>ERZ791615.295-NODE-295-length-23834-cov-4.5708_pt1 | contig 23834 bp, 12 predicted proteins | sample MGYA00510273_ERZ791615 | MGnify/ENA primary metagenome ERZ791615 (study PRJEB30046, sample SAMN00715185) | human gut metagenome | study: EMG produced TPA metagenomics assembly of the A metagenome-wide association study of gut microbiota in type 2...
ACAAACTCGAAGAGGAAAGTATAACTATATGAATAGACCCTTGCTTGCGCTTGGGCCTGAGAGAGTTTGTGTGCCTCATTTAAATTATACAGATGTTTAGTTAACTTTTGCGGAGATATTCATTTTTGTTTTATAGAGGAAAGATAATGCAAACCGAGAGCAGAGCATCAAGCTTGCTTGAACGCTTTGCCGAGGTGCAGCTTATCTTCTACAAAGTTAAAAATAAACCTCGAAACGCCCAAGCCGACAAGCTGAAAGCATTGTTCAAAGAAAAAAAAATAAAGATTTCTTCAAAAACATTTGGCAGTTTCAAAATAAAGCATTACCTTTGCACTCGCTTTTAAGAAGTAAGGCTCCGTAGCTCAACTGAATAGAGCATCTGACTACGGATCAGAAGGTTGCAGGTTTGAATCCTGCCGGAGTCACACTTTTAAACACCAAGAGGATGTTATTCATTTAACATCCTCTTTTTTTATACCCCACCTTGGTTTTATAGATTCGGGGCAACGGATTATTCCGGGGCAACAGATTATTCCGGGGCAACAGATTATTCCGGGGCAACAGATTATTCCGGGGCAACAGATTATTCCGGGGCAACGGATTATTCCCCATATAATCCTCAAACATGTCAGCAGAACAGAAATTCATGTTGTGTTCATCAACGATATAATGGAAGAAAATTCTCATCTCGACATTGAAATGAGAATTTTCTTCCTACTACATAACTTTTATTTTTAGATTTTACGAACCCAAAAGAGTTGTTCGTTCACACTTGCGTAGAATTCATTCGCTCTTCACCTCCCAGCTCTTGTCTCTTCCCGCAAACTCTGGGCTATAAGCACACTGAGCGGTGCAAAGGCCTGTGCGGTAAGAGCCAGCACGGTCGATATAATAGGTCGTCTCTACGGTGTGCCGTCCCTTTGAGAGCACATCAAAATAGAAATAAGAGGCGTTGTCCTTGGTTGCCACATAACAGCCGTTGCGATAGCCGCTGAGCTGCGATGTCGGTTCCATGCAAGCAGCACGATGGTCAGCAACCTGCACAAAGTCGTAGTCGCGGTCGGCGGTGATGACAATGCGAACCGTCAAGCGGTCCCCCACCTTCAAGTGGTCGAGCGATGAGAGGCGTTTGCCGTCCTTGAAGAACATACGCTCCACCGTCATTCCTGCCGTTGCGCTCTTCACATCCTCCACAGGCTGCATCCACTGTGCGTAGACAGCACCCCACGATGTGCCACCGTTTGTTTTCTCTGCTGTGAACGTGCGCATGTTGTTGCCCTCCTTCGAAGCCTTGACATATCCAAGCGCCGACTTCTGCTTTGCCACAGGCAGATGCTTTCCGTCAACCTTCAGCACCGCAGGCTTGCCATCGGCCATGGTAAGCGCCTTGGCATCGTTGCCAAGGAAGGCCGACACCGCATCGACCGTGTTGAGCGGCGTGTCCCATCCCTGTGTGCGCTTGCTTTGCAGAAGCCACAGTTGCATGTCGGCAACGGTCTTTGCGTCAGACGGCTGCAAGCGTTGCAGCGCCTCTATCACAGCCACCTGTGTGGGTATGCGATAGTTGCGCCATGAGTAGCCAGCCTTTGGCGTGTCATAATAGCATCCCATATCGGGTTTGCAAACAAGATACTGTCGCATGCTCTCAAGCAGGGTGAGCGCCTCTTTGCTACGCCCGGCAGCAGCGAGCGCCACAGCAGCGCGTGCCTTGCCTTCTATAGAAAGGTCAGCGTTTTGCTTTGCGAGGTGTGCCACAAGATAGTCGTAGTCGGCCTGTCGCTTCAGCGTCATGTCCTTGCGTGCATCTGTCAAAGCACAAATGTAGAGATAGTCGGCAGCAAAGCCAGAAGGACGCACATCCTTAACACCCTTCTTCTCAAACTTACGCATGGCGTTACATTCGCTGGCGATCTCTCCTCCGAGCCAGTTGACAGCTTTAGCGCGCATGTCGTTACACTCGTCATCAGCCATATCCATGGCCTTCAGGCGAGCCAAGGTTTCAGCCACCGAAGAGGTCACATAACGGCTGCCGCTCATGCCTGTCCACCAGGCGAACGATCCGTCATAACGTTGCAGCTTCTTCAGCTTGTTCATCCACAAGGCGCAACGGCTGCCAATGGTGTTCTCGTCATAGAACGCCGCGAGGCGGCGCATGTTGTCGGTCTCCTTTTCAGCCTCGGCAACCCACGGTGTCTCGCTGAGCAGCATGTTTTTCAGCTCCTCGTTCTCCTGCAAGCCGCTCTTCAGGTTCTTGTCCTTGTCAACATTCCACAGCTCCACCGTCTGTTTGATGGCAGGCGTGAGCGTCATGAGCTTACGTCCCACGGCGTTTACATAATAGGCAGTGGCGAGGGTCATGGCATCTTCACGTCCGTTGTCTGTGACCGAAGGCAGCGTCTGCACCATGAGCCACGCGGGGTTGTTCGTATATTCTACTGTCAGCTTCTTGCCATCGGCGTTCTTTGCACCAAACAAGGAAGCGAGGTCAATGGTCTTCACGCCCTCACCCTGTTGTGTGAACGGCACGGCTGTCGTCACAAGCTCACTTGCTGCAAGCACGGGCAGATAAGTCTGCTCGCCATCGCTGAAGCCCCCGGCCTGTGCTGTGACACGGCAGATGAGCAAGCCGTCGTTGTCGATGGTGCTCATGTCGAACGGGAAGGCAAGAGAAACGGTTGTGTCTTTCTCAGCCTTAAACTTTATGTTCTTCACATAGACCGCCTTGTCGGTATCAGGGTTTATCAGCTCCAAGCGGGCCGTTCCGTTAAGGTGGCGCTCTGAAAGGTTTGACAGGCGCACAGCAATGTGGCCCTTATCTTTTGAGCGCACAAAGCGAGGCATGTTAGGCTCAACCATGAGTTGCTTCTGCGCCACAGCCTCTGCCTCCAACCGTCCGATGTTCATCACCTCGTCATGAGCGATGCCGAGCAAGCGCCATGTGGTGACGCTTTCAGGCAAGGTGAATTTTATCTTCACGTCACCCTTGTCGTCAGTCTCAAGGCAGGGCATGAAGAAAGCTGTTTCCGCAAAGTTTTGTCGAACAGCCACGTTGCTCATTTCTGTTGTTTCAGCCTCATCTTGCACCGTCGTTTCTTTTGCGCCACGAACCTTTATGTCGTTCATGCCGCCATCCACCGAACCCGTCAGAGAAACCGTCTCAACGCAATCGAAGTACTTTTCCTTCTTCGCAGCCGAATGTCTTTCAATTTTCACAGTCTGTTTTCCACTTGTCTTATACATCAACACCTCGCCGAAAGCACGGTACCAGGGAATGTTGAAAGAGCTGAAGTCGAGCTGTCGCTCACCAAGCGGACGGAACGTCATCTCTCCATAACAGCTGAGGTTGTTTGAATAGCGTGTGCGCCAACCACTGTTGGGCAAAATGCTTACCCAGTCGGCATTAAGACTCCACGAATGTTTTTTCAACTGATCAAGCGACTTGTCATACATCGTGAGCATGGCCTGTGCCTTGGCAGCCCGCCCGTCGGGCGTTGAGATGTGCAGCGTCCACTCCTCCTTTTGTCCTGGTGTGAGACGGTCGCGGAAGGTGGTCCATGTTGTGAGCAAGCGGTTGTCACGTTTTGGACAAGCAATCTTGGCTGTGTGTCGATAAACGACCCCTTCCTTCACCCACGCACATGTGAGCAGAAGGCCGTCGCCATATTCGGGATTATATGTCAGCTGACGTGTCGACACCTCGCCATCGGTCAAATTGAGCACCCCGCTCTCCAGAACCTCTGTTCCGGAGAAGATGCTGTAGAGCACATGCTGCACGCTGTCTGAAGAACCCACCTGCACATAGACAGGACGTCCGTCTGCTGGGAAGCGCTTGGCAGAAGCATAGAACCAGTCGTGTGTCTGTGTTGCCACCTTCTTGTCGTCCATGGTGAAGACCACGAAATGTTGACTTATGGTGTCGGTGCCACAATAGGCGGTGAGCAGATGCGATGCCGATGTGAGCGTGGCAGCCGAGAACGGCGTGTCGGTGTTGGCGGTTGTCGTGAACCTCTGGTCGTCGATGTAGAACACCACGTCACCCTTTATGGGCTCGCCTGCGGCATTGCGATAATCGAAGCGTATTGACCGCAGGCTGTCGCGCTCGGTCTTGTCGGGCATGTTGCACGAAAGGGCTGTCGGCTTGTCGCCGATCGGCACCGACATGGTGGCGTCATGGCTCTCGCCCGCAACATCGGTAACGGTGGCTGTGACATCAAACGTGTAGAAGCGCGTCACCTTCTCAAAACCTTTCTCGCGGTCGGGCATGAACAGAGGCACACGCGCAACAAACCGTCCGTTGCCATCGGTCACGGCAGAGTCGGCAAAGACCTGTTCCGAGCGGTCGCGCATGCCGAAGCGTCCCCACCACATTGACGGACGGCGCACGACACGATAACGAACCTTGGCACCCTGCACAGCCACGCCGCTATAGGTGCGGGCGGTGGCCTTTACAGCCACGGTGTCGCCAACATGATAGCCGGTCTTCAGCTTGTCGTATGTTATGTCGAAAGAAGGACGCTTATATTCCTCCACGCGCAACCATTTCCACGCTCTTGCTTTGTCGGCAACAGAGGCACGCAGATAGAAAAGTCCGGTGAGGCCGTTTGAAGGCAGGAGGAAAGAGGTGGTGGCCGTGCCATAGTTGTCGGTCAGCACCTCAGCCTTGCTCACATCCTTGCCGTTGCTGTCGCTTAGCGAGAACGTCACCTTCTGTCCGCCCATCACCGATGAGCCGTCGCGTCCTTTGTTAAACGCTATTGCCGACACCTGCACCGTCTGTCCTGGACGATAGATGCTTCGGTCGGTAAACATTTTGAGCACAGGCTCCACCTTGTTGCCGTTGCCGAAGAAGTTGTAGCCGTAAAGCGAGTTAAGCTCATTCGACGCTTTGTCGGTGTCGGTAGAAGCATAATAATAGAGCTTGTCTCTCTTCACGTTGGCATCGACCGTCACCTCACCCTTGTCGTCACAGGTAAAGGTCTTTGCTTTAGAAAAATCATTGTTCGCCACCTCATCGGCAGACCTGAAGCGCAGTTTGGCTCCTGCCACAGGCTCTCCTGTCGTGGCGTTGAGCACGGCGAAGCGCACCTTGTTGCCGGGCATCGACTGATAGACAACGCTAAGATTGGTCACGCTGAGCAGCAGGCGTTCTGGGCGCACGGCGGCGTTGTTGGTCGTAAACTCAACGACATACACACCCACGGGTAGCGGATCGATGAACATCGAGTCGCGTGTCACCTTGTAGGCCGGCATTCCTATGTAACGGCGCGTCTGTGTCTGCGGTTCGTCAGAGGTAAAATGTGCCTTCAGCTTCGCATAATCACGGTCGTTGGAGGGATCGAGAGCGGTATCGCCTCCCACGTTCACACGGCGCACGGTCATCGTCAGCTCGCCAATGTTGCACACCCCAAGAAGGTTAACCTTGCGCTTGACGCCAGGCAGCAACACATCGTCGCCGATGGACACATGAAAGCTCGGGAGCGTCAGTCGGCTCTGCGCGTTACGCAGAATGTTCATGCGCGGCCACGCTCCCCAATGAACAAGGGCATAGTCGATGAATGCCATCTTGTCCTTGGCATCCACATCGTCGGCCTCGCTCATGATGTCGTAACGCTCAATGGCCACCTCTCCAGCCACCTGCAGGTCTTTATACTCGTTGAGCAACGAGTCGACGGACAGGAGATATTTCGACTTGCGCAGCTCTGTAACGCTCTTCGGCCTTTGCTCTTTCAGCAACAAGAGGGCGGTCACACACGATGCCTGTCGGTTGCCCGCCTTCTCATAATAGTCGTGAAGCATCTTCGTCCGTCCTGCCTGCATACCGACAATGTGGAGCATGTCATCACCGAAGATGCGGCTGTCGATGCCGTCAATGACAAACGGCTCATAGCCTGCGGCAAAAGCCTTGGCCAGGTCGGCGGGTGATGACAACGCCTTGTCATACCACGCACGGCTTGCTGCCTGGGCCTCTGACTTGTCATCGCACAGTTTGGGATAAACATCGTAGGCTTTTCCCAACACCGATGCGTAGGTTGCGGCAAGCACAGCGTTGCTCTTCTCTGTCTTTGCATAAAGGCGCTCAAGACGGTTCACGCCCGAACGCAACGAGTCGGGCGACACACTGATCTGTGCATCTATGGTCAACACCTGCGCTTTAAGCAGATGGCCGTAGGCACGCTCTGCTGTGGCTTTGTCCACAATTTTCTGCAGCACAGCCAACTCAGATTTGGGCAGATCTCTGCCATTCATCTTGCTCCACTGCTTCCACATTGAGGAGTAGCTGTCGGCAAAGGCTATCGCTGGCATGAGCCATGCCACGAACATAAGCATGGCAACAATCGTCTTTTTCTTTACCATATCGTTAGTTTTTTATTGTTTGCGTTTTAATTTGCGTCTTTATCTGCGTTTTTAAAGACAACTCATCATTGTTGAATATCTTGTTGCAAACTTACATAAAATTTCTGAAATATAATATTTTGGCGACTTTTTTTTCATTTAACAACATTTTAGTTTTACAGATACAAGATTCTGGAAAGAAAAACATTTAAAGGTAAAAAAGTAAAAATGTAAAAGAGGTAAAAACAGGGCTACGCCTTTGCGTTTTATTTCGCTTTTATTGTACTTATATATAATAAGGTGGAAAGGAGACTAAGCTTTTACGCTTTTTAAAATAAGCTATTACGCTTTGAAAAAAGAGAAGGAGAGAAAGGAAAGGAAAAAAGGAAAGAAAGGAGATAGGAGATTGAGAAAAATAATCAAAATAAATAAAGACAAGAAAGGAAAAAAGACGATGAAAAAATTAAAATTGTTTGCCTACATGTTAGGCCTTGTGTTGGCAGGTGCCACTCTGCAATCGTGCGGTGACGATGACGACAGCTATATTATATGCAACAATTATCCCGGTGCTGCCAACGCGCTCGTGACCGTTAAGCCACAAGACGAAGGCAAGACGGTGGTGCTGCAACTCGACGATAACACCACCCTCACACCAATCAACATGTCGCAGTCGCCCTTCGGCAACAAAGAGGTGCGCGCTCTGTGCAACATACGTTTGACGGAACAGCAGACCGACAAGCGCAACATGAAGGTTTACGTCAACTGGATTGACAGCATCCTGACCAAGCGCATGGCTCCAGACCTGGGACAGGCAGAGAACGTGAAGGCTTACGGCAACGACCCTGTTGAGATCATGCGCGACTGGACTACGGTGGCTGAGGACGGCTACCTCACCCTGCGCTTTCTCACACGTTGGGGCGACAAACAACCGCATCTTGTGAACCTGGTGGCCGACAACAGCGCCAACCCCTACGAGCTGACGTTCCACCACAAAGGCAACACAACAAGCGGACCCAAGGCTTCAGGACTTGTGGCCTTTAAGCTCAGCGACCTGCCCGACACCAATGGCAAGACGGTGGATGTGAAGCTGAAATGGACTTCGTTCAGCGGCGACAAATCGATAACGTTCAAATATTGCACTAACAAGTCGACAGACCTGCCAAGCGAAACTCTTAACAAGATGCTTGAAGACATAAGCAATGAAAAGAACATAAAATAGCTATGGGAAGAGCTTGAAGAGCTTTGAAAAGAGCTTAAAGAGCTATGAAAAGAGCTTGAAGAGCTATGAAAAAATTAAGACAATGACCATAACCGCGGGTTGAGCAGCCAATGGCAGCAAAACCCGCGTTTTTGGTATATGAGATTGACGACCTCGCCCTCACTTTAGATTTATGCCTATTTGCGAAAGCTAAATTTAAAGAATTGTCCCTATTGTCTCTATTGTCTTTAACCCCACGCAAGTGAGCCCATTTTTAGTTGTTGACCCCACAAAAGAAGAACCTAAACGTCACGTTCTTGCGAGCGTTGATTGTGGTAGAGATAATGAATAAATATGCAAAAACAAAGGACAGAATGAATAAATATCCAAAACAGCGGTTGTAAGCAAAAACAAGGGTTTCGCTTTTGATTTTCAAAAATATCAAGGTTTTAACTTATTGTTTTTGTTAACAACTCTTAAAAGCAGGGCGGTTTTGTCAAAGAGCCTCTTTGAGGCTGTCAAAGGGCCTTAATGAGCTCGTCAAAGAGCCTCTTTGAGGACGTCATTTGGGCACTTTCAAATCGTAAGTTGGGCACTTTGAGAACACCACTAAAAAAGAGGGCAAAAATGCATAAATATGCAAAACCGTTTTGAAGAAAAACAAGGCTAAAAATAGAGAAATTCAAGGCTTAAGATTGAGATATTTTAAGGCTTAAGATTGAGATATTTTAGGGCTTAAGATTGAGATATTTATGGCTTAAGATTGGAAAATTTTAGGCTTAAGATTGGAAAATTTTAAGTTAAATAAAAAGCTGCCACAAACAGAAATGTTCATAGCAGCTTTTTATATTTTTTATCAGCGTCACCCAGAGCGCCACATCAGCGAAAAATCAAAACCGAATAATTCAAAATTCAAAATTCAAAATTGAATAATTCAAAATCGGCGAAGCCGACAATTCAAAACTCAAAATTCAAAATTCAAAATTCGAATTATCTTCGCCAGAAGCGCGAGGTGATGTCTTCAAACTCGCCATTAGCCGCCTTACGGTAGAGGCGCTGGTTGGTGGTGCGGTCTTTCAATCCACCGAGATGACTGATGTAAGGGCCAACCTTGATATAGTCGAACCCTTCCTTGTCCACATCTCCCGTCACCTTTGTGCGACCAGTGTACCATCCCACTTTATAGTAAGGATAATGCTCGTGAATGTATTCGGCAATCTTGCTCACACAATCGTGCTCCGAATCGCCGCCCATAAGACAGATGCATGTTATGTCGCGACCGTAACGCTTCACGAACCCGTCGATGGCGTGCATGGTGAGCGGTTCACCAATGTCATCCCACAGATACTTGCTGTGGCAACCGGGACAACGACACGGACAATTGGAGATGTTGATGGCAAGGGTCACCTCATCAGGAATCTCCTGAAAGACGATGTCGGTATTTACATATTTAAGCATTATTTTCTAATCCTTCCTCTTTTTTAAAGACTTGTTTTTAAAGAGATTGAACCTTTCAAAGCAATTGGCCTTTCAAAGCAATCAGCCTTTCAAGCAATTGGCCTTTCAAAGCAATCAGCCTTTTCAAGCAATCAGCCTTTCAAAGCAATTGGCCCTTTCAAAGCGTTTACCCCAAAGGTTCTTCTCTTAAAATTTCAAATATTAAAATTCTTACTCTCCCAACTTTCCCTGACCGGCATAGAAGCGGCGGTGTGCCTCGGCCTGACGCGGCATAGAGAAATTGCTTACGCGCTTCAGATAGCCGATGATGCGGGTCATGTAGTCGACATTCTCCGACTGACATTTAGGACACTTGTGCAGATAACGCTTGTCTATGTGTCCGCAATCGTTGCAGATGGTGTTGGGGATGTTATAAGTGAAATAATTGCATCCTTCCTTTGCTGCCACGCAGAAGAGGTGGCGATACTGTGCCTTGGAGAGGTGCTCCGAGAGGTTCATGTGCAGAGCCGAGCCACCTGTGAGGTGCTCGATGTAAGGTGCGCCATGCAGCTTAAACTTGTCGATAACGTTCAGGCTGTCGTCCTCAACAACATAGAAATAAGAGTTGTAGCAGTCGCGCGGCACGAAATAGCCGTCCTCGCGGTCCCACTTGGCATGCTTCACACCCACGTTCTCGGCAGGGATCATCTCACAGTTGAACATCACGTCCTTTGAGCGATATTTCTTGTTATATTTCTCCACAAGACCCAAGACGCCCTGCACGAAATGCAGATACTCGTCGTTAGGATTGATCTTGTAGCCCATAAACTCGGCAGCCTCAACCAGACCGTTAATTCCGATGGTCAGATACTGGCGCGAGATGTTGATGTAACCGGCATCAAACAGCGGCAGCATGCCATGAGCCTGAAGGTCTTTCAGGTTCTCGTTATAAGCCATCTGCACCTTGTGGCAGAGGTCTATCACATGGGCGAGGAACTCCTTATAGTCTTTCTTGTGGTTAACCGCATACTGAATGCAGCGGTTAAGGTTTATGGTGAGCACACTCTTTGAGCCTGTGCTCACGCCGCCGGCACCGAGTGTGTAGCTGAAGCCGTTGTCCTGGATCTCGTTGCGCAGACGGCAGCAAGAGCTGAGCGAGTCGGCGTTGTCGCTGAGGTATGTGAAGAAGCTGTGGCCCTCCGAATACATCTCCGCAGCAAAGTCGGCCCAATCGGTGTCCACGCAGTCGCCATCCTTTGTCAGCATGGCCATGGTCTCCACGGGGAAGGTGAGCATGGTCTTTGTGCGCTCCTCGTTGAACCACTTCATGAAGCGTTTCTGCAACCATGAGAGGCCGCCCCAGTCGGGCTGTGATCCGTCAGGGAAATAGAAGTTTTCGAACAGCGACTCAAAATAATATTTGTCATAATAAGAGATGTTCCAGAACACAGCCTGATAGTTGCGTGCGCCTGTGGGCTGGTTGAGCGAATAGACAATCTGCTCGAAGCAATCGGTGATGACCTTGTCGATGGTGCGCTGCTTGAGCGAGAGGTCTATCACCTTGTCAGCATGCTGATAGTAGTCGATGCCAAACTCCTTGCCGATGAAATAGTTCATGTACATCAGGAACTCGGGTGTGGCGCACGCACCCGACAGCATGCTGCTCACCATGAACACCATGTTGATGAAGCCGCCGCAGAACGACTTGAGGTTGGTGGGAGCTGTAGAGTTGCCGCCGATAGATGTCGTTCCACCGATAAGCCATGGATACATCGTTATAGAAGCACAATAGTTGGCAAGGCTGGTCTCATCGTTCTTGTAGATGAAATGGTGGGTCAGCATGTCAATATACTCGTCTGCCAGCGCCTTGCCATACATCTTCTTTATGCGGTCGGTGAGCAGGCGGCGGTTAAGGCGGATGAAGCTCGACTTGGGCAGCTCGCCAATGAGCGTGGCGATGTTCTTATGCTCCACGTTGGCGTTGGCATCATACTTTGAGCCTGTGGCAGCATTGGTAGCCTCCATATAGTCGGTAAGGAATTGCAGTTTCTGTATTGTCTCACGATCCTCGGTGTGCTGCTGGCGGTAGAGCATGAACGATTTTGCCACCTTATAGTGACCCTCTCGCATCAGACCCTCTTCCACCTGGTTCTGAATGTCTTCCACCTTAATGCCCTCGTGAATGTCAATATGGCTGATAATTTTCGATACTGTTCCAAGGTCCACGGCCTGTCCCACGCTGTCAAAAGCCTTGATTATGGCGTTCATTATTTTGTCAAGCGAGAAGCGGTCCTTTGAGCCGTCACGTTTGGTAATAGTAAAGTCCTGCATTTCCATTGTCAGTTTAATTTATTTTGATTATTTAATTTAAAAGTTTTCCGTTTTTAAAACAACATCTCCTCATTATCAACAACTTACATTTTTCGCGAAAGCAAAAAGTTTTCCATTTTAGAAAACTTTGCTTACGAACAAAGAAAAATTGTTTACCAAAAGGAGAGATTTTTCGACTGCAAAGATAGCACTATTTTCGATATTCCAAAAATATAAACGGTTAATTTTTTCAACTTATTTTCGGCCCCATTTTTTAATAATGCCCTAATGGTTTGATATTGAAATGCTTAAACCCCAAACCTTGAAGAAAAGAAAATTTTTACGGAAACAAGATGCCCGGCAGACAAAAAACGGGGCATCGGCAAAACAAGAATAGAGACAACGGGAACGACACGTCTTCAACACTCGTGAATGTGAAAGACATCGTTTCTGTTGTCTCTATCGATAAGAGTTACATCCCACTTTTTGCCATTAAGAGCCTAAAAAGCAAGGGCCAGGCAGGCTTTTTTGACAGGGCTTATGCCTTCTTCACCTTTGTAGCATAAACAAAGTAGAGGATGAGCAGAATGTAAGCGCCGAGCGAGCACAGCTCCGACAGCGGGTTGGCCAACCAATTCTCGTCGACGAGGTTCAAGCCGCCGAAGCGCAGCAGAGCACTCAGAACACCCATCAGCGCACCGCCGGCAATGAAGCCGCTGGCAAGGAGCGTGCCTTTCTCGCCGCGCTCGCTGTTTATCTTTGCGTCCTTAGAGCGTGAGGTCACATACCAGTTGACGATGCCGCCAACGAGCAGCGGGGTGTTAAGCTCCAGCGGAATGAACATGCCGAGGGCAAACGCCAAAGCAGGAACGCCAGCCCAGGTGAGCACAATGGCTATGAGAGCGCCCACGCCGTAGAGCACCCAGGGAGCACCCACACCGTTCATCAGAGGGTCAATGACGGCTGCCATGGCGTTGGCCTGTGGAGCAGCCAGGCTGCCGCTTGCGAAGCCGTAGGTCTCGTTGAGCAGAATCATGACGCCGCCAACGGTAGCAGCCGACACCAGGGTGCCGAGAAATTTCCATGTCTCCTGCTTGGCAGGGGTTGTGCCGAGCCAATAGCCAATCTTGAGGTCGGTAACGAAGCTGCCCGCCATCGACAGGGCCGTGCAGACCACGCCACCCATGATGAGGGCTGCCACCATGCCGCCCGTGCCTTTCAGGCCAACGGCCACCATAACGACAGAAGCGAGGATGAGGGTCATGAGCGTCATTCCCGACACGGGGTTGCTGCCCACGATGGCAATGGCGTTTGCCGCCACGGTGGTGAAGAGGAAGGCAATGACGGTTACGAGCAGAATGCCGACAATGGCAAACAGGATGTTGCCCTCCATCACGCCGAACCAGAAGAACAGGAACGTCACGATGATGGTGACGATGGAACCGACGGCAATTATCTTGAACGAGATGTCGCGCTGGGTGCGCAGCTGCTCCTTGTTGGCCGAGCTGCCGCCCTTCATCTCCTTGGCAGCCAGTCCCACGGCGCTGCGTATGATGCCCCACGACTTGATGATGCCGATAATTCCTGCCATGGCAATGCCGCCGATGCCTATGCTCTTGCCGTAATATCTGAAGATCTCCTCTGCCGACATTGCTCCCACGGTCTTTGTGATCTCCGGGCTCCAAGCGTTAAGCACGGTGTCATGAAACACGATAGACATTCCTGGCACCAGCAGCCACCACACGGCAAACGAGCCAAGACAGATGATGAATGCATATTTGAGACCTATGATGTAGCCCAGACCAAACACGGCAGCACCTGTGTTCACCTTAAACACCACCTTGGCGTGGTCGGCAAGGCTCTGTCCCCACGACACCACGCGCGTGGTGAAGTTTTCGTTCCACCAGCCAAAGGTTGCCACGAAAAAGTCGTAAAGACCGCCTATCAGTCCGGCAACGAGCAGCGGCTTAGCCTGGCTACCGCCCTTCTCTCCGCTCACGAGCACCTGCGTTGTGGCTGTGGCCTCGGGGAAAGGATACTTGCCGTGCATGTCGCTCACGAAATATTTACGGAACGGGATGAGGAACAAGATGCCCAACACGCCGCCAAGCAGCGACGAGATAAACACCTTGATGAACGAAGCGCTCATCTCGGGATATTTAGCCTGCAAGATGTAGATGGCGGGCAACGTGAAGATGGCACCTGCCACCACGGCTCCCGAGCAGGCACCGATGCTCTGAATGATGACGTTCTCGCCGAGCGCCTTGTTGCGCTTAGCCGCTGTTGACACGCCCACAGCGATGATGGCTATTGGGATGGCGGCCTCAAACACCTGACCCACCTTCAAGCCCAGGTAGGCGGCAGCTGCTGAAAACAGCATGGCCATGAGCACGCCCCATGTCACAGACCAGAAATTCACTTCGGGGTACACCTTACGTCCGCTCATCAGCGGCTGGTATTCCTCGCCCTCTTTCAGTTCTCTGAAGGCGTTTTCGGGTAGCTGTACTACCTCTTTCTCTTTTTCTTTCATTTTTTTGTAATCTTATTTTTATTATTGTTGTGATTTTCTCTCAAATGCGTCGTTCAAAAAGTTAACGGTTACAGCAAAAGCTAAAAAGCAAAGAGCTGCCACTAAAGCAAAGAGCTTAAAAGCAGAGAATGCCATAAAAAGCATAAGCAAAGCCCAAAAAGGACGAAAAAAGCACCAAAACAAAGCATCAGCCACAAACAGCCTTAGCCATTGAATTCTTCACTCTTCACTTAAAAATCTCTTTCCTTAATAAGTTCCATTCTGCAAAATTACTGAATGTTTGTGTTATATTCAAAATTATAACGAAATAAATTAAAAAAACTGAATTAAATTTACAAATCATTGCCACATGCGAATAAATCTGTAAATTTGCAAGTTGTTTTGGTGTACAAGGTTAATTTACTAAAACAAAAAATTTAAAAGACCTCTTATAAAGAGGAAAAAGCCTTTGAAAATAAATAAGGGAAACCTTTGACCAAGAAGGGGAACGCCTTTAAACAATAAGGAGAAATCTTTATAGAGAAAGGCAAGACCTTTTTAAAAAGAGAGGTTAAAAGAGGAAGAGAAGGAAAAGTTAAGAAGAGAAGGAGAAAGAGAAAAAGAGGAAGAGGAGGAAGAGGAGGAAAAAGGAAAGAGAGGAGAAGAGAGAAAAATGGAAGAGGGAAGGAAGAGAAACGATAAAACAAAGAAGCAAGATAAAAAAAGAACAAAAATACAGCGTAAGAAACAGAAATGAAAAAAACGATCCTGCTGATGTCGCTCTTTTTGCTGACATCTATCATGACATTCGCCGTGCCCGCCCTTCCGGGAATATGGCGCAACATCACACTCGAAGACGGAACAACGGTCTATGCACAGCTTAAGGGCGACGAGACCGTCAACTTCTACGAAGACAAGGAAGGCAACATCTACATGGCCAACGAAGACGGCACCTACTCGCTCACATCGGCCGACACCTTCAAGAAAAAGGCAAGCAAGCGCCGCGCCAAGTTCAGCGCCATCTCCCACACAAGCCCCAAGCGCGTGGCTGGCGTGGGCAACAAGTATTTTGGCAGCAAACGTTGCCTCATACTCCTTGCCGAGTTCCCTAACAAGAAGTTTAAGGACGGCCACGACAACGCGTTCTACACCGACATGATGAACAAAGAGGGGTTCAGCACCAGCGACGGATTTGTGGGCAGCGTGAAAGACTATTTCCTCGCCCAGAGCGACGGACGCTTCGACCTCACCTTCGACGTGAAAGGCCCTTACATGATGCCTTCCAACTATGAATATTATGGCAACAACTACGAGGAAAAGACCGTTGATGTGGTGAACGAGTGTCTTAAGCAAGCACATAACGAAGGTGTAAACATGGCACAATATGACTGGTACAACAGCGGCGACGTTGACCTCGTCTACGTTCTCTACGCTGGTTACGGACAGGCCACAAGCACCGACAAGAGTTCTATTTGGCCACACGCTAGCCGCAGAACCACAGCTTTCGCCGAATACGACGGTAAAAAGCTGAAACAATATGCCTGCAGCAACGAGATTGACCAGATCAAGGACAACGACACCAACGCCAACCTCATAAGCGGCATTGGAACAATCTGCCATGAGTTCTCTCATTGTCTCGGCTTCCCCGACTATTACGACGTCGACTATTCTAACGCTTACGGCATGGGGTCATGGGACATCATGTGCTCAGGCAGCTACAACGAAAACTCTTTCCGCCCTGCCAACTACACAGCCTACGAGAAGTGGGTGGCAGGATGGCTTACCCCAATAGAGCTGGGCTCTGAGGACAAGCAGATAGACAACGTGAAGCCCACATCGCAGGGCGGCAACGCTTACATCATGTATAACGACGCCCACAGAGACGAGTTCTACATCATGGAGAACCGCCAGCGCACAGGCTGGGACGCAGCGCTTGCTGCAAACGGTCTGCTCATCACGCATGTCGACTATGACGAGAGCGTGTGGAACCAGAACAAGCCTAACGACGATCCCGGCCACCAGCGTTGCACCATTGCGCCTGCCGACGGCACCTTGAGCAAATACACCGAGCAGGGCGACTGCTTCCCCTACGGCAGCCGCAACAGATTCGTCTACACCTCATCGCCCAAGCCGTTCCTCTACAACCAGAACACCGACGGCACCTTCATGCTGAACCACGGTCTCACCGACATCAAGCGCAACAGCGACGGAACAGTGTCGTTCATGTTCCTTTCAAACACCAAGCCCGCAGAGCCTACAACAAAGACGGAGACCGTGATGCACGAGAGCTTCGACAAGTGTAAGGGAAGCGGCGGAATGGGAGCATGGGGTTCACAGACAAAAAGCGCTTTCACCACCGACCTCAAGGGATGGACCTTAGGTCTTGATGCCCACGCATTCGGCGGCAACAAGTGTGCGCTGTTTGGCGAGAAAAACTACAACCCCACCTTCACATCGCCGTCCTTCACCCTGAACGGCGACAAGGCTACCATCACCATCAAGGTGGCTCCCTTCGCCAACGACAAGGGAACAACGCTTAAGGTGAACCTCGGCGACAAGCTGGAGAAAGAGTTCACGATGAAGAAGAGCCAGTGGAACACGTTCACGATCGAGACCACGCTGAACGGCACCTTCAAACTCTCGTTCACAGCTCAGGACGAGGAGAGCCGCTTGTGGTTCGACGACCTGCTCATCGAACAGACCGTCACGCTTACGGGCATCGAGAACGTGGTTACCGACAAGGCCAACGTGCGCCCCGCCGACAACCGCATCTTCACCGTCAACGGCGTGTATGTGGGCACAGACGCTTCGTCGCTGCCCAAGGGCATTTACATCATGAACGGAAAGAAGTTTGTGAAGTAAAGGCTTTCGGAGCTTTTTCGGATTATACCCGGAAATATTTTCGGAAACATTTTTTGTAAGACAATCTTTCTTGGCGCGCTTAGCTGACGCGCTATAACAAAAAGCGAGAGGGTGTGTAAAAAAGGGAGTTTTTTAAAATTCCGTTTTGACACATCCTCTTTTTTTACAACAGAACAAAGGGCAAAGACCTAAGAACAAAAAACAGAACAAAACCCACAAACCCAATAAGCACTATGAAACAGAACAGAATAACCAAACTCTTCGGGATAGAGCATCCCGTCATACAGGGCGGCATGGTGTGGTGCAGCGGATGGCGACTGGCTGCTGCCGTGAGCAACGCCGGCGGTCTCGGACTGCTCGGCGCCGGCTCCATGCACCCCGAAACGCTCGTTGAGCACATAACCAAACTCAAGGCTGCCACCGACAAGCCGTGGGGCGTGAACGTGCCGCTGATGTATCCCGAGATCGACCGTCTGATGCAGATTCTCATCGACGAGGGCGTGAAGATCGTGTTCACCTCGGCAGGAAGCCCAAAGAAATACACCGCCATGCTCCACGCAGCAGGCATGACGGTGGTGCATGTGGTGCCGAGCAGCAAGCTCGCAGCCAAGTGTGAGGCGGCTGGCGTCGACGCCATCGTGGCAGAGGGCTTCGAGGCAGGAGGCCACAACGGCAAGGAGGAGACCACCACCCTGTCGCTCATCCCCGCCGTCTGCGACACGGTGACCGTTCCCGTCATTGCGGCAGGAGGCATTGCCACAGGCCGGCAGATGCTTGCCGCCATGGCCATGGGGGCTGAGGGTGTGCAGATAGGCTCGGCCTTTGCGCTGTGTGCCGAAAGCTCGGCAAGCGACGCGTTCAAGCAGAGGTGCATTGAAGGCGGCGAGGGCGACACCATGCTCTGCCTGAAGGCTCTCTCCCCCACCCGCCTTGTGCGCAACGCTCTCTACGACCGCATTGCGGAGGCTGAGCAGAGCGGCAACGTCACGAAGGAGCAGCTGAGAGAGATCCTTGGCCCTGCTGCCTCAAAACGTGGAATCTTTGAAGGCGACATCGAGAACGGCGAACTGGAGATCGGCCAGTCGGCTGCCTATATAAACAAGGTGTTGACAGCAGAAGAGACCATGCGCTCCATCGTTGCCGAATGTGAGGAAAGACGCAAGGCGCTCCTTGCCGAGCTTCTCTAAAGAGCAAGGCGCTCCTTGCCTACCCTTCATAAACGTTTCTTATCAAAAAAGACCTTGTCACATGTCAGAACCCAACCACAAACCCAGCTGCTGCAGAGAAGACCTGCCCTTCATCATCTACCTGTGTCTCTCTACCCTGTACCTTGGAGCACAGATGTTTCAGGGGCTCTCCTTCCTCGACATCGGAATGTACATGTCGGGCTACGAGCACATTGCCTCCGACCCCTACCCTTCGGTGTTTCTCGGCCAATGGCTCCTGTCGTTCACCGTGTCGTCGTTGATTCTCCGTCTGTTTCATGCAGACAGCTTCCTTGCCATGCGCCTGATGTTTCTCGTGTTTAGTGTCATAATGCAGACGGTTGCCTACATCAGCTGCAAACGCTACGTCCCACGCCGATACGTCATTGCGGGTCTTGCGCTCACCGTGCTCTCCATCTTTGGAGCCTACACCGAGATGACCTATAACGACTACACCGCCATGCTGTTCATGGCAGCCCTGCTGTCTTACCACAAGGGTCAATCCTCGAACCTGCTCTACATCGCCATCTCAGGCTTTCTCATAGCTCTGGCGTTCTTCTTCCGCATCACCAACCTTGCGTTCGTGGTCTTCCCACTCGCTGCCTGGCTCATGGGACGCCTCGTGCCTTGGGGTGTCCACTCGTTCCGCCTTCAAGCGCTCACCTTCGCCGCAGGATGGGTCGTAGGCTTTGCCCTGACATACCTGCTCATCATCGCCACAGGCTACGGCGACATAATGGCGTTCACCCTCCAAAGCATAATCCACATTGGGGGCAATAGTGCTGATGCCCACAACATGAAGGCCATCCTCATCTGTTTCTACGAGATTCACAAGACCGAGATTTCAGCCACATCCGTCATTCTCGTCGTCACCGCCTTCATGTGGCTTGCCTACAGTCGCCTCACACGACTCGTGCGCACAAGCATCCTCGCCTTCCTGTTCTGCCTCACCATGGTCTGCATCTATTTTTGGGAACACCCGTCAAGCATAACCATTGGCATCAGTTTCTTCGGCTTCGCCCTGTGCCTGGCCAGCAAAGACGCCTCTCCTGCCTTGAAACATTTCTTTGCCCTCTGTCTCTGTCTGCCCTTGCTCGAACCGCTCGGCAGCAACGCAGGACCGGCCTTCGCCTGCAAAGGCACATGCCTGCTCTCCCTCCCATTGGCCCTCTACGCCTTCGACCAACAGGGACGAAAACTGTTGGCCACGCTTAGCAGCAACGCCAGCTTGGCCTATCCACGAGCGTTGCGTCTCGCCTTCGTAGCCGTCTGCATGGGCATGGTCTACACCAACATCTTCCGCCCAATGATGGAAGACGGCAACAGACCCGCCTGTCTACACACCGTCGACAGCAAGCTCACGGGCCCCATCATGACAACGAAGGAAAACGCCGACACCCACAACCACCTGATCAAGCATGTCAAGCCGCTTCTGCCCGACAGCTCCTACCTCATAAGCGACGGTTCCCTGACAGCCATCTCCCTCTTGGGCTGCCGTCCTTACGCTGTCTTCTCTACAGTGTTCTCTGCTGATGCCATGAACGAGCGTTACATACGTTTCGCCTTCAACCACACCCACCGCTTGCCCTATTATCTCGCCGACGCAGAAGCCCAAAACGAGAAGAACCTGTTTGTCTTAAATTGCCTGAAGACCATAAGCCCCTACAAGGCTGTGTGGACAGACGGGCGCTTCACGCTTTGGAAGCCTGAGACGGACAATGGGGAAAGAAAACAGAAAGAAAAAGATAAAATCAGATAGAAAACAGATAAAAACAGATAGAAAAAAAATAGAAAAGGGCAAAAACAGGCAGAAGCAATTAACAGCTCATAACCATCTGATTATAAAACAAATAAAAGCAGTCTAATTTCTTAAGCGAAATATCCTAATTGTCAATTTGGCACCAGCAACCGACAATTTGTCATTAAATTAATCCAAGGCATGTAGTTTGTGAAAAAATTATTGTGAAACGGAAACAAAGAATTGAAACGGAAACAACGTTTCAAGAAGAAACGGAAGCAACGTTTCAGTTTCAAGAAGAAACAGAAACAACAATTAGAAAACAAAACACAAGAAAGGAGATTAAAATATGACATTTGACAAATTCACAATCAAAGCTCAGGAAGCCGTTCAGGAGGCTGTGAACACCGCACAGCAGAACGGACAGCAGTCTATTGAGCCAGTACACCTTCTGAAGGGTGTGATGGTGAAGGCCAAGGATGTGGCAGGTTACATATTCCAGAAGCTCGGAGCCAATGCCAGTCAGATAGAGATGGTGGTAGACAGCGAGATCAAGCGCTTGCCACGCGTGCAGGGCGGACAGCCTTATCTCTCCAACGACGCCAACACGGTGCTGCAACGCGCTCAAGACTTCGCCCAGAAAAACGGCGACGAGTTTACAAGCGTCGAGCCTCTGCTCCTCGCCCTTCTGCAGGTGAGCTCCACAGCAAGCCGCATATTGAAGGATGCAGGAATGACAGAGGCCGAGACCGTTAAGGCCATTCAGGAGCTGCGCCAAGGACAGAAGGTGCAGTCGCAGTCGGGCGACGAAAACTATCAGAGCCTGTCCAAATATGCCAAGAACCTCGTTGAGGAAGCACGCCAAGGCAAGCTCGACCCTGTGATTGGCCGTGACGAGGAGATTCGCCGCGTTCTGCAGATTCTGTCGCGCCGCACAAAGAACAACCCGATCCTCATTGGCGAGCCGGGCACAGGTAAGACAGCCATCGTTGAAGGTCTCGCCGAGCGCATAGTGAGGGGCGACGTGCCTGAGAACCTTAAGGACAAGCAGCTCTACTCGCTCGACATGGGTGCCCTGGTTGCAGGTGCCAAATATAAAGGCGAGTTTGAAGAGCGTCATCAAGGAGGTGACCAACAGCAACGGCAACATCATTCTCTTCATCGACGAGATCCACACCCTCGTGGGTGCAGGAGGCGGCGAGGGAGCAATGGACGCTGCCAACATTCTCAAACCGGCGTTGGCGCGTGGCGAACTGCGTTCCATCGGCGCAACGACGCTCAACGAGTATCAGAAATATTTCGAGAAAGACAAAGCCCTGGAGCGCCGGTTCCAGACCGTCATGGTCGACGAGCCCGACGAGCTGTCGGCCATCTCTATCTTGCGCGGCTTGAAGGAGCGCTACGAGAACCACCACAAGGTGCGTATCCAGGACGATGCCTGCATTGCTGCCGTGAAGCTGTCGGAGCGTTACATCTCTGACCGCTTCCTCCCCGACAAGGCCATAGACCTCATGGACGAGGCGGCTGCCAAGCTGCGCATGGAGCGCGACTCGGTGCCTGAGGAGCTCGACGAGATCACGCGTAAGCTCAAACAGCTCGAGATCGAACGCGAAGCCATAAAGCGCGAGAACGATGCCGACAAGATTGCACAGCTCGACAAGGACATTGCCGAACTGAAGGACAAGGAGAAGTCGTTCCGTGCAAAATGGGAGAGCGAGAAGGGGCTGGTGAACAAAATTCAGCAAGACAAGCAGCAGATGGAGCAACTCAAGTTTGAGGCTGAGCGGGCTGAACGCGAAGGCAACTATGAGCGCGTGGCTGAGATACGCTACGGCAAGCTGCAGGCTCTCGAACAAGACATCAAGGACATTCAGGCCCAACTGCGCAACACGCAGGGCGGCAACGCCATGATCCGCGAGGAGGTCACCGCCGACGACATTGCCGAGGTGGTGAGCCGCTGGACTGGAATACCTGTCACCCGAATGATGCAGAGCGAGCGCGAGAAACTGCTGCACCTGGAGGAGGAGCTCCACAAGCGCGTCATTGGCCAGGACGAGGCCATCAAGGCTGTGAGCGATGCCGTGCGCCGTTCCCGTGCCGGACTGCAAGACCCGAAGCGTCCTATCGCTTCGTTCATCTTCCTCGGCACCACGGGGGTGGGCAAAACGGAGCTGGCAAAGGCCTTGGCCGAGTATCTGTTCAACGACGAGACCATGATGACGCGCATCGACATGAGCGAATATCAGGAAAAGTTCAGCGTCAGCCGTCTCATCGGTGCGCCTCCAGGATACGTTGGCTACGACGAGGGTGGACAGCTCACCGAGGCTGTGCGCCGCAAACCCTACTCGGTGGTGCTCTTCGACGAGATAGAGAAGGCTCACCCCGACGTGTTCAACATCTTGCTTCAGGTGCTCGACGACGGCCGTCTGACCGACAACAAGGGTCGCACCGTCAACTTCAAGAACACCATCATCATCATGACCTCTAACCTCGGAAGCCAGTACATACAGGCCCAGTTTGCTGGCATGACGCCCGACAACCGCGACCATGTCATCGCCGACACCAAGACCAAGGTCATGGACATGCTGAAGAAGACCATACGCCCTGAGTTCCTCAACCGCATCGACGAGACCATCATGTTCCTGCCGCTCACCAAGCCAGAGATTGCTCAGGTTGTGACGCTCCAGATGAACGCCGTGAAGAAGATGCTTGAACCGCAAGGCTTCACGCTCAACGTGTCTCCCGCCGCCATCAGTCTGCTTGCCGACGAGGGCTTCGACCCCGAGTATGGTGCCCGTCCTGTGAAGCGTGCCATCCAGTGCATGGTGCTCAACGACCTCTCCAAGAAGATTCTCTCTGACGAGGTGAGCCGCGAGAAACCCATCACCATCGATGCCGCCGACAACAAGCTGGTGTTCAGAAACTAAGAAAAGAAGAAAAGACAATGGAGCACATAGGCCCTGGCGGACTTCGCTAAAGACAAATGGGGCACAGGCTTCTTGAGTTTTTTCTAAAGACAATAGAGACAATAGGGACAATTCTTAAAATGCCGTTTTCTTTAAATCGGCTAAACAAGAATTGTCTCCGTTGTCTCTATTTTTTTTGAAATTAATGGTACCTTTGCACACAATTAAGATTTACAGGCCCCCTCGCATATATGTTTTTGACATTGTCCTCCTCTTGCTCTGTCAAAGCGACAAAGTAGAGAGCGAGGGTGATGACAGATAAAAACCCTCAAAATGAAATTGCTGAAAAACAAAGACAAGGAAATTCTGAACATTGCCCTTCCCGCAATAGTGGCAAACATCACGGTGCCGTTGCTCGGACTTGTTGACGTGGCGATAACAGGCCACCTCGGCAACGCCGCCTACATAGCCGCCATTGCCGTGGGCAGCATGCTGTTCAACGTCATCTATTGGGTGTTCGGCTTCCTGCGCATGGGCACAAGCGGCATGACGGCGCAAGCCTACGGCCGTGGCGACAGCGCCGAGACCATACTTCTTCTCATGCGCGGCCTGTGCGTGGCGCTCGCCGTGGCGCTTGCCGTGCTCGTGCTTCAGCGCCCCCTGCTCGCCCTGGCCATAAGCGTCATGGGCGTAGAGCCGTCGTTGCAGCCTCTCGTCCGGACCTATTTTCAGATCTGCGTGTGGGGCGCTCCCGCCATGCTCTGCCTCTACGCCTTCACGGGATGGTTCATCGGCCTGCAGAACACGCGCATAACCATGACGGTGAGCATCGTGCAGAACATTGTGAACATCGTGGCGAGTCTCGTCCTGGTCTATGGACTGGGGATGAAGATTGACGGCGTGGCCACGGGCACGCTCATAGCCCAATGGGGCGGACTGCTAGTTGCTGCCTCCTATGCCTGCCTCAAGCACCGCGGCTTGCTCAAGTCTCTGTCACTCAGGGCTGTCACACGGGGCGAGGCTCTCATGCGGTTCTTCAACGTCAACCGCGACATCTTCCTCCGCACCCTGTTTCTCGTTGCCGTGAACCTGTTCTTCGTGTCGGCAGGAGCGACGCAAGGCACCGTTGTGCTTGCCGTCAACACCCTGCTCATGCAGCTCTTCACGCTCTTCTCTTACGTCATGGACGGCTTTGCCTATGCCGGCGAGGCTCTCTGCGGCAAGTATGCCGGTGCTGGCGACCGCACGGGCTTTCACGCCACGGTGCGCCGCCTGTTCGTGTGGGGAGCCATCCTCACCGCGGCCTACACCGCCGTCTACGCCCTCGGGGGCAACA
>ERZ791615.297-NODE-297-length-23673-cov-3.97646_pt1 | contig 23673 bp, 15 predicted proteins | sample MGYA00510273_ERZ791615 | MGnify/ENA primary metagenome ERZ791615 (study PRJEB30046, sample SAMN00715185) | human gut metagenome | study: EMG produced TPA metagenomics assembly of the A metagenome-wide association study of gut microbiota in type 2...
TAGGGCTTACTCGGGACTTGCACCCGTTAGACAATGCTCATGCCGAGCATACAACTTAATAAGGTGTGTCAAGCAAATTTGCTCGGCACACCTTATTATATATGTAACCTCTTTGCGGCTTTATATATGCAACCTCCTTGCGGCTTTATATATGTAACCTCTTTGCAGCACGCAAAGACGTTTTCTTTTTCCTGCTTATGTCTCTCCAAAACGGAGAACCGTCATTAACGGCGTTGGGCAAGAAGCTGCTCCCAATGGTCAACAAACGTCCTCATGTCGGGCAACACGATGTCGGCACCATTGGCAGAGAGCGCCTCATCGGGCAACGGTCCGCTGTTTATGCCCACGGTGAAGCAACGGGCGGCAGAGCCGGCAGCCACACCAAGGGGAGCGTTCTCCACCACAACGGCTTGCCACGGTTCGGTGCAACCTGTCTTGCGCATGCCCATAAGATAAGGATCGGGAGCCGGTTTGCCGCGCTCCACATCATAGGCCGAGACGATGTGCTGCTCATCGATAAACTGACCGAAGTCGTCGACCAGACGCTCAAGAAGCGGACGCTGTCCGCTGCCCGTAACGATGCAGATGCTCATGCCAGCCTCCTTTATCTTGCGCATGATGTCGAACACCCCATCGAAGACAGGAGCCGTCGGCATGTGGTGAAAGATGTCGGCTTTGACCTCGTACATGCGTTGAGCCTCGTCGAGCGTTATGTCCCTACCCTGCTGCTCCTTGACAAACCTCACGATGGTGTCAACACCCCGCGCACCTTCGGTAGCGTAAGAGTCGGCTGCCGTCATGCGTATGCCAAACTGCGCCATCGACTGTTGCCATGCCACAGCATGGCTGGGCATAGAGTTGTAGAGCACGCCGTCCATATCAAAAAGCACGGCTTGGGGCGCAAACCGCTCAAAGCCGTGCTTTTGCATGTATTGTTTAATTTCGTTCTCGAACATTATCAGACAAAATTATTTCTCGTCAGCCAGACGCTTCTGGATGGCCTCGCTCTCAGCCTCATATCCAGGCTTGTTGAGCAGCGCAAACATGTTCTTCTTGTAAGCCTCAACACCAGGCTGGTTGAAGGGGTTGACACCAAGGATGTTGCCACTGATACCGCAAGCAATCTCGAAGAAATAGATAACCTGTCCGAGGTAATACTCGTTGAGCTGGGGAACCGACACGCGGATGTTAGGCACGCCGCCATCGACGTGAGCCAGACGTGTGCCGAGCTCAGCCATCTTGTTAACCTCATCAACGCGCTTGCCCTCAAGGAAGTTGAGACCGTCGAGGTTCTCGTCGTCGTGGGGGAAGAGGAGAGTCTTCTCAGGAGTCTCTATGCTGATAACGGTCTCGAAGATAGAACGCTCGCCCTCCTGGATCCACTGACCCATAGAGTGGAGGTCGGTTGTGAAGTCGCAAGAAGCGGGGAAGATGCCTTTTCCGTCCTTACCCTCAGACTCGCCGTAGAGCTGCTTCCACCACTCGCTCATGAAGTGGAGCTTGGGCTGGAAGTTGACAAGAATCTCGATCTTCTTGCCTGCCTCTGCATAGAGAGCGTTACGCACAGCAGCGTAAACAGCAGCGGGGTTCTCATCGAAAGGCACGTCCTTGCCTGTGGCCTTCTCCATGTCGGCAGCACCCTTGACGAGAGCAGCGATGTCGAAGCCGGCAACAGCGATAGGCAGCAAGCCTACGGGTGTGAGCACAGAGAAACGTCCACCCACATTGTCGGGAATGACGAATGTCTTGTAACCCTCCTTTGTAGCGGCAGCGCGTGCAGCACCCTTGTGAGCGTCGGTGATGGCTACGATCACGTCCTTAGCCTCCTCCTTGCCGCGCTGGTCCTCACACTGCTTCTTGAGCAGACGGAAGGCGAGAGCAGTCTCGGTAGTTGTGCCCGACTTTGAGATGTTGATAACACCAAATTTCTTGTCCTTAAGATAAGAGGTGAGTTCAGCAAGATAATCCTCGCCGATGTTGTTGCCGGCGAACACCACTGTAGGGTTCTTCTTGTCGCCAACGAGCCATGCGAACGAGTTGCCAAGAGCCTCAATGACGGCGCGTGCGCCAAGGTAGCTTCCGCCAATGCCTGCTACAACCACCACCTCACACTTCTCACGCAGTGTGTTGGCCACGCTCTGCAGCTCTGCAATAAACTCGGGGGTGATTGAAGACGGCAGATGGAGCCATCCAAGGAAATCGTTACCGGGGCATGTGCCGTTCTCGAGTGCCTCGTGAGCGGCTACAACCTGAGGTTCATAAGCTTTCACGGCGCCCTCTGAAAGGAACTGGGCAGCCTTTGTAATGTCTAAGCTGATACTTTTCATTTTGATCTGTATTTTTGTTTAATACTGTTATTCCTGTTTTTGCTTTATGTCGGATCTGGGCAAGACCCTCCTTCAACCTTTAGGTGTCTGCATGGTGTCAAGGCATGAGAGCGCCATCACCTGAAGCTATCAGTAAGAAGTTTTATCTCTATCTGTGGCGAGATGCGCTCATAGAGCACGTTGTAGACGGCATCGAGGATCGGCATGTTGACATGCAGGTGACGGTTGATCTCCTTCATACACTTTGTGCCGAAATAGCCCTCAGCGATCATCTCCATCTCTATCTGTGCGCTCTTCACGCTGTAGCCTTTTCCTATCATGGAACCGAAGGTTCGGTTACGGGAGAACTTTGAATAGCCTGTGACGAGGAGGTCGCCAAGATAAGCCGAGTCGTAGACGTTGCGGTTGAGCGGGTTCACGGCATCGAGCAGTCGCGACATCTCTTGCACAGCGTTCGACATGAGCACCGCCTGGAAGTTGTCGCCATATCCCAGTCCGCTACATATGCCTGCGGCAATGGCATAGACGTTTTTCAGCACCGACGAATATTCTATGCCTATAACGTCGTCGCTGGTCTTGGTCTTTATATAGTCGGACGCCATAACATCGGCAAAGGCTTGCGCCTTCTCATAGTCCTCGCATCCCACGGTGAGGTAAGACAGACGTTCAAGAGCCACCTCCTCAGCATGTGACGGTCCACCAATGCAGGCAAGGTTCTCAAACGGCACGTCATAGACCTGATGAAAATATTCGGAGCACGCGAGGTTCTCGTCGGGCACCAGACCTTTGATTGCTGTTATGATGTACTTGTCGCGTATGCGTGTGCGCAATTTCTTCAGGTGGTTTTTAAGATAAGGTGAAGGAATGACGAACACGAGGGTGTCGTAGGCCTCAACAATCTTGTTTATGTCGCTGGAGAAATAAATCTCATTGGTGTTGAAATGCACACTTGTGAGATAGGTGGGGTTATGGCTTATGCGCTTGAATTCCTCTATACGGTCGTCACGGCGCATGTACCATCCGATGTGGTGCGTGTGCCCAATGACAATTTTGGCTATGGCGGTAGCCCAGCTTCCGCCTCCTATAATTGCAATTTTTCCGCAGTCAAAAGCCATATCTTTTCAATTCGAAATTAGAACTCATAAGTCATATCCATAACTCATCATCCGCTATGCAAGCTGTTTGCCGGTTGTGCAAGCTGTTTGCCGGTTGAGCAAGCTGTTTGCTGACGATGGGTTATGGATTATGAATTTTAAAAAAATGGTTAGGCGTTGGCCTTGTCTATCCATGCCTGGATGTCGTCAACAGAAGGTTTGTCGTAGCCAAGCTTATACTTCTTGTTTATCTCGCCGACCTTCTGCTGCAAGCCCTGGGCCTTCTCGTCCTTGATGTCGGAGATGAGGTTGAAGCCAGCCTTGCGGAGAACATATACCCAGTTTTCGGGAACGCCGATAACCTCCCACTCCTTGATGGTGCTCTGCGGGATTTTCTTCTCAGGCTTCATCTGCGGGAAGAAGAGCACCTCCTGGATGAAGGTCTTGCCTGTCATGAGCATGACCAGACGGTCGATGCCGATGCCGATGCCCGATGTGGGAGGCATGCCATACTGGAGAGCACGGAGGAAGTCTTGATCGATGATCATTGCCTCGTCATCGCCCTTGTCGGCAAGCTTCATCTGGTCGATGAAACGATTCTCCTGATCAATGGGGTCGTTAAGCTCCGAGTAGGCGTTGGCCAGCTCCTTGCCGTTGACCATAAGCTCGAAACGCTCGGTCAGACCGGGCTTTGAGCGGTGCATCTTGGTGAGCGGCGACATCTCCACGGGATAGTCGGTGATGAAGGTTGGCTGTATGAATGTGCCTTCGCAGAACTCGCCGAACAGCTCGTCGATGAGCTTGCCCTTGCCCATGGTCTCGTCCACGTCCATGCCCTTCTCCAGACAGAAGGCGCGAATTTCGTCCTCGGTCTTGCCGTTGCAGTCGAAACCGGTCTTCTCCTTGATGGCATCGAGGATAGGCAGACGGCGATAAGGGGCCTTGAAGCTCACCATGTTGCCGTCGATCTCGCGCTCGGGCTTGCCGTTAACGGCAATACAGATTGCTTCGAGCAGCTTCTCGGTGAACGACATCATCCAATTATAGTCCTTATACTGGACATACAGCTCCATGCAAGTGAACTCGGGGTTGTGGTTACGGTCCATGCCCTCGTTACGGAAGTTTTTGCCGATCTCGTAGACACCCTCGAAGCCGCCTACGATGAGTCGCTTCAGATAAAGCTCGGTCGCGATACGCATGTACATGTCGGTGTCGAGCGCGTTGAAATGGGTGATGAACGGACGTGCGCTGGCACCGCCTGCAATGGCCTGCAATGTGGGTGTCTCCACCTCCGTGTAGCCAGCCTCGTCGAGCACGCGGCGCAAGGTGCGCAGCACGGTAGCACGCTGGAGGAAGGTGTCTTTCACGCCGTCATTGACGATGAGATCGACATAACGCTGGCGGTAGCGCAGCTCGGGAGCATCAAACTTGTCGTATGCCACGCCGTCCTTATACTTAACGATAGGCAGCGGCTTGAGGCTCTTTGAGAGCAGCGTGAGCGACTTGGCGTGAACAGAGATCTCGCCCGTCTGTGTCTTGAACACAAAACCTGTGATACCGATGAAGTCGCCGATATCCATGAGGCGCTTGAACACCTTGTTGTACAAATCTTTATTCTCGTCGGGGCAAATGTCGTCACGGGTGATGTAAACCTGAATGCGACCTTTCGAGTCTTGCAGCTCCACGAAGCTTGCCTTGCCCATCACACGGCGGCTCATCATGCGGCCGGCAATGCACACGGTGCGCTCTTCGCCCTCAGCGAAGTTTGCCTTTATCTCATCAGAAAAAGCATTGGTGGGATACTCTGCTGCTGGATACGGATCGATGCCCATGTCGCGCAGTTCCTGCAGACTCTGTCGTCTTACAATCTCTTGTTCGCTTAACTCTAAAACGTTCATATATTTATTTGAAGTTGTTTTTCTTGTTTGGGTGCAAATTTACTAATTATTTCTGAAAGAGCGCTGTTTTTCACCTTAAATAATGTAACAAATGGGAGCTTACGACAAAATAGAGCTTCAAACAGTTTTGTCAAACGCCTAAAAATGTTTAAATTTGCAGCAACATAAACTAACTTTAAAAACAATAAAAAAGAAGGACAAAAAACAATTCTATGAAAATTAAAACCACTCTCCTGCTTTTGGCTTTGATCTTGGCAACTGCTGTCCCGGCCCAAACGCCCGATTATGCCACGTTGAAAGCTTCGCTAAGCGAGAAATCGCTACCTTTAGTAAACATAACGGTAGAAATAGAAAATGTGAGCAAGCCAAATTATCTGCCTGCAAAAATAGAGATTGCGGATCCATGGAAACGTACTGACGGCAACGTGGAAACGACGTTCAACTGTAAGGTGAAATATCGGGGTTCCTCTTCTTTGAAATATGACAAGAAGTCGTTTGCCGTGAAGCTGCTCAACGACAAAGGAAAGAGCTTGGACGCTACTGTGCTTGGCATCCGTAATGACGACTCATGGATTCTTGATGCCATGGCCGTGGACCGTCTGCGCATGCGCAACAGGCTGAACTTTGATGTCTGGAACGCAATGTCGGGCACGCCTTACGAGACCGACAACGACAACCGTAACGGAACAAACGGGTTCTTTGTGGAGCTGTTCATCAACGGCGAATATCATGGACTCTACTGCATGACGGACAAGGTGAACCGCAAGCTGTTAGGCGTGAAAAAGCCTGACGACAAGGACAAAGACAACGTTAAGATTAACGGCGTAATGTACAAATGTGACAGTTGGGGAGATGCAGCCTCTCTGAAAGGCTATGAAGAGCAAGACATGAACAATGAGTCGTGGAACGGATGGGCGCTCGACTATCCTGACGATTATCCGTGCGCTGAAGCCTACACTCCGCTGAAAAACTTTATCGACTATTGCGCTAAGACATCAGATGACGACTTCATTGCAGGCATCGACAAGAACTTCTGTCTGCAAAATTTCATCGATTATCAGGTGTTTCTCATGTCGCAAGGACTACGCGACAACAACATGAAGAACACGTTCCTTAGCCTTGTCGACAAAAACGAAAGCAAACGGATGATGGTCACACCATGGGACCTCGACTGCTCGCTCGGCGGAAACTATAACGGCGAATATTATAACGTGCTTGTAGATAAAGGTTGGCTCACAGGAAACTATTTATACTCACGTCTTTGGGAGCTGAACGCTGATAACTATCGCAACAAGATTGTAAACTGTTGGAAAAAGTTGTGCGCAGATGGCGTGCTCTCTAAAGAGGGGTTCAACAAACGCGTTGACAAGTATGTGGAGGCTTTTGTGGAAAGCGGTGCATGGGAACGCGAATGTAACAAGTGGAACAATAACCCTGTGGAGCTTAAGAGAGACATAAAAGAAGAAGCGATTTATGTAAAAGACTGGTACAGCCGCAACTATGACCAGTTGGAGAAGAATGTTTTTTATGGTCTGGGCACAGGAATAAAGGACATTGTAGCCAACGACGGCAACACGTCAAAAACAGAAGTGTTGCATAACGTCATGGGGCAAAAGGTAGGGACCACATACCACGGCATCGTTATAAAGAACGGAAAGAAGATTATCTGCCGATAACATTTTCCTGTTGGCTTTTATTGCCCATAGCTTTGATTCTACTTGCCTATAGGCTACCATCATAAGCAGCAGCAATCTTCATGGCCTCAGCTCTTGCCGGTTTGCCCGTTTCTGTCATGGGCAGGCGGTCTAAGGCCATGAAGACATGAGGTTGCTCATATTTTGAAAGCCGCGCCTTGCACGCGGCTTTTATTTTTTCAAAAATTTCTTTTTCTCCCAAGGCTTCTTTTCCTCCCAAGGTTTCTTTTCCTCCAAAGGCTTCTTTTCCTCCAAAGGCTTCTTTTCCTCCAAAGGCTTCTTTTCCTCCAAAGGCTTCTTTTCCTTCCAAGGCTTCTTTTCCTCCCAAGGTTTCTTTTCCTCCCAAGGCTTTCCTTTCATCCAAAGTTTTTGTCCTTTCTAAGGCATCATTTTCTCCCAAGGTATCTATCCCATCGTGTTTTATCTCGGCAAGCAACACCACGGTCTCGCCGAACTTGGCGTCGGGACGTTTCGTTATAATGAACGGCACGTCCATAACAGGCTGTAGCTTTGCCTCAATCTCCTCGATCTGCATTTTTATTCCACCGCTACACACCACGTTGTCTTTTCGGCCTCTTATGCGGAAGTGTCGCCCGTCGGGAGCTATCTCTGCAATGTCGTTGGTTACGAGCGTCGAGGCACCCACGTCTGGAGCATTTATAATGAGACACCCTTCGTTCGTGGTGCTGACATTCACGTTAGCGAACGGCTCATACCACGAGCTGGCATCCGGCCCACTAAGACGACGTAAGGCGATGTGTGACAGGGTCTCCGTCATGCCGTAAGTGCTCCACACAGCGTTAGGAAAAGTCTTCAGAACGGCTGCCATCTCCGCGTTCACAGCCCCACCGAAAATGATGAGGTGTTTTATCTGTCGCAACAAGGCACACTCCTCCTCCACCGCCATGCTGTTGTAGACCTGCATGGGCACCATGGCAGCAAACACAGGAGCCTCTTTCAGTCCGCGCAACGGATGTCCACACGGTTCCACCTCAACAAGGCGTAAACCACAGACAAGCGACCGCACCACCACCATCTTGCCGGCGATATATTGGAGCGGCATGCACAAGAGAGCGGTGTCGCCCTCCTTAAGATTGAGAAAGCGGCATGTCATGCGTGCCGACGCCTCCATGCGCCGTTTCTCCACAAGCATGGGTTTAGGCTTGCCTGTGGAGCCACTGGTGTGAACGAGCAGCGTTGGAGACGGCGAGTGCCAGTCGGCGATAAATTCGTTGAGTGTCATTGTTGTTTTTTGAGAATTGATTATTGTCTTGCAAACACGTCACTTGCGACATGCAAACACGTCACTTACGAGTCGTAAACATGGCAGATAGCAAGGCTAAACATGGCAGATAGCACGACCAAGCATGGCTTTATCCCACTCTCCACAGTTTGTCGCCTCTAATCTCCAGCGGCATGTCTATGTTGTCAGTAAAGAGCAATCCTGTGCCAAGGCCTTGAGGCATGGTTATGGACGGACCATAAACGTCAGAGGCAAACTGGGCGATTGCGTTAAGCCCGACGTTGCTCTCAAGAGCGCTTGTTATCCAAGAGCCTATGCCACGTTCCTTTGCAAGGTTTATCCATTCGCGCGAGCCAGCCATGCCTCCATGCAGAGAGGGTTTGAGGATGACATACTGCGGACAGATGGTGTCGAGCAGATGCTGCTTCATGGACAGCATGTTTACGCCAATAAGCTCCTCATCGAGAGCAATGGGCAGAGGCGACTCCTTACAGAGGCGCGACATGTCAGCCCACTGGTGTTGGCGTATTGGTTGCTCAATGGAGTGGATGTCAAAACGTGCGAGCTTCTCAAGACGCTCCATGGCGTTGTCGGGAGTGAAGCCGCCATTGGCATCGACGCGCAGCTCTATCTGCTCCTTGGTGAAAGCAGAACGAATGTGGCGGATAAGGTCAAGCTCCTTGTCAAAGTCGATTGCCCCAATCTTCAGTTTCACACATCTGAACCCGGTCTTCATTTTATTTTCCAACCGCGAGAGCATCTCATCATAGCTACCCATCCACACCAAGCCGTTAATAGGAATGCCCTCCTCGCCGCGTGTGAAAGGCGTGTCGAAAAGCACGTCGCTTCCGCTTTCAAAGCTGAGCAGGGCCGTCTCCAGACCAAACAAGATCGAAGGATAAGGGCGCAACATGTCGTGGTTTATCTTGCCCGTAAGGCCGAACATGTTGCACACCGAATAGAGAATGCGTTCATACTCGGGTATGGCATCACAGCTGAGGTCTGGCAACGGCGCACACTCTCCCACACCCTTGCGGTCGGGCTGTTCGGGCGAGGTTATGGTTATGAACCACGACTGGCGTGTGGTGTAGACGCCCCTCGATGTTCCTGCAGGCTGTTTAAAATGCAGCGTGCGCGGTTCTATGGTCACATGATAAGTCATTATTTTTTCTTTTCTTTATAATCTAACGGAAGCTTACGGAAGACGATGAAAGCTTATGGACGACGATGGAAGCTTATGAAAGCTTATGGCAGCTTATGGCAGCTTAGGATATTTTTTAAAGTCGGGCTTGCGCTTCTCAAGGAACGCGCGACCACCCTCTTGCGCCTCATCAAGCATGTAATAGAGCATGGTGGCGTCGCCAGCCAACTCCTGAATGCCTGCCTGTCCGTCGAGCTCAGCGTTCAGTCCGGCCTTGATCATGCGCAGAGCGAGAGGCGAGCGTTCCATCATGGTCTCTGCCCACTCCACACACTCGTCTTCCAGCTTGTCGAAAGGCACAACCTTGTTCACCATACCCATGCGTTCTGCCTCCTCTGCCGAGTATTGGCGACACATGAACCATATCTCGCGGGCCTTCTTCTGGCCAACGATGCGTGCAAGGTAGCTGGCACCGAAGCCAGCGTCGAACGATCCCACCTTGGGACCTGTCTGTCCGAAGATGGCATTGTCGCTGGCAATGGTGAGATCGCACATGAGGTGCAGCACATGACCGCCGCCAATGGCGAAGCCGTTAACCATGGCGATGACAGGCTTGGGCAGCGAGCGAATCTGCTTCTGCACATCAAGAACGTTGAGACGTGGCACACCATCGTCGCCGACATAGCCGCCACGGCCTTTGACGTGCATGTCGCCACCCGAGCAGAAGGCCTTGTCGCCAGCACCTGTAAGGATGACCACACCTATGCGTTGCGCCTCGCGACACCAGGCAAACGCTTGCGACATCTCCCATGTGGTGCGGGGTGTGAAGGCGTTGCGATAACGCGGACGGTTTATTGTTATCTTGGCTATGCCGTTATATTCTTCGAAGAGAATCTCCTGAAAATCGAAATCCTCAATCTTTTTCCATTCACGGTTTGAACAATTCATATCTTTTTTCTTTGTCTTTTTTACAAGGTTTTCCTACAAGCTTTTCCTGCAAAGTTTATTACTTACAAGGAAAAATCAAGATGTTTATTTTAAAGATTCAAAATACTCTTTCATGGCCTTCGCATCCTCCGCAGCATCGGTAAACACCTCAAGCACCATGGGGCGGTCTGCCTGTTGTGTGAGCAAGGTAACGACGCCCACCTGCATCTCATCCATGTTGGTGGCCTTAAGGTAGCCGATGTCGTTCTGCGTGCAGATGCCGCGAGCCTCGGTGTTGTGGGCAGCAGCCACCATGTCGTGGGCAGCGGGACTGCCGTCAAGACCTGGCAACGTACTGAAGATTCCGCCCTCGTGGTTGTTAAGCAATATTATGCGCAAGTTGCCACGCAAGCGACCATTCCACAAAGCGTTCTGGTCATAGAAGAAGCTGAGATCGCCAATGACGCACACCACCTTGTCGGTGGTTCCGAGAGAGAAGCCGGCAGCCGTTGACAGCGAACCTTCTATGCCGTTAACGCCACGGTTGCACCACACACGATGTGCAGCGTAGATGTTGGCAAGCCTCACAGCCGAGCTGTTGGCATAATGAACATGCAGGTCTTCATAAAGGTCCTCAAGCTGACTTTCAAAATATCTCACCGTTGCCATCTGCGAGAAGGGCGGCTCATAGCTTTCGGCGTGTGCGCCACAACGGTCGAGCAGTCGTTGCCAACGTGAGCGGAACGCTTCGTGCTCGGCACTTAGGTTTGTGGCACACGAAGCCTTTTCTTCTGTAGCAAGAGTCTCATAGTTGGCAATGGCAGCCACGAGAGTCAGCAAGAGAGCGTTTGTCTCTTCCAACGGACATTCCACGATGTCGGTAAGCGACATCAGAGGGTCTGACACCTCAAGCACATTGGGTGTCACGACCCACGTCGGCGCCTTTGCCTGGCGAAGAAAACGGCGCACGGTCTTGCTTACTACGGTGCCTCCAATATAGACAATGGCGTCGGGCGCAAAGCGGTCTGTGCTGTCGGTCGCAACGACTTTGTCGCCATCAGCTGACGTGAGCACACGCACAGCCTCATCGCCATGTGTTATGTTGTAAGACGGGCTTGACAGAGGCTCTGCCAACACCACACAACGTTGGGACAGGCTGCACAAGGTGTCGGTGGCTACAGCCCCGTCAGGCAACTGCCCCAGCACCACCATAGGACGCTTGGCTTGAGCGAAGGCTTTGAATGTGTCTACGTTGAACGTCGTTGGCAGCGTATGCGCCTTGAAGGGCGTTGTCTCGGGCAGCTTCTCCACGTCAAACAGGAACAGCGGTTCCGTCACCGGCACGTTTATGTGGACGGGAGCACAACCCTTGCAGGTGGCAAGATGGAGAGTCTCGTTTATCAGTCGGCCACACAGCCATCTTTCCTCTTCATCATGAGGCTCAGGCAACTGCACCGACCGACGCACCATTGGTCCGAGCGCTCCCTGTTGCGGCAGCGTCTGTCCATCGAGCTGTCCTATCCACTGCTGCGGCCTGTCTGCCGACACCACGATGAGCGGCACATGCTGATAAAAAGCCTCAGCCACAGCAGGTGCCACGTTCAGGAGCGCCGACCCCGAGGTCACACACACCACAACAGGTCGCCCTGTGGCTTGCGCCAAGCCAACAGCATAGAACCCGGCAGACCGTTCATCGGTGACAGGGTGACATGTTATCTGCTCTGCCTCATTGAGGTTATGCACAATTGGCGCGTTGCGGCTACCAGGACACACCACGGCATCGGTTATGCCTTTGGCAACAAGCAACGACGTTAAAAGGTTTATGTTTTCTTTATTGCTGTACATCTTCTTAATTGACTTTTTTATCTTTAAAGACAGTTCTTGGCGTTTTAAGAGCACTTTTGGCTTTTTAAGACCATTCTTGGCTTTTTAAGAGACCGTTCTTAGCTTTTTAAGACCTTTCTTGGCTTTTCAAGACCGTGCTTGGCTTTTTAAGACCGTTATTGGCTTTTTAAGACCGTTATTGGGCTCAGCTTTCAAAGAGCCGTCTCATCGTCTCCATTTTTGCTTCTGTCTCGTTCCATTCATCCTCTTCGTTGCTGTCGGCAAGCAGTCCGCCGCCAGCATAAAGCCACAGGTCGCGGCCCTCGAAGCGCATGCAACGGAGCGACACATAAAGACTCGTCTTGCCGTCTATGCCCATTGGTCCCGCAAAGCCGCTATAATAAGACCGTGGCATCTGCTCGTTGCTCATGATGAACCCGAAGGTTGGCTGCTTGGGCATGCCACAGACAGCAGGTGTGGGGTGAAGGGCGTTGATGACACGCCCGATGCTCCGGTCGTCATTGATGCTGAAACTGAAGTCGGTGCGCAGGTGCACAAGGTCGCCAGCGCGTGTGGTGTAAGGGTCTGAAGAGGTCACGTTGTCTGAGAACTGTTCTATCTGCTCCTCAATATAATCGGCCACATATCTCTGCTCAAAGCGGTTCTTGTCGCTCCACCTTATGTTTTGTGCAGAGGTGCGGGCACCGGGAGTGTCGAAGTCGAGCATATCGTTGCCAAGCTTCATCGTTCCCGCCAACGCCATCGTGTGCCACTCCTGTCCGCTGCCTTGAAGCAGAATTTCAGGCGTAGCCATGAGCCATGTGCCGCAACGAGGAGTCTGCACAAGAGCCACAAACATGCGTGGGTAACGTCTGCAAGCGCAGAAGAACATCTCTTCAAGGTCTGCCTCGCGCTGCGCCACCATGTGCGAGCAGCGAGCCAACACGATCTTGCTGAACGTTCCGTTGGTGAGCTGTGCGTGGAAGTTGCGGAAGTCTATACCATAGCGTTGTCGCTCCAAAGCGCCATCCACCACCTGCGCGTCAAAAGCGTCAAGCGACAAAGAGCCTTGCGGCACCTCGCCCCAGTCTACCCTGTCAGGACGAATCACGATGACGGGGCGGTCTTCTGACGGCGCAAAGGGAGCCATCACAAAGCCTCTCTGCACCCCAAGCTCCTCGCACGACATCAACACGTCGGGCTGTCCGCCCATCTGTTCAAGCTTGCAGAAGCGTTGTTCATGCGGATAACGGAACAGAGCCTTGGCAACAGCCAAGCCATCATCCTTTGCCTCAATCATTTCTCCTCCTTGCCCTTCATTATAAAGTTGGTGACCTGTACCGACGACACGAGGTCCCCATTCTCGTTCTTTATCTCTATGTGCCACACATGCAGCGTCTTGCCACGGTGCAGCAGTCGGCCATAAGCCGTCACGGTGTCGCCCTCAAGCACAGCCTTGACATGCTCACCGCTCACGTTTATGCCCACGCATATCTTGCCTGGGCACAACACCATAGACCCCACGCCAGCCACGTTCTCAGCCAGCGCGAGCGATGCTCCCCCGCTAAGAAAGCCAAACGGCTGTCTGTTGCGCTCATCCACCTTCATGCTTGCCACACACATGTCGGGTTCGGGTGTGGAAATAAAGTTCATTCCGAGGGTGTTTGAGAGACCGTCGCTGCGGCGCAGTTTTTCTTTTATTGTTTCTAAGTACATTTTTCTTCGTCTTTTTTTCTTAATCAAGCAAAGCCTGTAGGCTCCTGCTTATTTAATTTTGGCTACTAAATTACAAAAAAATATGCAATCAGCATTATTTAGCCATGATTTTTATTTTTTAATTGGTTTTATTTCATGTAATCGTTTTTTTCCATTACTTTTGCAAGATAAGAACATTCACTCAGAACATAACTAACAAAAGACACATAAAATAAGGATATGATAAAGAGCGACTGCATTGTGATTATTCCGACCTATAACGAGAAGGAAAACATCGAAAAGATTATCCGCGCCGTGATGGGTTTGGAAAAAGCATTCAACATTTTGGTTATCGATGACGGATCGCCCGACGGCACCGCCAACATCGTTAAGGGGCTGATGGCAGACGAGTTTAAGGACCGTCTGTTCATCATTGAGCGCAGCGGCAAGCTCGGCCTTGGCACAGCTTATATTGCAGGCTTCAAGTGGGCGCTGGAGCACGGCTACGACTACATCTTTGAGATGGATGCCGACTTCAGCCATGATCCCAACGACCAGCCACGCCTCTATGCTGCCTGCCACGACGAGGGTGCCGATGTGGCCATCGGCTCGCGCTATGTGAGCGGTGTCAACGTTGTCAACTGGCCCATCGGCCGCGTGCTCATGAGCTATTTCGCTTCCAAGTATGTGCGCCTTGTCACGGGCTTCAGCGTTCACGACACCACAGCCGGCTTTAAGTGCTACAAGCGTCGCGTGCTCGAGACCATTCCTCTTGACAAGATTCGCTTCAAGGGCTATGCCTTCCAGATAGAGATGAAGTTTACGGCCTACAAGATTGGCTTTAAGATTAAAGAGGTGCCCGTCATCTTCGTCAACCGCCGCGAAGGCACAAGCAAGATGAGCGGCGGCATCTTCGGCGAGGCCTTCTTCGGTGTCATGCGTCTGCGCTGGGACGGATGGTTCCGCAAATATCCAAAGATGCCGAAAGAGGCATAAATCAAACAACGCGGCTTTAAAGCGTAACCATAGTCTTTACTTGCTGTTTACGCTATAAAGCCGCGTTCTCACATTAAGAAAAACCCGTTCTCGAATTAAGAATATGATGGACAACCACACATATCGTTTTTTTCTTATCGTTGTCCTTGTTCTAACGATAACGTGCTTGAGCCATGCCACAACAAGCTCTGATCACAACATTACGGGCTGTAGCCACAGCCTGTCAAGTTTTGCACAGGCCCTATCTACCGACACTATAAAGCCCAAGGAGCAACATCAAGAAGAGGCAAAGAAAGCAAAGAAGCAACGCATGGTGTATCTGCAAGGCACGTCCAAAGACTCGTTCACGAAGGCCATGCTGCAAGCACACATAACGGTTATGGATGCCGACAGCGCCGTGATAGACACCACAACAGCTTGGCGTTGGGACAACGAGGGCGGATGGTATATGCAGGTGCCAGCCCGCGCAGGCATGCTCATCATCAAAGGCGAGTGTGACGGCTATGAGACAAGCTTTCTCAACTTCAACATCCGAAGCATTGGGCGCAACAGTTCGTTCAAGGTGCCACCCGTGTTGCTGAAAAAGAAACTTAACGAAGACATCTATAAAGATGTAGACCTCGATGGCGTGGTCGTAACGGGCACAAAAATAAAGATGACCTACCGCGGCGACACCATAGTCTACAACGCCTCTGCCTTCAATCTGCCCGATGGCTCAATGCTCGACGCCCTCATTCGCCAGATGCCGGGTGCCGAACTGAAAAGCAACGGCGACATCTACATCAACGGCAAGAAGCTCGACTATCTGCTTCTCAACGGTAAAGACTTCTTTAAGGGCAAAAACAAGGTGATGCTCGACAACCTGCCCTACTACACCGTGAAGGAGCTAAAGGTCTACAACAAACAGACAGACAAGAGCGAGATGTTGGGAGAGAATGTAGAGAAGAAAGACTATGTCATGGACGTGAGCCTCAAGCGCCAGTATAACCGCGGACTGATGGCCAACGCCGAAGTTGCGGGCGGCACAAAGGAGCGATGGATGGTACGACTGTTCTCTCTCTATTTTGACGACCACACACGTCTGTCGCTCTTTGCCAACGCCAACAACGTGAACGAGACACAGACACCAGGCACCGAAGGCGACTGGCAGCCATCAAACAGTCCGCAGGGACAGACCACCACACGCCTCGTAGGTCTGCATCTCGACACAGAAGACAAGAACAAGGTAGTGACCGACAACATGGACGCCACCGCCACATGGACCGATGCCGTGGACGAGGTGCGCTCGGCAAGCGAGTCTTTCGCATCGGACGGCAACATCTTCAGACGCTCCATGAGCCTTAACCGACAGAAAGATTTCAGGGCAAGCCTGCAAAACAACATGCGCTTGAGAACAGGAAATATAGGCATGACATCATGGACATCGCTCGACTACAGCAACAGCCGCAACAACGCCAACAGCCGCAAAGCAACCTACGACAACGACCCGTCACGGTTTGGAAGCATAAAAGAGGTGCTCGACTCCACATTCTTTGCCGACACCAACCCTCTGCTCTCCATGCTCACCAACCGTTCACAGAGCATATCGCTGGACCGCTACCGCTCGTTCAGCGCCAGCCAAGACACATGGGCTTTTTACAAGTTGCCATGGGGTGACCGCTTAGAGATAAACATAAACGGCACATACAGTCTGTCAAAACCAAGCGACAGCCACACCATGACACGCAACGACTATATGAAGACTGGCGAGAGCGACACGCGCAACGTCTACTCCGACCGCCACAACAACAACTATTCTTACAACGCCGCCTTAAGCTATTCGTTGACCCTTCCCGTAGGCCTCTACATCAAGCTTCAAGGAGGCTACAAGCAGTCGCTCTCTACAAGCAACAATCTCAACTATCGTCTCGACCGCTTCGGCGGACGATGGACCGACCTTGCCTCAAGCATGCTCCATGAGCTGCCGTCAACCCGCGACTCGATGCTTCTTGCCCTCGATTTCGACAACAGCATCCACCATGCCGACCTCAAACGCTCATACACCACGCAAGCCGTGCTCAACTTCAACAACAGGAGCAACACGCTGTTTGCGAGCATGCTCCTGCCGTTGAGATGGCAGCACGAGCGCCTCAGCTATCATCAGGCCGCTCTCGACACGGTAGCCACACACCGCAACGTGCTGTTCATGCCAGGCATCAGCGTGTTCTGCAACAAAGAAAAGGTGCAATATAGCGCTGCGCTGTTCCTTTCGTCCACACTGCCGCCGATGACCTCCCTCATGCCCGTGAGCAACGACCTCAACCCGTTGGCTGTGCGCATAAGTAACCCCGGCCTCAAGCGCACGGACAACATGAGCTTCAATGGCGACATCAGCTTCAACCAGAAGCGACATCAGCAAAACATATCGTTTGGCTTCGATGCAAACATAAGCCGCAACAGCTTAGGCACACGCACCACCTATAACCGTGCAACAGGAGGTTACACCTACATGTCGGACAATGTGAAAGACGGCAACTGGTCTGTGAACGCACGCAACGGCTTCACGCGCACCCTCGACAAGGCCGACCGTCTGACCATAGATAACCGATTGTCATACAACTACAGCCGCAGCACCGATTTCGACATCGCCTACGACGAGGCATCAACAGCGTTGAGCCGCGTCAACACGTCGCTGCTCGGCGAGAAGCTGTTGCTCATCTACCGCAAGGGCAATTTCAGCGCCTCATGCAGCGGCAACCTGTCATGGCGCCACAGCACAGGCGACCGCGACAACTTTGAGACCATCAACACCTTCGATTTTTCTTATGGCATGACGCTCTCCTGTCGCCTGCCTCTGTCTGTCACCCTCGCCACCGACCTGCGCCAATACAGCCGTCGTGGCTACGGCGAAAGCTCTATAAACACCGACAACCTGGTGTGGAACGCCTCGCTCACCCGCACCTTCGGCAAGGGCAAATGGGTCCTCAAAGCCGAGGCTTTCGACCTCTTGTATCAGCTCTCCAACACCACCTACGCCGTCAACGCGCAGGGACGTACCGAGGTGTGGCGCAACACCATACCGAGCTACGCCATGCTCCATCTGGCGTATAAGTGGAGCAAGATGCCAAAGGGCAAGAAATAAAAATGAATTTCTAAAAGAAGAGATTTGAATTAAAATTTCAATCTTCGATTGTTCTATGCAACACAAAAAGGATGAGGTATGCTGAAGAGCAAGCCTCATCCTTTTTGCGTTGTTTCACCGTTTTTGTTTTTTACGCCAAAGCCTCGACATACTGAGCGCACATCTCAGCGCAACGCTCGCCATCCACACCTGCCGACACGATGCCGCCAGCATAGCCGGCGCCCTCGCCACAGGGGAACAGTCCTTGCACGGTGACATGCTGCAACGTTGCAGGGTCACGCGCAATGCGCACAGGCGATGACGTGCGCGTCTCGGTGGCAATGAGCACCGCCTCGTTGGTGAGGAAGCCGTGGCTCATCTTGCCAAACTTCTTGAAACCTTCTTGCAGACGCTTGGCCACAAACGGCGGCATCCAGAAATGAAGAGGCGAAGAGATCAGTCCTGGAGCATAGCTGCTCTTAGGCAGGTCATAACTCAAGCGGTTGTTCACAAAGTCGGCCATGCGCTGCGCAGGAGCCGTTTGTTTCATGTTGCCCTGCTGCCAGCAGTCGCGCTCAAGCTTCTCTTGGAAATGCATCATGCACAAAGGGTCACTGCTGTCGCCACCGACATCATCGGGATGCAGCTCCACCACCATGCCGCTGTTGCTCCACTGCGTGCCGCGGTTGCTGGGACTCATGCCGTTCACCACCAGCTGTTGCGGACCTGTGGCAGCAGGAATGACGAAGCCACCGGGGCACATGCAGAACGAGTAGACACCACGTTCCTCCACCTGCGTTACAAAGCTATACTCGGCAGCAGGCAGATACTTGCCCCTACCCTCGCGGTTGTGATATTGAATCTGGTCGATGAGCTGCGACGGATGCTCCAGACGCACACCCACGGCAATGCCCTTAGCCTCGATATGAATGTTGCTCTCAACGAGCAGACGGTACACGTCGCGAGCCGAATGGCCCGTAGCAAGAATGACGGGTCCGTGAAAAGTCAGTTCACCGCCTGTCTTCAGGTCTACAGCCTCAACGCCTGTCACACGCTCACCTTCCACCACAAGACGCGTCATCTTGGTTTGGAAATGTACCTCGCCGCCACATTTTATAATGGTGTTGCGCATGTTCTCAATGACGCGCGGCAGCTTGTCGGTGCCGATATGCGGATGAGCATCTGCAAGGATAGAAGTGCTTGCTCCGTGCTGGCAAAACACATTGAGAATTTTGTTCACGTTGCCTCGCTTCTTTGAGCGAGTGTAGAGCTTACCGTCCGAGTAGGCCCCCGCGCCACCCTCGCCAAAGCAGTAGTTGCTCTCAGGATCTACCTTCTGCGTCTTCGTTATCTGCGCGAGATCCATCTTTCTCTCGCGCACATCCTTTCCGCGCTCCAGCACAACGGGGCGCAGTCCGAGCTCAATGAGTCGTAGCGAAGCGAAGAGTCCGCCAGGACCTTCACCCACCACCACAACCTGCGGTCTGCCCTCCACGTTCTGATATTCGGTATGTTCATACTCGTCATCTTGCGGCACCTCGTTAATGTACACCCTAATCTTCAGGTTCACGAAGATCGTTCGCTGTCGCGCGTCAATACTCTTCTTCAGCACGCGCACGCTGTTTATGGTTCGTTGGTCAATGCCCTGTTCCTCGGCAAGATAACGTTTTATCGCATTTTCGCTTGCTGCAACAACAGGAAGCACTCTTATTTGATATTCTTTTGTCATTTCGTAAGAAATAAAGGTTAAACACCCAGTCTTTTAACACGAAAGGTTAAAAATGTGCTACAAATTTACACATTTTTCGCCAATAATGTTGTAGAAAAGCAAAATCTTTGTAAATTTGCGGCGTGATTGGTGCAAAAAAGCCAAAGTGGTCACTTGCCACTTCTATGCACGGTTCGTTACATCCATGCCGCCCTCGTATAAGCGGACGCATGTGCAACCTACAGAGAAGCGCAGCATGTCCCAGCCACTCACAACCCATAAACCCGCCACCTTTGTTTGGTGGCTAAAATCAAGAAAACAAAAATGAAAGTATTAAAGTTTGGCGGAACATCTGTAGGTTCCGTGAAGAGTATTCTTAGTCTTAAAAACATTGTGGAGAACGAGGCAAAGAGCCAACCAATCATTGTCGTCGTTAGTGCGCTCGGTGGAATTACCGACAAACTGCTTGCAACATCGCAGCTCGCCCTCAAGGGAGACGAGAGCTGGAAGGACGAGTTTCAAGCCATGGTGGAGCGCCACCACAAGATGATAGACACTATCATCACCAATCCCCGTCAACGAGAAGATTTATTTAATAAGGTGGACGCACTGCTGGAGCAGCTGCGCAGCATCTACTTTGGTGTGTTCCTCATCCATGACCTCAGCGAGAAGACACAAGATGCCATCGTGAGCTACGGTGAGCGTCTCAGTTCGCTCATTGTCGCCACCCTGGTGAAGGGAGCCAAGTGGATGGATTCGCGCGAGTTTATCAAGACCGTGCAGAAGAACAACAAGCATGTGCTTGAGGCAGAGCTTACCAACAAGCTGGTGCGCAAAGCCTTTGCCGACCTTGCACACATCACCCTTGTGCCTGGCTTCATCAGCCGCGATGCCACCACCGACGAGGTGACCAATCTCGGTCGTGGCGGAAGCGACTACACCGCCGCCATCATTGCAGCAGCCCTCGATGCCGACGTGCTGGAGATATGGACCGACGTCGACGGCTTCATGACCGCCGACCCGCGCGTCATCAAGACCGCCTACACCATCAACGAGCTGAGCTTCATCGAAGCAATGGAGCTTTGCAACTTTGGTGCGAAGGTCATCTATCCGCCTACCATCTATCCCGTTTGCGTGAAGAATATTCCCATCCGCGTGAAGAACACCTTCAATCCGCAGAACCCAGGTACAATCATTAAAGACAAAATAGACAACGACCGCAAGCCCATCAAGGGCATATCGAGCATCAACGGCACAGCCCTCATAACCGTGACGGGTCTGTCGATGGTGGGTGTCATCGGTGTGAACCGCCGCATCTTCACCGCCCTTGCCGACAAGGGCATAAGCGTGTTCATGGTGTCACAGGCATCGTCAGAAAACTCAACCTCTATCGGTGTGCGCGAAGCCGATGCCGACATCGCCGTGCGCGTGCTCAACGAGGAGTTTGCCAAGGAGATAGAGATGGGCGCCATGTTCCCCATGTTCGCCGAGAGCGGTCTTGCCACCATCGCCGTGGTAGGCGAGAACATGAAGCACACGCCAGGCATCGCCGGAAAGCTGTTCGGCACATTGGGCCGTAGCGGCATCAGCGTCATTGCCTGTGCTCAGGGTGCATCAGAGACCAACATCTCGTTTGTTGTAGACAGCAAGTTCCTGCGCAAGGCTCTTAACGTGCTTCACGACTCGTTCTTCCTGTCCGAATATAAGGTTCTTAACCTCTTCATCTGCGGTGTGGGCACCGTGGGAGGCAAGCTCATCGAGCAAATAAAGAAGCAATATGAGGAGCTTAAGCTGAACAGCAAACTGAAGCTTAACGTTGTGGGCATAGCCTCTTCGAAGAAGGCTATCTTCAGCCGCGACGGCTTAAACCTCGACACCTATAAAGAGGAGCTTGAGACATCAGAGCCCAGCAACAACGCGAAGCTCATGGAAGAGGTCATCGGCATGAACATCTTCAACAGCGTGTTTGTCGACTGCACGGCAAGCCGCGACGTGGCCGACATGTACCAGTCGTTGCTGGAGCACAACATCTCAGTAATTGCCGCCAACAAGATTGCTGCATCAAGCAATTACGACAGCTACATGCACCTTAAACGCACCGCCCTGGAGCGCGGTGTCAAGTTCCGCTTCGAGACCAACGTAGGAGCAGGTCTGCCCATCATCGGCACCATCAACGACCTTCGCAACTCGGGCGACACCATTCTCAAGATTGAAGCCGTGCTCAGCGGCACGCTCAACTACATTTTCAACATGCTCTCTGCCGACGTGCCCTTCTCCAAGGCTGTACACATGGCACAGGAGCAAGGCTACAGCGAGCCCGACCCCCGCATCGACCTCAGCGGCATGGACGTGGTGCGCAAGCTTGTCATCCTCACCCGCGAGGCAGGCTACAAGGTAGAGCAAGACGATGTGGAGAAGCATCTCTTCGTGCCCGACCATTTCTTTGAAGGCTCACTCGACGAGTTCTGGAGCCATCTGCCCGAGCTCGATGCCGACTTTGAGAACCGCCGCAAGGCTCTTGAGGCAGAGGGCAAGCGCCTGCGTTTCGTTGCCACCATGGATCACGGCAAGACCAGCGTGTCGCTCAAGGAGGTTGACAACACCCATCCGTTCTACAACCTTGAGGGCAGCACCAACATCGTGATGCTTTCGACAGAGCGTTACAAGGAGTACCCCATGCTCATCCAGGGCTATGGTGCCGGCGCCAGCGTTACTGCTGCCGGCGTGTTTGCCAACATCATGTCTATCGCAAACATCTAATGTTGAAAAAAAGTAGAAGATGATGAAACACATCATTATATTAGGCGACGGCATGGCAGACCACGCTGTCGCACGATTGGGCGGCAAAACACTTCTTCAATATGCCCACACCCCATACATGGATCTTCTTGCACGCGAGGGACGCTGCGGCCGCATGGTGACGGTGCCCGAGGGCTTTCACCCAGGCAGCGAGGTTGCCAACACCGCAATCCTCGGCTACGACCTCAACAAGGTCTATGAAGGCCGCGGACCGCTTGAGGCAGCATCGATAGGCTACGAGATGCAACCTGACGACTTTGCCATGCGTTGCAACATCATAACTCTTGCCGACGGACGCATAAAGAACCACCACGGCGGACACCTGAAGACAGAAGACGGCGACACGCTCATCAAATATCTTGACGAGAAGCTGGGCAATGAAAACATCAAGTTCATCACAGGCATTCAGTATCGCCACCTGCTCATCATAAAGAACGGCAACAAGCACATTGAGTGTGCTCCGCCTCACGACCATCCCAACGAGGAGTGGCGACCGCTGCTCGTAAAACCCGAAGAGGGCTGGGCCGACAAGAAAGACGGTGACCGCATGACGGCACAAGAGACAGCAGACCTGATCAACGACCTCATCCTGAAGTCGCAGAAGCTGCTGGCTGAGCACCCGTTCAACCGCGAGCGCAAGGCACAAGGCAAGGACACAGCCAACAGCATCTGGCCGTGGAGCGGTGGCTACCGCCCGTCCATGCATACCCTGCCGGAGATGTTCCCACAGATAAAGAGCGGTGACGTTATTTCTGCCGTTGATCTCATCAGAGGAATAGGCCACTATGCCGGACTGAAGAACATCATCGTTGAAGGTGCCACCGGACTGGCCGACACCAACTATGAAGGCAAGACAGCAGCAGCCCTCGAAGCTCTTCGTCACGACGACTTCGTGTTCCTGCATGTGGAGGCGAGCGACGAGGCAGGCCACGATGGCGACCTCGACCTCAAGCTCAAGACCATCGAGAACCTCGACCACCGTATGGTGGGTCCCATCTATGAAGAGGTGAAGACGTGGGACGAGCCGGTGTGCATTGCCTTGATGCCAGACCATCCCACTCCCGTTGAGATCAGAACCCACCTCAGCGAGCCTGTGCCCTTCGCCATCTGGTATAAAGGCATTGAGCCCGACAGCGTGCAGCAGTATGACGAGGTGAGCTGTGTTAACGGCAGCTTCGGACTGCTTAAGCTTCAGGAGTTTATGAGGGCATTCTTAAAGCCCCACGT
>ERZ791615.305-NODE-305-length-23212-cov-3.31446_pt1 | contig 23212 bp, 11 predicted proteins | sample MGYA00510273_ERZ791615 | MGnify/ENA primary metagenome ERZ791615 (study PRJEB30046, sample SAMN00715185) | human gut metagenome | study: EMG produced TPA metagenomics assembly of the A metagenome-wide association study of gut microbiota in type 2...
ACCAACTGCTTATGAACACAGGCAGCCAGGCGTTCAGCTTCGCTGCCAAAGTTAAACATCAATGTTTCAATGCCCCTCGCATAACCATCAAACGCATTGCAGTGCAAACTAACAAATACATCTGCACCCCATTCGTTAGCAGTTCTACAAACATTCGGATACGCCGAAGATTCTCCGTTAAGATTATCGCTCTGCAGACGCATTACCTCGCAGTCAGCATTTTTCAGATAATATTCAACCAACTTCGCTACCGCCAATGCTACGTCGCACTCCCTTAAACCGCTGTTAGGATTTGTGGCGCCACTATCGACGCCCGGCATATGACCTGGGTTAATAAATACTTTCATTGCTTCACACGCTCCATTTCTAAAGGATCAGGGACCCCGTTTTTATTTTTATCGGCTAAATATCCGACGATAAACGTAATAAACCCAACAAAATAGGGATTCGTCACGACCTTAATCAGTTCCAACAGACTCGACAAATCCGGCCTGCCGGTGCTATACCACAATGCCGTCCATGCCACTAAATAAAGCATAATAATAACTATCACAAGCTTAAAATACCCCTTCACAACAGCCATTATCGGCAGCGCAGTCTTGGCAATAGTTTTAGCTATATGCCACGATAACTTAGGTAATTCCTTCTTAAAAAAATCAATCATTTATACATCACTCCCAAAACCATAATTACAGTAGATATCGCCCATGCAGCAAAACCCAACCCGCCGCTAAACAGTGATCGGCTTTTTTCAAGGAGCGATACCCGTGTTTCCAGTTTCTCGATCTGTTCAAACTTCATATCACAGACCTTTTCTTTTTCCGAAAGCAAAACTTCTAACCTGGCATTCTGCTGACTAAGCAGATCTAACTTGTCAAAAAGCCTCCTGATTGTTTCATCAGCCATTATCACACCGCCTATTTTTGAGATAGAAAAAGCGCCTACCGAAGTAAGCGCTTTCCTTATTCTCTTATTTTAAAAATTTAAGCATTTCCCTATGCTCCGCACGCTCACGTTTTGACAAACCACTCTGCATACGGTCTTTAGCTTCCATACGCTTTTTGTTACGTTCATCTCTCAACTGCTTACCTGTAACGCCAAGCCGTTTAAGCTCTGCAATATCTTCTGCAGACAGCTTTTCTCCATCTGTTTGTTTAGCAATAACGCTATCCATAACTTTCTGACGTGCGTTAGTCCTTGCGCTGCGCTCGCTGGCAATAATACCCTGCATATCGCCTGCAATACTTTCGTCAACATTTCTAAAGCCGGTAGCCTTTAATATTTGATCATACATAGTATCAAGCTCACTGTTTTTCCTGGCACGTCTTCCCTCTGTATGCCCCATAACAGCCTGCATATAATTACCCAGCGCAGGACTTAATGCTTTAATGCTGGCAAGTGTATCACCAGAAGAAACAGCTTTTGCAAGTTGCTGAGCAGTGCTTAACGTAGCGCCCCCTAAAACTCCGCTGATACCATTTTCTGCCGATAAAGTAACATCACCAACACCAGCACGGCTTGAAACATCAACATTCAACGGCGACACACTACCAATACCATACATAGCAATCTTAGCAAGCTCTTTACCGACCGGATCATCACCGGCGGCTTCCATAACCATTTTTTTGATTTTTGTTTTAGGGCTGCTCCCAAAAAGCTCTTTCCAAATATCATCTAACCAATCAGACATCGGTATCTGCAGCAATCCGCATAATAAAAAGTATGTTCCCCAAAATTTAGCATTTTGCGCAGCAGAACCTTTTGTAATAAGCTCGTGCATCAACTCCAATTCTTTAATAGGATATTTCTTAAACTGCAAAGCGATTTGGGAAAAAATACTGCCACGCCTAAAAATATTCGGGGCATCAGCAACACCGTAATCAAAATTAGCCTTACGGTTTATCTCCTTAGCATAATTGATAGCCTGATCGTGATTCATACCTTTACTTCTGCCATTATGATACGCCGCCAGCACCGTCGCTTTCCGGGCGAACATATCAACAGTCCTGAACAAATACATCGTCTTGGCCGCAACATTACCAGGTCTAAATTTACCATAGCCACTGGTAGTATCCAGTGTAATATCGTTCATTATCCCTGTTTCCTTATAAATCTTTCGGTCTGTCATACTAGGATTTATCAAAGCATTCTTCATTCCTGCCGCAACCGGCGTAAACTCTCCCAATAACCCAACCGTATTTATCAGCTGCGACAAATTTAAAAGAGCACTGGAAATATTCAAAAAGCCCAACTTCAATACCGAAACTTTGCCAGTGATACTGTTTGCCATTTGCAAAGCCGCACGCTCGCCAAAATTACTTGCGACATGCTTTCGATACCAATTACTGCGATTCAACAGATTATTGATCTGCGTTTCCAGCGCACTCGGATTACCATTCATATCATTGATGTACTGCTTGGTATAATGCGCCAACGGATTATCACTGTAATCCTTATCAAAGGCGCCAAAATATCTCTCAAACAGGCCTATGGCCGCCGGTTTAAATTCTTCCAAAGCAACATACCGTCCGGTAGCATTAAAATAATGCTTCAGCAGCCAATTCATATCAGTTTCAAAACCTTCCACACCTTTACGCTGCTTAAAGTTGCCAAACCACCGATGCCGTCCACGAGTCTTAACCTTACCCAGTAAAAACTCACGAGCCTCGGTTACACTCATCTCCAAGTCAGACATCACCCTGTCCAAAACTGCCTGATACTCCGTATCACCAACAACAGCAGCATAAAGCTTTTCATCATCACCAAAGCTAAACGACTTCGGAGCAATAACAATTTCAGCATCAGATTGCTTCTCCAAATATGCTTCAGCTTTTTTCATAGCCTCCTTTACCGTACGGCCGCTGCCGACAACAGTATTGCTACCGTCCTCATTTTTCCTCATAATAAAATAATCATGGAAAAAATGAGGAATGTAACCGCCACGATTAGTAAGATCACCCATGCGCTCACGCCACGTAACGGCATGAGATCCATTTTCAAGCAAATCGTCACTTACAATCTGTACTGTAGACTGTTCCTTCAAAGCATTTACAAACTCTGCATCAACAGTCATACGCTTAGTCCAAACCTTAGGCATCTTATATGCAACCAAATAATTATGATCGCCAGCATCTTCAACCTTCAAAATCTCGACAAACTTATCCTTCCGCAACTCACGAAGTTTATCACCACTCATGTTTTTCTGATAAGTACGCACCTGCTTTCTAGCGTCGTTCAGTAAAGTATAGGCCTTGCGAATTGTGCTGCGTGTCCGGGCATAAGCCTGCGCAACCTCATCACTTATACCCTGCTGCCGCAATTCATCCCTGCTGTATTCCTTGCCTTCAATGTCACCCTGCAGCAATAGATTGCTCCAAACCTGCTGCTCTGCGTCAGATTTCAGTGTGCTATAAATACGCTTCATCGCCCTGTCAAAGTCACCGCGCACATTTTCCTGCGTCTGCATTGCCTTATCGCCCATTTTAAAAAACGCTTTAAACTGCGGATATTTCTCGGCAATCCAACCAGGCGAACGCACAATGCCTTCCAATATCCCAAACTGCTGTGCCTTGCTTTGCTTGGCACCCTTAACCTCAATACGTTCATCAGCCTGTTTCTTTCCCCCCAGCCCGCTTAGGTTTTCGGCAAGATTCTCCGTAGCAGTGCGGATAGAATAAGAAACATCGTCAGACTTGGTAACCGCACTAAAATACGGTCGTCCTTCGTAATCATTGACACCCGATAGCATATCACGTATACTAACAGTAGATAAAGAACCGTCAACAGCTCCTAACAGGGATAGGCCTTTTGGCATCCCCTGATGAGTGAGACGGTTCTTTTCTATTATCACATCATACAAATTAGTATTAGTAGGATTTAAAGTTATTTCTCCGCCCTGTTCTTCAGCAACCAACCTGACAGTATATATTTTGTCATTAAGTTTCACCGGAACATAAAATCGATGATAAGCCCTTACGTTAGGCTTTTTATCGGTTTTTTTATTTGGAATGCTTTCTATCAATACTGCATTATTCAGTAAGTCGCCTATTGAAAAGAGACTATTACTACGAACATTTAAGAAGCCCTTGCTCGTTTTCATACTCGAATAAACAATATGCTTAATATCCTTCGGCAGCACAGACATTATAGCCTTGTTATCTGCAGTATCAAATTTTTTATTTGTTTTAGCAAGATACTGAACATATCTCTTCAAAACCGTAGAATTAACAACCTCCTTCGGCACTCTACCAGTCAAATCAACAATATTTACCATAGCATCAGGATTTACATCTGCATTAACCGCATAGTTTGTTTGACCATCAGTACGACTACCGCTGTCCCTATTCCACACCTCGCCGCTGGCCACATCTTCAAAAACTTGTTCCGCCTTCCGATCAATGATTCTCTGCGTAGCTTCCACACTGCCAAACAAAGCCTTAACCTGATCAGCAAAATCCTGCACCATGCGCCAAAGTTTACCAAAAACAGTACCTTTCCCCTGCTTATTCAACTTCTGCCAGTCACGATAAGCATCGCACTGTGCTTCCTTGTTCTTATACTTCGCTTCAAGGTCACGCTTCTGCTTCTCAGTCAATGCCACCTGCAAGGCAAACTCCATAACCTCATGGTCGATAGTACCGCCCTCGCTATCCTTCGCCAACTCAATAATGCCGTCAAGCCCTACCGTGCGTAGACTACCCTGCAACTGCCTGCTGCTGGTTACAGGTTTTTCGTGTTCAGCGCTGGCCTTTGCAAGCTGCTGCGGCGTAGCAACAATCTCATCAACAAGATTGATCGTCAGATTCCTCCCGTTAGGTAAATCCAAACTAACCGTAGCGCCGTTCAGCGCAAAATTTTTACCATTCGGAATACTGCGTTTCGCCTGTGAAAGAACCTCCTCCGGCGTAAGCAGCTCGCCACCTTCTTTCGAGCGAATAGAAAACTCACGTTCCGGTTTCTGCCTTTCATCACCTTTAATATCAATGCTTTCCTCAACACTACCGCCATTCATAAGCTCGTCCAGTTTTAGTTCCTTGTTGATTTCAGCCTGACGTTTTACTAACCCCTCATATTTTTCCTGATACTCAAAAGGCTTCTCCAACTCAACCTGCAAAGCCTTCAGTTCCTTCTCAGCCCTTACAATATCTTCCTGTAAAAACCTAACCGCATTATCGGGACCATTCATCAAAGCATATTCAATCCCCTGCAACGAAGCAGTCTGAGCCGTATACTGCCCCTTCCCAACCACAGTGGCATCAACGGCAGTATATACTTTTTCCTTTGCGCCATCTTCGCCAGTTTTAAAGGTTACAGTATCACGAGCTTTTATCCTTAAATCAAACCCGCCAATTTTTCCTACAACGGATCCTGATTTATTGGTATAACTATCCATAAGCTTGCCTAATGCTTCACCAGCAGCAGCACGTTCTGTATACCTTTTCCCCGACAGTTCCATTACGAAATTTTCGCCTTTAACATCTTGGCGACTTTTTACATCTTCCTGCGCTGCTTTCAAATCTGCTCTGGCAACATCAATCTTACTTGGCAGTGCTAATGCTCTGCGTTCATTTGCCTGCCGTTGCTGCGTATAACTCGCATGCAGCAAACTATACTTATTCACTTCGGCGTCAACCATCGTTTTTTCTGCCATTAACGGATTACCGCTCGCCAGTGCTTCCACCTCGGCAAAATTAACCACCACAGCATCCATATCTTCAATAACACGATTAGAAAGATTATCGCTCATGGCCTGAGATATAATGTTAGCCTTATTTTTCAGTTTTTCCCACATATTGGCGTCAAAACTGTCCTTGGTAACATAAGTAAATATTTCCACTTCCTTATTCTCGTTGCCCTGGCGTAAAATGCGCCCCTCACGCTGCTCAATATCACGTGGCCGCCACGGTGCATCTACATGGTGTAAAGCAACTAATTTTTTCTGCACGTTCGTACCGGCGCCCATTTTCTCCGTAGATCCAATCAAAATACGCACATTGCCAGCAATAACATCATCAAACAAACGCTGTTTTTGATCTTTGGTTTTCGCGTCATGCATAAAAGCAATTTCTTCAGAAGGAATGCCCTTCCGCATCAACATTCTTTTAACCTCATCATAAACAACGACATTACTGCTGTCTTCCTCACCATCAACGGAAACTTCACTATCAGTTTCCACAACCTTATCACTGGTGCCCTTCGGTGTAGAAAGATCACAGAAAATAAGCTGCGTTCCCTTCGTAGCATCACTTTCCTTGTACTTTTCAAAAGCATTTTCCGCAACAGCCTGTATCTTTCCCTGTGCTTCCGATGCAGAAACACTGCCATCTACCAATCGCATATCCAAAGAAGCTTTGCGCAAATCAGTAGTCAACTTTAGCATATTGTCGTCTTTAGGGTCAACCTCCCCATTTTTTATTGCCATAGCCCTTTCCTTAACAGTATTTTTGATAAAATCTGCAAGGGCATCATTTGCAGCAACCTCGACTATAGTAGGTTTATCATTTTTCAACTTCGGAATATCCAAGTTCAGCTTATCGCTGTTCACCACATCGGCAAACTTCCTGAACATCTTAATCATCTCCGGCGCATTAATAAAAGAAGTAACCTTATTAATCTGCCTGTAACCAATACCGTCAGGAGAACGCTCTATCGTGCTGCCAACATTGGCAAACGACGCTGCCCAGCTGTCAAAATACTGCATATTCTTCTCACGCAAAGTATCCATATCCATATAACGGTTCATAGTGAACATTTCCGCCATCGTATTGCTTATAGGCGTACCAGTAGCAAAAACAACACCACGGCCATTATTAAGCTTTGTTAAATACTGCGTCTTAACAAACATATCCATCGACCGCTGGCTACCGGTGTTATTGATACCGGCAATGCGTGTCATTTTGGTGGAAAACGCTAAATTCTTAAACAAGTCAGCTTCATCTACAAACAATTGATCTATACCAAGCTGTTCAAATGGTATAACAATGTCCTTCGTCTCCTCGCTGGTATCACGTTTTAACCGTTCTTCCAGCTTTTCTTTTTGCTTCTCCAACTCTTTAACGATTTTATTATAAGCTTTACCCTCGTCCAATTTCATCGCCAAAATAGCTTCGCTGATCTCATCAACCTGCTGACGATAAAAATTCTTATAAGCCTCCGGCGACATAGGTATCCTTTTAAACATATTATGGCTGATAATAATGCCGTCCCAATCTTCCATAGCAATCCGACTGAGCATCTTTTGCCGTGAACCGTTTTTAGCAGCTCTCCGTTTCTCTATTTCTTTTTTACTTAAGCCCTTGCCGGCAACAACATTTATGTCCGGCAGCTCCTCACTCGAAACAGTCAGTAAATTGGCGTTAGGATAAATAACACGGAACTCATTCTCAAACTGCTTAACCATATGGTTTGGAATAACATACATCGGCTTTTTAGCTATACCAAGACGTCGGGCTTCCATACCAGCCGTCTGCATCGTCCAAGTTTTACCTGTACCAACGCTGTGTGCCAGCAAAGTATTACCGTTCTGCAAAACTCTCCATATAGCATTCTTTTGATGTTCTCTTAGCTGCGGTGCGGTCAGGCTATAACCTGGCAAAGTTAAATGGCTGCCGTCATATTCCCGCAGGCGCCAGTTATTCAGATTATTATTGTAATAATTTAATAATCGTTCCGTCCTGCTCTCGTCCGACCAAATCCACTTTCTAAACTCATCTTTTACCTTTTGCAGCTTTTCCTGTACTGCAGCAGTTTTCTTTTGATTAACAACTTTCGTGCCATCCTCAAAAGTATCATAAACTATTGGCGTTTTTTGATTCAGGGCATAATCCAATACATCCTTAAAACTCCTGTCGGTCGTTCCCCAAGCACTTCTGTTCGCCACACTGTTTTTAGCAGCACTACGCTGCCAATCAACAAGCCACGTCCCCATTGGTGCGTTAAATTTAACGGACAAAGAACCAAACTCATCTAAAAGTTTATCCGCAAAAGCTTCAATATCACTTTCAGGTATCCACGGCACGCCAAGATTAGCGTTGATGTCCTCAGGCTTCAAATCCTCAGGCTGTACCTTCTTAAGTTCTTCAACATTTTTATCATACTTCGGATCAGACTTAGCCGCCTCAACAGCAGCTTCCAACTTTTCGCGAACATTACCCGATAAATATTCCTCTGTCGTTTCAAAATCTCTCGTGATCGGATTCTCATAAATCAGCCCTTCAAGGGATTTTATAACCTCAGACTTATCTTTTCCCAGCAACCCAGCCATATAATCCAAATCCAATTCGCCTCTTTGTGCAAGCGAAGTCGCTAAAGCATCTATCGGGCTATCCGCTGTTTCAATATTTTTTACTGCGGCCACCGTTCTCTTTTCAAAAATATCTCTTTTATTAGCAGTGACTTTCTTAGTTTTCTTATCAACCTTATATTCCTCAATAGCACCTACTAAACCATACTCCGGATCGTCCCCCAACTTAGAAACGTTCTTCTTATCATTAAGATAACCAAAATCCTTAACAAAACTATCATACAAAGCATTTAATTCTTTGCGTAAGGGCAGTAAGTTACTTTCCTGTGTTACAGGATCAATCTGTGCTGCTAAAATATTTTTTAAAGCCTGCTTCACCTTTGCAAAAGCAATCGTTTTTTTCTGTTCGCCTGTAGGGACGGCAACCATCTCTTTACCGATATTCTGATAAGCCACACCCTTATCGTCCAAAATATAAGACCGTTCCCGAACTCCGGCCGGCGCCAAAAAGGTTTGTAAGCTGGACATTGTATCCTGCACTTTACCAGCCAATGGTTTATAAATATTTTCGGGAAATTTAGAAATGCGGCTTTGCAGTTCTTCCGTGACATCTAAATTCTTACCATCCAAAGCCAACCTTCCACGATAAAGCTTATCCTCAGCCAGCTCACCTATCAGCATCTCCGGATGCTTTTGATAATACTCATTAATCATCAAATCACCATCGGTATACTGTGACTTTAAGCCGCTGGGCCTTTTTTCAAGCCAAGGCTTGTGTTCCTTTGCTGCGGCAGCTCCTTCTTCACGCTTACGCAATACAATTAAATCAGTTGTAACTTCCGTCCCTGCATTCTCCTTAAACGTTGTATTCGGAAGCCTTACCGCACCAAGCATATCAGCTTTATTATTCAACATATTACGCAAAAGCTCTGAATCTTTACCTGACTGCATCGTCCCGCTGCCGGTAATAAATACAATCAAACCGCCCGGACGCACCTTATCAAAAGCTTTAGCAAAGAAATAATTGTGAATATTATAATGATATTTATTGTACGCAGGATCATGCAGCTTAAAATCGCCAAAGGGAACATTAGAAATAATCAAATCATAAAAATTATCAGGAATAGCCGCTTTTTCAAATCCAGTAATCTCAATATTAGCCTTTTGATAAAGCTGTTTTGCCAACCTACCCGTCAGTCCGTCCAGTTCAATACCCGAAAGACTGCTTTTATTCATTACGTTACGTGGCATTAACCCAAAAAAGTTACCAACGCCCATTGAAGGTTCCAGTATCCTTCCGCCTTTAAACCCTAAACGCTGCACAATATCCCATATACCTTTTACTACTCCCGGGGCGGTATAGTGTGCATTCAAAGTCGAACGCCTTGCGCTTTCATACTCCTCCTTACTCAAAAGCTCCTTCAGCTCAACACGCTCATTACTCCATTCACTGTCACCACTACGATCATAAATATTAAACACCGGAGCCAAACCACCCCAGCCCACATAACGAGCTAAGATCTTTTGTTCTTCCGGTGTCGCAAGTCTGTTTTCACTCTCAAGCTCTTTTAAAAGCCTGATTGCTGCCACATTATCCCTATATTTAGTTTTTAAACCACCCTTGCCAATATTATCGGCATCTGTGATCTGAAAATTATGTCCTGGTGTTTCCATGGCCTTAGCCGTTTTTTTCTGAGCAGGCCTTAATCTCTCTGATACAGGTAAGCGTTTGTCAGTTCCCTCGCCTGTGCTTCCAACATCTGTTGATGTCTGTATATCTCCAACACGTCGTCCGTTTTTGGCGACGGATTCCGTGCTTCCAGCATTTCCAGAGTTTCGTTGTAATACCGTCTTGCGCTCTCTATCGCCCTCGTCGCTACCTCGTCCAGCCTGTTTGCTTTCCTCAGTTCCCTGTACTCCTTCGGTGCGCTCTCCTTCAGATACTCTTTGTAATCCTCTACGGTCGCCCACATAGTCAGCACCAGCCTTTCCTGAAACTTCTTCCTGCACTAATTCTACCACCTTTGCCGGTTCATAGCCAATACTTTCAGCAAACGCAACAGCTTTATTACTCTTTTTAGCATACCAAAGTTTTTTCTTCATCGACCAGCGGTAACCGGCGGCTTTTAATCCATCAATCACTTCCGCACCTGGCTTTGCCTTAAAAGAAATTTCCAAACCATTCAACGCCTGATTCTCATTAAAAATTGCTTGCGGACCAACATCAGCTTTCTGTGATCTTTCCGTATCCGCTGCAGCAGATTCCGTCTGCCTTTCGGTATCCGGACCAACAGTGTCTTCACCTGCTTCATCTGCAGTATCAACAACCTCGTGTCTGCCCTCAATCTCAGTAGGATACTCCATAATACCACGATGAGCAGAGTCCACGTAATCAAGATATTCGCCGCCATATTGATCTGCAAACTCCTGGCGAATATCTGCTAATGAACGTCCATCATCAACCCTGCTGCCGACATACTCCATAACGGCGGTCATCACATCATCATTAAATTTAACACCTTCCGGGTACGCCTGTAAGGTATTCCACGCCGCTTTCAGGAAAGGTTTTACATCATTACCCAATGCTTCGGCCATACGGACCGACCAGTTAGCAAAGCTGTTAACACCCTTTTGAATGTAAATACCGCCGATTTTTACAAGCGACTTCATCAGCGCTGGATTAAAGAACGGATTAGCACTCAATTTGCTCATCTCTGCTTTAGCTCTCGCAAGCTCTGCATCCAGCTCACTCTCATTAAAAACATCAACAAATTTTTTCTTAGAATCCTGATCCTCAACATTCGACTTTGGTTTACGCCCGATCAAACTGTCCAGTGCCGTTTCGGCACGTTTACCATCAAACCGGCTCTGTGCCGCTTCTTCCTTCACAGAAACAATCTGATCAGCAGAAAATACACCGTATTCTATTCCTCTTATGTTTTCCAGCTTGCCACCATTTACCTCTATTACGTCAATCGGCCCCATAATACCATCATAGCCAACCTCTTTTAGCCTGCTTAAATCATTTGGCAAAAATGTTTTTATCATTTGCTTATCATCAAACTTAGTAAAATTCATTACATCTTCTACAGTTATCGGTGTGGGCGATATTTTGGTAATGTTTTCAGCATCTTTTTCTGTAATATTGCCATAGTCCAAAGGATTACTAAGCAGCAAATTTACGCTTCTAACTTTCCCTTTATTGCCTGTTCTAATATTTGTCATATTAGAATTACCAGGCTTCGTTTCATAGGCAAAAAATTCAGCAATGTTTTTATTATCAGTAAAAAATATTGCACCGCCTTCCCCACCACCGGTATTTTGCCCACTAAACGCAGGATCAAAATCATTATCGCCTAAATAGAACGAACCATGGTAAACGGTCAACGGCTTACCATCTTTCCCCAGCAGCAGCTTGCTTTCCACATGTTTCTCTGCAAGCTTATTCTGTTTGACATCATACGCTGCAAGCGCCTGTTTAATAGCGCTTATCTGATTATCAATAATCCTGCTATTCAACGGATCTGAAGTAGTCAGGCCATCTGCTTTTTCACCAGTATTAGCAAATGCCTCACTGTATTTCTTCTGTATCAGCTTAAATAATGCCCAGTTAGGATTACCATGACTTTTGATAGCGTTCTTTATTTCGTCCACTTTCAACGTATAATTACCGCTCGGCAAGCGACCATAAGTATATAATTCATGATCCATTGTCTTAGGACTTGGCTTACTGATAACCGTAATCTCATCTCCCCGCAGCTCCGCTGTCTGCGGTATAAGTTTTTCTCCTTTTGCCGTATAACGGGCTTCCGCTTTGCCTTTTTTAGCAATGGCATTCGCTGGTTTAGCAGCAACAGGCGCAGGCTCTGCAGCAAGCCCTGCAATCGGCGAAATATTCTCTGCCACAGGAGTTACTTGCTGCGGCAGATCATTTTTCTCAATCTGTTCCGCTTCATTATTTCGAACTGCCTCAACCTGTTGTTGAACATCAACAGCCGGCAATTCAATAACATCATGCCCTGCCGGTCTATTATTTCCGTTTACTAATCTGGTCAATACTTCCTGTGCGTCCGGCCGTAAAGATTTAAAAATCTGACTGGACTTCTTATCACCCGCAAATGCCTTCCGGGCTAAGTTTATCATCTTGCTGTTTTGAGAAAGTTTTTTCGCCAACACAGATTGCGCCGCAATAATTTTATCATTCTTCACAAAAGCAGGTTTTTCACCCTGCCCAGCCCGCACCTTATTTACCAAATTACCAAAATTAGTCTGTAAAAGCGGTATACTTTCGTCCTGCTCTACCTGTATATTTTTCGGTGCTTCAAAATCGTCCGTATCGGCTTTTTCATTGGCAGCACCAGTATTTGTACCTTTCTCGCTGTTCTTCTGCTCTGCGGCAAGCCTGCTGTATAATTCTGCCATTTCTGCCTGATCATTACTTTCAAGGGCCTGCTCAATAGCATTATTGGTATCCGCATCATGCAAATACTGATTATCATTCAAAAATTGCCGCATTACATCAATATTTTCTGCCTTTGCCACACCGCCATTTTCTAAAACGCCAACATCTACTCCGTCAGAAAGGTTTAAATGCATATGATAACCTGTACCTTTATCATGGTACATATCCTCACCATCTGCATTAAAACCCATTTCTTTAGCCTTTGCACGAACAGCCGACAATTCTTCCTCAGTCAAATTTGATGCGTCCACGTCAATAGCTGTACCATACAAATGGTGCGAATTTTCAGCGCCATTAACAGAAGCATTGCGTTCCTTACTGCGTGCGCCGCCACTCACAACCAAGTCCTTACCAAAGTTTTCGTAAACCCACGCATTCAATTCATTGACGCCATTTACCAATTCAGGATTAGTATTGCTAAGATCAGTATCTTCAATACCATCCGCAATAGGCATAGGCCTAACCGCCTTACTTTCTCCTTGTACAGCAGAAGTATTAAAATCATCTCCAGCAATACTTGCATCAGCCTGCCTGTCCAACCAGCGATTGGCGGCCATACCGGCACCACCAAGAACCATACCACCTAATCCGCCAATAACGGTAGCTTGGCCAACTCTATCCCAATCAATATTTTCACCATTAACATGCTGCGGAATAATTTCCTGTGCGCCTTCTTCGACTCCCTCAGAAATACCAGTACCGGCAAGCCTTGCAGCAATTCTCGTCACCGTATTTTTAGGTAAAAAAGATTTCAGACTACCAAATGTAGTTAATAATTCAGCAGAATTAGTACCTGTCAAAAGGGCAACGTTCCAAGCAGTTACAGCATTCTTGATCTGCATCGCTTCGTCTGGCGACTTGCCTTCCGCTATAGCATCTTCATAAGCTCCTTGACCTTCCATTCGTGCCTCAGGGAAAGAACCTAAGGCGCCAATACCAATAGCAGGAGCAGCTTCACCGGCAAGCTCTATGCCTTTCGCTCCTAAACCAGCCTTACTGGCTAATCCAATACCGGCAGAACGCAATGCATTTGCATTACCACTGCGCATAGCTACCGCTGCCGCAGGTGCCAAAGTAGCAGCGTAAGGAACAATACCTGCAACACCCTGTGCAATAGATTTCCCACTCCAAGGCTCAAACTGCACACGATTACTATCTTCCAATTCCTGCGCCTTGTCCTGCACCCATTTATGAATAGGACTTTGTTGCTGTGCCCAATCTTCATCACTGACATATGCCGGTTTAGCTTCAGCAGATAACACTCTTTCAAATAATCCTGCCGCATTACCGGCCGCACCAACAAGACCAGTTTTTAATGCGGTTCCCCACCCCTGTTCACCATCACGGGCAATAATTGTAGACTCATTCAATTTATTCCAATCAATATTATCTATAACGTCTTTATCATCGGTTACGCCCAAATTTTTCCAATCTATGTCACTCATAAGCGCCACCCTTTCTATTTTTTGCGCGGTAATTGTATGCCTGTTTGCGCTTCAAATACAGCAATCATTTGAGGATTATTCCTTAAATAACTTATAAGTTCCCTGTCATCCGCTAATGTTTTATTTACATTTGACAGATCATCTTTGCGCAATCCGTTATATTTATCAACAAATCCTTGCATTGCAACATTACTGCCCACCTGTCCCAGCCCTACCTGAACGCCCCCCTGCTGTCCGTAAAAGTTCTGTAAGAAGATTCTTGCGGCATTAGCCTGTTCTTGATATGGATAAGGCTCTGTTATATTGCCCAAGCCATCATTATGTGCTTTATTCCAATTTTGTTCATCTGCAAGAGATGCCTTAGCAGCGTTTATCTTCTGTGCATTTGCACCATTAATCGCACTGACACCAGAACCACCACCTAAAACATACTTCAGCACTTCGTCCTCTGTTGCGTTTGGGAAAGTAGCCTTCACATTAGCAATCTTCTGCTGCATAGCCCTTTGTATCTCGGCAGATTTCAAGTCACTGTTAAATTGCCCAAGATCTTTAGCCCTGCCGAGTTGATTATCAGCAGCCTTTTGCCCATACTCAAACTGACGCTCCTGTCCTTCAATAACATTTTTATTGCGATATTCGTCGCCGCCAGTCGCAATGTTTTTAGCATAGATAGAAGCTGCAGTAGGATCATATCTTCCAAGTTCAACCAATTGGCTAATCGCATTAGGATCATAACCGTCCTTAGGCTTATAACCACTCAACAGACCCATCAACTGATCCGCATACGCTTGTTTGGACAGCTTCTCCTTGTCCTGCGCCTGCGGTAACACCGCCGCCAAAGCTTCATCAATCTGATAATCCGGACGCCCCAGCGCCCTTTGTTTAAGACGCTGGTCCGCCGCCCATTGCTCCGATGAAAAATCAGGATTATTGGCAGGGTTTTTTATTTGCGCATACATATTAGCAAGTTCACTTATCTTCTCCTGATCTGCAGCGGAAGTAACCTTACCGCTAGGCATACCCTTATACAATTCATCAATGCTCATCGTATTGCCACCGGCAGACAATGTATTCGGCGCTTCAGCTTGCCCTGCACTCATGCCGAAGCTCCCTGCAGGCACATTCCCTGCCTTATATTCATCTAATGCCTTATTAGCCGCCGCCATATCAAAATCCATGCCGCCGCCATTGGCAAGATAATCTTCCAGCGCTTTATTCCTGTCCTCAGCCGTAGCAGCGCCCAAATCCCCCATCATTTCTTCCTGAGCCTTACGTACACCACGATCATCATATTGTTTGTTATAGCCCTTTGCCAGCAGCATACCCAAAGCAAATGTCGGATCACTATATGCAATGCTGGCCATATTACTAAAATCAGGCTGACCATATATTTTTTTCATTCCATATTTCCCGTAACTCATCGTCCAATCACCACCCTTAATAAATTTAGGCATACAAAAAGCGCCTAACAAAATTGTTAAGCGCCTGCATCTATGTTATAATATTTCACGAGATAGCCTGATAGTCGGATTCTCTCCCATAAGGGGGAGGTGATAGCATGACTGTATACGAAGCATTATCCTTAACGGTAGCTTTCGGTACACTCGTAGCTATCATTTTGTCTAACCGTAAGTAAACCTTACTTATAAAAGACAAAAGACCAACTAATTGGTAGTCGGCCTTTTCTTCAAGTATACACTTTTCAGGAGAGAGCTGACACGCCAATATCAGGCTATCTCTTTTGTTTATTATAATATATTAACAAGTTTTTTGCAAATCAACTAAATCAACCGCAAACAACCCGAAACAGCAATAATTAAATCAACGTCCAAATAAACCGCTGTTGCCGGCAAGGCCTGTCAATACACCGCCAAGCAACCCGCTGCCGCCGCTCTGTTTTTGCGTCGAAGTCGTTGTACCCTGCCCGCCCATCGCACTAAGAGCGCCTAAAGTACTGCCGTTAAGTCCCATCGACATCTCCCATGCGGCTTTGCCCGGGTTCGTCGCCGCTTCCTGTGCCCCTGCCGCAGTAGTAATGTTCTGCCCTGCTAAAGCGGACTGCTGCCCATACAAGCCGTTAAGCGTACCAATATTATTATTGTACTGCTCGGCCATTGCGTTAGCAGCAGCATCATTAATACCCTGTAATTGTGTATTCGTAACACTGCTGTTCAATACACCACGTCCACCCAGGTCATTTACCATACTACCCACGCTGCTTTGCACGCCTGCTTTTATCGAATTTTCCATATTCTTCTGATATTCTTCCGGCAAAATGCCCTGTGTCAGCCCAGCAACACCCTGCTGCGCAGCTCCAATTTGACCTTGCGCCTCATTAAGCAGCTTATTATAATCGACCTTAGTATCAGCCAAACTGTCAAAATACAGATTCGCACCAGAATCATTCAACTTAAGGGCATTATCCTTAATTGAATTAGCGTAATCAGCAGATATCTTCTGTAATTCCAACTCGTACTGAGTTGGCTGGTAACTTTGAACAGTCGTACTGCTACTGCCCTTCTTGTGTAACTGAATAATCATTCTCCACACTGTTATCACCGCCTTTTTCCGAATTTAAATTTACTAAAATCACTTCCGGATTTATTTCAAGAATTGGCGCTTCCCTAGTATTAAGGTAATGCGTCACCCAATAATCTTCATTCCCATTATCCTCATAACCACAAAGAGTGATAACGATCGGGCGCCCGATACTGTCACTACACAAATACCGGCTTTCAACCTTACCCGGATTAGACTTATTATTTATGCAATGATATTCCTTTGCAATCTTCCACCCAAAAGCCCTGATATATGACCTTATCGAACGGGTACACATAGTAGCAACACACTCAAGGCCTGCCCCAGCAGCATACAATTCAGCATAGTCATGCCAAAATTTGCCATCTCCGCAAACCTGATAGACAACTACCATTTTTCTTTCATAATCAAGTTTCATCAGCGCAAAGCCACGTTCCGCCAAATAGTTCAGTCCGTATCCCTTCGGAACACTAAACTTATCACCTGTCTTTTGTTCATAAAAATCAATCCACTCCTGCAAAGTCTTTGCTGTAGACATAATACATCACCTCTTTGCCAATGCCTAAACGTCCAACGCATATAACTGTAAATGGTTTAAAACATGCGGTTTGTCGCATCTTATGCATAGCTCAAAACCGTGCGACTGCGAATAAAAATGCTTTATTCTGCGTTTATCCTGTAATGAATATTTAACTGTTTTTCCTAAAACATCTATATTCAAACAACCTTCCTGATCGCTTTCTACAAACACGTCAAATCGTCTTGTAATGATATTGTTACCAGTCAGGATCTGCCGTGTAATAATTTTGGTTTGAATCGGCACACCATTATCAGTATCAAACTCAAAGCTCCACCTATGCAGTCTATTACCAATCGCAACAGTTACCCCATTAGTAGTTTCAGCCATGTCAGCAACAGGCTCAGGAAAATTTAAAACATAACCTGAACTCATATTATACTGATAAACAAACAGCTTGTTACGCTCCCTAAAATTCGGAGCAATAACAAGCTGTCTTTTTGATATTAAATTCCAGCACATGGGTTTATAAATTTCTTCAGCCATGCTTTTATTAATCTTATATCCTAACTCATTAGGCTGAAAATTACCATAAACCTGTACAGCATCTAAACTTCGTATTCCTTCCTGTGTTATAAAAACAATACTGCTGCCAACAGAAGCTATAGACTGACATACATTCTCTGCACCACTCTGCCTGCCGATCAGAGCTACGTTCCACGCCGGATATTCACCGCTGATACTATAAATGTTACCGTTAGTTTTAAAAACAACGATATCATTAGCCATTGGCAGGCTGGTTATAATATCACCATCATCCTTATATCCAACTTCCAACCACTTCGCACTACTCTCATCTTTAGTCTTTTCTTCCCATGCCTGTTCACTTTTCGCATCGCCCACAGAAGAATAATACTCATTGTCATCGCCCCGATGTGTTATCACCAAACGCCCAAAACGTTCAAACACGTTGTCACACAGATAACTTCCGTCAATAGTCGTCAACGCTTCATAGTCATATACCTGCAGCTTGCCGCCGCTGGCAATAAACAACTCACCGCCAAACTTACAACATATCGGTCGTGATCGTCCTGACAGTACGCCAACCTCTTTTACTCCATTCGTAACGTCCGCAAAATAAATCTTCGCCGTACTTTCTTCCTCAACAGGCGTGCTGCCAAAAATCAAATAACCTTCGGTCATCCTGTCATAAAAAAAGCTCTCTATCTCATCACCGTCTACGGTAATAAGCGGAGCCGATAAACCGCCACGAGTTCGCAGCCGGTTATAATCATATTCGTAATTTTCAATGAGCTGCGCTTCATTTTCGGCAATCTGCCCGGGCGGCTGCGCTGTATTCATCCCACCGGTAAAATCGCTGAAACTAATTGCTGTCAGCTGCTCGCTACGCTCAATTGGCATTGTACAGCATCTCCTTGTTATATTAATAGTCTGTAACGGTTGGTGTAACTGAGTTAATTGCAGGAGAATACTCAAAACTTAAAGTGAGTTCATTAAATACTGTGGTTGTGTACACAGTCTCTCTCCAATAACCTTCTGTATCACTAGATACACTCAAGCGAAACTCACTCCCTAATGCAAAAGATTTTTTTGATATGTTGTATGTCTTATTGGGAGTTACGCCTATGTAAACATCTTTAAACTTTATAACATTGACTCCTGCTGGAATAGTAATTGTTGTTTTAGCATCTTTTGCATTACTGCTACCCAACGTCCCTGTAGTAATAACGGGAATATCAAATAAAATTTCGCTGCTCGGATTAGCCTTATCTTCTGTCACATCTGCTGCATTGATTGTGATAGTGCCAGCATATGATCCATTAGTTGCCGTAGCAGTCATACCGTCTACTGCATACATTGGACGATCAGCAGTATTCATTCTTACAGTTCCAAGCGCCTTTGTTGTACCCTCGAATATTAAACTTCCATCAGGATATGTAAACCTTACAGTGTAGCCAGTCGGCGGGCTATCGGTGCCAGTAACTTTAAACACTAAAGTAATGGGATCGCTAGGTACAGGTGGGCTACCTTCGTTGAATACAGGCGTTACTCCAATGTTACAAGCGGGCATTGTGTATGTAAGTGGATTGTCAATAATAATCGCTGGGGTAGTTTCGCCATCTTTCATAATTTCCCAATTCAAAAACTCGCTACCTACATCTGGCATAGCAGTAAATGTAACCTGTTCTCCTTCTGCCGCTGTATCCTTATTACTACTAGCCGATCCACCGATTGCTATTCCCATCATAATATTATAAGTAATCCCTGTACCGCCGCCTTCCTCTGCAAATATAGGTACAAAATTAATATCAGAAGCAGGCATTATATAGGTTAAAGGATTATCTGTTTTGATCTCAGGAATACTGTTACCTTCTAAATAAATTTCCCATTTCGAGAATATAAAACCTATTTTTGGTTGAGCACTAAATAAAAGTTCTTCACCTGCATATGCTGCAGACTCATGACTTGCAGTTACATTACCACCCTCATCATAGTCAATAGTGATATTATATTGTTTTAGCTCTTCTTCCCATTTTGCCGTCAGCGTAGTATTACTTGAAACTACAAATGGATACACTACTGGCTCTGTTAACGCATCATCTAAATACCAACCTTTAAATACATACATGTCTTTTGCGGGAGTAGGGAATGAATTGAATGTAGCCCCTTGGTATGTGTCTATCCTTGATATCGCACTACCGCCGCAACTATCAAAGATTATTTGTACATCTCTAGTCATCGTTATGTCTATCTGGAATGGTGATCCACGTTCAATAACTACATTGGTTCGTACAGAGGTATAGCCTAATAAATCGAGAGTAATTTCAATATTATCTCCAAGTGATTGTCTGGTAAGTGTTGTGCCTGCGGTATCAGTTACACCAATGCTTGTCTTATTGATTCTTACATTTACACCTGAAAGTGGGTCGCCTGCATAGTCTTTAACTACAATAAGAGTGTCTACTTTAACCTTTGGTGTTACTAACATCAAAAATGTTCTGTCGCTATCCTCCCAAAAGAAGGGGAATAAACTTTCTTCCCAATTTTCATTTTCAACTACTTTAATGGCATAATCACCATATTTCAAAGGTGCCATTGCAGACCATTGAACGCTCCCATCTTCGCCTGTTGTCTGCTCTGCAAACCCTGGTACACTTGGTCCGGCTGCGTATACTATCTCCAGTGGAACGCCTGATACTAAATTGCCGGTATGTACACTTCCAGTAGTGCTATCAATGGTATATACCCTTAATCTCGGTCCTTCTCCAACAAGACTTTTAACATCAAGATACCAAATATCTGTATCCGCATCAGCTGCAGTAAAATCTTGCCTTTTATATTCAATACCATTTTCTCTATAAGCACATACTGTGTAAGTTTCACCCCGCATAATCTTGCCCTGGGTAAATACAGCTTCTGCTCTACCGTTACTTACAGCGCTAATTCCTAAAGCTGGAATAATACACTCAATACCAACGCCAGTGCCACCTAAAACGGTATTGGTTATTTTTATAGTAACTTGCGATAGCGGTTGCGGCTCAGATTGATAAAACAATTTCGCTACGCCGTCTACGCCTACATACGCTTTTTTAACCTTGCGTGCTACGCCGTCTACGCCTACATACATAGCTTTTGCTTTGCGGGCTACGCCGTCTACGCCCATGTAAATTGCTTTTGTCATAGCATAGCCCCCCTATTAAACACAGCATATATTTTTCCTGTGTCAAGGTGAGATATACCGTCTTTTAAATCATCTGTACCTGAGGTAATTCCTGCGTTTAAAGCCGCTTCAAGCTCACTTTTTAAGCTTTTGTTTTCGACTTTAAGCATGTAGTTCTGGTCGATCAATTCCGTATTTTTACTTCGTAGATCCATAGTTTTACTTTGCAGATCAACGTAAGCACTATGCGGAACGCCGCCCAAAATTTTAATTAGCCATTTTACCATGATGTCACCCCTGTTCTCATTCGTACACTAAATAGATAGCTCCGCTGGCAAGCGCAGAAGTGCCAGCGGTTAAGTCCGTAGTGCCGGAAGTAATTACCGGAGCGGCGTCGATTTTAGATTTATCGCTTGCGCTTATAAGTCCGGCAGTTGATGTTGTTGCTTCGGGAATATCAGCAATAGATTTATCTACATATGCCTTATTAGCCGCTTCGCTGTCCGCTGTCGGTGTAATTAATCCAGAAATATTGCCAGCCAGTTCAATGTTGCCTACGCCAGCTAAATTTCTGCGCTTCGTCCACGTAGCACCCGCAGTATCGTAAGAACCCACGCTGACCTGATTGTCGGTTGTAGTCGTGGCATTAACACCAAGAGCAAAAGAATTTGCATGCGCAGCGATTGCTCCTCTACCGATAGCTACGCTGCTGCCTTTAGTTGATTGTGCATATTCACCAAAAGCCAGGCTGTTTAATCCGTTTGCTACGGCATTTACACCAACAGCAGTACTGTAATTAGCTTCTGCTGTTGCAGCAGTACCAAAAGCCAGGCTGTTTAATCCGCTTGCGTCAGCATATCTACCAAACGCACACGCATTTTTGCCTGAACCGTTAGTTGCAGAACCAAAAATAGTTGAAGATTCGCCGCCTAAGCTTGTGCCAGCACCTAAAGTCATTCTTCCTGACGTCGCAGTTTCTTCCACCTCAAAGTTAGCGCCATTAATCGTATCAACACTCAAACCATCTTTTGTAATTCTAACACTATCTTCAATTACAGTAGTTGTGTATTCATTACTACCTACATCCGTACGGGTTATTCCAGCAATGTTCTTTGTCGCCTGTGTAAGTTTGGTTTCAACTTCTGTCTTTTTAGCGTAAGTGGTTACAATATTATTACCATCGCCGTCCTGTACCGCCTTAGTTGCACTATCAGCATTACCATTCAATCCGCCTTTAAACTTTTCCGCACTGATCGTTTTAGTAAACGGGTTATAAGTAATACCTGCAGCAAAACGAACTCCGTCCGTAGTGTTTGCCGTTTGATTGGCCTTAATCGCCAAAATCAACGGGTATTCCGCATCATCACTAATAACGGTCTGCGTAACCTTATTGTTCGCAGCAGCCTTCCAAGTACCATCACCCGCTAAAAAGCTTTCCTGTTCCCCTGCCGCCGGAGCAGGTATAAAGCCAGCTGTACCGGCAGCAGAAGTACTGGCACCGGTCATTACACTATGGCTATGATCTGCAGGGGCATAATCTCCTGCCGCCTGCTTCCCGTCAAGGCCCTTTTCCAATTTTCCAACGGCAACATTAAGGCTATCCGTATCTTTAATAGCCGCCGCTGTTTCCGCTTTCACATATCCTGTCAGCGTAATCTCGCTGCCCTTGTGATTATGCTCAGACGGATTAAATTTTTCAGGCTTCTCTGTCACCCCTGACCACGGTACCGAAGCAGCCCCACCGGCAGTATAAACCTCATACCCTTCCTCAGACGATAATTTTGTATCATCAATGATAGCGTATATTTTTTCTGTCGCCAATACCTTTACAGTATCGCCATTCTGCACATCATCAATCGTTAAAGCAAACCTTGCAGCATCATCAGCAACCCTTTTCAGTCTTTCAAGAGCGGCCTTAGGTATATTTTCAATGCCTATCACACCGACTATTTTCTCCGCATTAAGCGAGCTATCCGGCGTAAGCGGCGTAATTGCATTACCGCCTAAAGTAATTGTACCGTTGGCTATTTTTGCATCATCGATACCATACCCGTTCAGTGTAGTCGGATTAGCTCCGGCAGTAACATGCCCCTGTTCATTTACAGTAACACTGCGATACGTTCCTGCGGTTATACCACTATCCGGATGCTCATACTCCGGTATATTAACATTGCCGTCAACATCAGGACTAATACCGTTTACCTTTCTTACCCCGCCAGCTGCTGCCTGGGCCGCAGCTTCTACCGCCCTGTCAGCTTCTGTCTTCGCCCGATTCGCTTCCGTAGTAGCTGCACTTGCACTGCCAGCCGCAGTAGTCGCCGATTAA
>ERZ791615.338-NODE-338-length-21934-cov-5.46076_pt1 | contig 21934 bp, 19 predicted proteins | sample MGYA00510273_ERZ791615 | MGnify/ENA primary metagenome ERZ791615 (study PRJEB30046, sample SAMN00715185) | human gut metagenome | study: EMG produced TPA metagenomics assembly of the A metagenome-wide association study of gut microbiota in type 2...
TGCAGGATATTTGGCTAGTAGCCATGCCTCTCATCCACGGACAATATCGGTAGAGCCCAATTCTTGCACAGGTAAAGTTCTTGACGCAACAGGCGAGCCCCTTATCGGCGCTACCATTCGTGTGGAAGGACAATCTGGCGGTACGGTGACCGACATCGACGGCAACTTCAAGCTTGCCAACGTGTCTAAGGGGGCAAAGCTGACAATCTCTTCTATCGGCTTCAAGACCAAAACAATCACATGGACAGGCGCGCCTCTTAACATCACTATGGAGGACGACGCAAGCATGCTCGAAGAAACAATCGTCATTGGTTACGGTACCGTAAAGAAGGCCGACTTGGCTGGATCGGTTTCCGTGATGGACAGCAAGAGCTTCAAGGACCAGCCCGTGGCTCGCGTTGAGGATGCGCTGAACGGCCGTATGTCAGGTGTGCAGGTCACATCTTCAGGTGTGCCTGGTGGTGCGATGAAGATTCGTGTGCGTGGTGCCAGCTCGGTAAACAAGAGCAACGACCCGCTGTATGTTGTTGACGGTATCGTGCGCGAGACAGGCCTTGAGGGCATCAACCCTGAAGACATTCAGAGCATTCAGGTGCTTAAAGACGCCTCTTCAACCGCCATCTATGGTGCTCGTGGTGCCAATGGCGTTGTGATGGTGCAGACCAAGACGGGTAAGGTTGGCGCTACACAGGTAACGTTTGATGCTTCGCTCGGCTTCTCTAACGCTTATCACCTGCCTGAGGTTATGAGCACAAAAGAGTATGCTGAGGCATTGGTACAGTATAAGGGTATCGAACAGGCACGTGTGGCCGACTATATCAGTGGCAAGGACAAGGGCGTTGACTGGATGGATCAGCTCCTGCACACAGGTGTAACACAGAACTATAAGGTGGCTGTATCAAAGGGTAACGAGAACACTCAGACCTACTTCTCGGCCAACTACATGGATCAGACGGGTGTGGTACGCGACACACAGTCGAAGCGTTATGCTGTGAAGCTGAACATTCATAACAAACTGTTCGATTGGCTTGAGCTTACTGCCGATGCTAACCTCTCACGCACCGAAAATAGTGGCGCTGCAAGCTTTGGTCAGCACCAAAGCAACCCCATCTGGGTGGGCTTAAACTTCTCGCCTGCTATGGATGTTCGTAACGCTAACGGCGCTTACAACAACGACCCCTTCAACTGTATCGAGAAAAACCCATGGGGCTTGATTCACGAGAATAAGAACGACCGTAACCGCACCATGGTGAACGGACATGTTGACCTGAAGTTTAACATTGCCAAGGGTCTTACCTTCACCACAACCAATGCTGTCGATTATAACGACTATAAGACCTACACCATGGGATCTAAGTATGTGATGGGTTCTACATCTATGACCAACAGCAACGCCCAGGTATTGGCACTGCAGAGCACCAACAACCTTACCTATGCCGGCAAGTGGGGCGACCACAACCTCGTAGCTACAGGTGTATGGGAGGCTGCCAGCAACGAAACACGCCTCATGGGTATCCAAGGCAACAACATGGTGCACGAGCTGCTGGGCTATTGGAACGTTAAGGATGCCGCTTCGCGCGACGCCAGCAACGGCTATCAAAAGTGGTCTATGCTCTCAGGTGTAGCACGTGTAATGTACAACTATGCTGACCGCTATATGCTTACCGGTACGTTGCGTGCTGATGGTTCAAGCCGCTTCCAAAACAAGAAGTGGGGCTACTTCCCCTCTATTGCTGCTGCATGGACTGTTTCAAACGAAAAGTTCTTTGAGCCTCTGAAAAATGCTATCGAGTATTTGAAGGTTCGCGCCAGCTATGGTGTAATTGGTAACCAAGACATCACTCCTTATTCTACCCTCGGTGGCCTCTCTACCTTAAGCTTCAACTATGGTATGAGCTCAAGCACAACTGGTTACTGGATTGGCGACCTCGGCACTCCTGACCTGACATGGGAGAAGGTGCATCAGCTTGACTTCGGAATCGACCTCGGCTTGCTGAAAGGACGCTTGAACCTGGGTATTGACTTCTTCTCAAAGAAAACTACTGACGCGCTGCTTATCCAGAAACCTACAATGTCTTCGGGCGATGTTAAATACTGGTCAAACGCTGGTGAGGTTAGCAACAAGGGTGTTGACGTGAACGTTACAGCACACGTTATTCAGACTAAAGACTTCCTGTGGACAACCACCATCAATGCCAGCTACCTGAAGAACGAGGTTACGAAGCTTACCGCTCAGAGCCCACGTCTTTATGGTGAGAAACCATCAGCTGGTTCGGTTGACCCCTGTACCATCATCACCAAGGGTGAGGCCATTGGTACATTCTATGGCTTCAAGTGGGCAGGTGTAGAGAAGAACGCTGACGGACATTTTGTTGATATGTACTACAAGGCTGATGGCACAAAGACCGATAATCCTAACAAGGATACTGACCGCTTCGTGCTCGGACACGCTAACCCCGATGTAACCGTAGGTTGGAACAACGCCATCACATACAAGAACTGGGAATTCAACGCCTTCTTCAATGGTGCCTTTGGTGCTAAGCGTTTGAACCTTGTGCGCTACTCAATGAACAGCACACCTGGTGCTTCACCTTTTGTTACGGATAAAGACTACTTCTCACAGGTGGGTATAACCATGCCTACTTATGGTAAGGGCAAGAGCTATGGCAACTCGTCTAAGTGGCTTGAGAACGCCGACTACTTCCGTTGCGAGAACATCAGCGTAGCTTACACACTGCCTCGCTCAATGATGAAGTTTGCTGACGTGCGTCTTTCATTCTCGGCTCAGAACCTCTTCACCATCACTGGCTACAAGGGTATCGATCCCGCAGGTATCGCCTTCTCTGATGCAAACGTCGACAACAACAACGGTATCGACATGGGTGCTTATCCTAACCCCCGTACCTTCACCTTCGGCGTACGCTTGAGCTTCTAAAAATCAAAATCATTCATTACAAAAAAACGAAACAATATGAAATCTACGATATTTTATGCTTGCCTGTTCGCTGCATCGGTGCTTACTTCTTGTAGCGATTTCCTTGAGGAGAAACCCAAGGGCGTATTGTCAGGCGATGTATATTTCTCAGCTGTACAAGACTTTGACCTGGCAACTAACTCTCTTTATGAGAAAAATAACCAAACACAGTCGTGGACGAATCCCATGTACCCACAGTGGCAGGGCGACGATATGACAGCTAACCCTGCATCAAACAAGCAAGCTGTGGCTGCACTCGACGCCTTCGGTTCTGATGGTGGTAACAAGGGCGTTACCGATGCCTGGAACCTGCACTATAACATGATTAAGGCTGCCAATTTTATCATTGATGGTGCTGCAAAGACCACACTGGCAAAAGAAACTTATGCTGAGGCGCTGGGCAACGCTCTCTACTGGCGTGCTTATGGCTACTTCTACCTCGTGCGCGTGTTTGGTCCTGTGCCACTAATCTTGAAGACCGCTTCAACAACAGAGATTGCTAACGAGCTGCAAACCATGGCTCCCTCAAGCGTTGACGCTGTTTATGCACAGATTGTAAAAGACTTGCAAGAAGCCGAGAACCTGTTGCCTACCTCTTACTCAGAGGCTCCGCGTCATCACGATGGCATCGACGCTTGGATTACCAAGCAGGCTTCACAGGCTACGCTCTCGGCCGTGTATATGGCGATGGCTGGCTATCCGCTGAACAAGGGTACCGAATATTATAAGCTTGCTGCTGATAAGGCTAAGCAGGTGATTGATAACAACGGTACATACGGTTTCTATGTAGACCCCGTTTGGAGCCATGTTTACTCAATGGGCCACAACTATAACAAGGAAACACTCGTGGGTATTGACAACAACTGGAACTGCGGTTCTTGGGATCACGACTCGGAGCTCACTTCTTGTAACCGTTTCGAGAGCCTCGGCGATGGTGGTTGGGGCGACTCTTGGGGTGAGATTGCTTTCTGGAAGCGCTTCCCCGAAGGACCTCGTAAAGACGCTATCTATGCTCCTAAAATCACCTTCCAGAAAGATGCTACCATCACTGGTATGTGCGACTGGTGGGAACTCAACGATAAGGGCGAAAAGAAGGTGGCCGAATATCACCCCATGTTCTCCGTCTATACTGTAAACTGTATTGAAGGCAACGCATGGGTACAGCTGGAAGAACCTTACGATTACACCAAGCCTAACTATATGAACATGACCAACGGTCGTCGTCATCGCCTCGTACGCTACTCAGAGGTGCTGCTGTGGTATGCTGAGAGCGCTGCTCGCTCGGGTGCTGCTGACCTTACCTTCGCTAAGAAGTGCCTGAAGGATGTTCGCAAGCGTGCCGTTACCGACTATATGAACGTTACCTTGAGCAATGGTACAAAGGTTAACATCGATGCCATGAACGCCGATCAGTTGGCCGAGGCTTGCTACATCGAACACGGATGGGAGGTTGCTGGACAGTGGACACAGATGGTTACTCGCCGCGCCGATGAGCTGCGTATGAACGAGCTGAAGAAGAACTTCGACTATCGCGTTCAGAACCCCGAAATCGTTGTGCACGTTGATGCCAATGGTAAGGAGTATAAGGCTAAGGAGAGTGTAGCCATTAGCAATACCAACTGGGTTGAAGGCATTACCATCTACTGTCCTTATCCTACTGATGAGGTTGAAAAGAATCCTAACCTGAAGAGATAGAAGAGATAATAATTATTATTATCATTTCTTGAAGCAACAATTATGATAGACCACTTTTCATAGGCAATCTATTCATATCATGCCCATGGGGGTGCCACATAGTGGGCGCCCCCTTTTGGCTTTTCTTACATTTGTGAACAATTCTCATTAGCAGCAACAATCGTTCTTTAACAACAACGACCCTCTCATTTCTCGCTCTTCATAATAAAACAACAAGATAATCATATAACAAAAACCAACATTATGCAAACCACCCATTCGCACTTGGCCATAGTAGCCTTACAGATGGTGCCCATCTCGCTCTTTGCCCAAGACGCGGCCGACCGTCCCAACATTCTTTTTATAATGTGCGACGACATGGGCTACGGCGATATTGCTTGCTATGGTCAGCCCTTCATCAACACCCCTTGCCTGGACCAGATGGCACGCGAAGGAATGCGCTTCACGCAAGCCTATGCTGGCTCTCCCGTGTCGGCACCATCACGCGCCACGCTCATGACAGGTCAGCACACAGGCCACACTCATGTGCGTGGAAACAAAGAATATTGGCGTGGTGTTCCCATGGTAAAATATGGCGAAAACGAAGATTACGCCATCGTGGGACAAGAGCCCTACGACCCGCAACATAAAATTCTGCCAGAGATGCTCAAAGACCAAGGCTACACAACAGGACTCTTCGGCAAATGGGCAGGCGGATACGAAGGTTCAGCCTCCACACCCGACAAGCGCGGCGTAGACGAGTTTTACGGCTACATTTGTCAGTTTCAAGCACATCTCTACTATCCCAACTTCCTAAACCGCTTCAGCAAGGCGTTGGGCGACACAGCCGTGGTGCGCGAGGTCTTGGAGCAGAACATACAGCACCCCATGTTTGGCAAAGAGTATTTCAAGCGACAGCAATACTCGGCACATATAATACACGACAAGGCGTTGCAATGGCTCGACCGTCAGGATGCCTCTCAACCCTTTGTTGGTTTCCTGACCTACACCTTGCCACACGCCGAGCTCGCACAGCCGGACGACTCACTCTTGGAGAGCTACAAGAAAAAGTTCTTTAACGACAAAACATGGGGCGGTTTGGAAGACTCGCGTTACAACTCTGTAACCCACACCCATGCCCATTTTGCTGCCATGATAACCCGTCTTGACCAATATGTGGGCGAGATCTTCGACAAGCTTCGCGAGAAGGGGCTTGACAAGAACACCATCGTCTTCTTTACCTCCGACAATGGTCCTCACGAAGAGGGAGGTGCTGACCCCGAATTCTTCGGACGCGACGGCAAGTTGAAGGGATTGAAGCGTCAATGTTACGAGGGCGGCATACGCATTCCATTCATTGCGTGGTGGCCTGGTCACATCAAGGCCTCGTCGGTCAACGACACACCCTTTGCATTCTACGACATCATGCCTACGTTCTGCGACCTTGCGGGCATAAAGCAGTTTGCAAAGCGTTACATCAACAAGCGCTTGCCTGGCGATGGCTTCGACGGCATTTCTATAGCTCCTACACTCCTTGGCAACGACGCCGCTCAGAAGCACCGCGACTATCTATATTGGGAGTTTCATGAAACCGACCAGATTGGTGTGCGCATGGGCAACTGGAAACTGGTTGTTGAGAAAGGTCAGCCCCATCTCTTCAACCTCGTCACCGACCTTCACGAAGATTACGACGTAGCCTCCAGCCATCCCGACATTCTGTCGAAAATGCTTGAGGTCATAAAGAAGGAACACACACCAAGCGCCGACTTTGTGGTAACTCTTCCTTCATACTGAAAAAACTTGAAAACACAGAAACGGAAGACCTTATGTTTCCTTTCGCTGAATGTGTAGGCTGCAGACAGACAACTACAAACGGATAAGGAACAAGCTTGTGGCAGAGGCAAAGGCCCTGACCATAAGCTTGTTCCTTTATTTATGGTTGTCATATAAAAATTGTCTGTTCAGCATGAAACGAGCCAAAAAACGCAAGATAAACGATGAATGATAAGCGAACAAAAAACTAATAAAAAACAAAAAAAGAAAAATAAAATCGTTCGTTTCATGGTTTTTCCTTAACTTTGTAGAATAGTATTAGTTTAAACCAAGGTCTATGGAAAAGAAATTGGAATTTACAACTTTAGAAAAAGAACAGATCATAGATATTGCCAAGAGACTGAAAGACACCATTGGCAAGACTCTATATCTCGATGATGAGACAAAAATAATGTCGCTCATGAAAGCTACGCTTGATGAGGGCAAGCTACATAGAGACGTGTTTGGGTTAAACCCCTTGCTGTTTGGTTTTCAAACGGCTGAGCTTGCCGTGAACGAGATTGGCTTGAAACGAGATGCCGTAATTGCCACATTGCTCTACGGCATGGTCATAAACGGACATCTAAGCATAGAACAAACAGGAGCAATGTTTGGAGAGAGTGTGCGCCTCATAATTCACGGACTGGTGCGCATTCATGAGCTCTACAGCAAGAACCCTGTTATTGAAAGCGAGAATTTCAGAAACCTGTTGCTCTCCTTTGCCGAGGACATGCGCGTTATTCTTATAATGATTGCTGACCGCGTGAACCTCATGCGACAGATTCGGGACACAGAGAACGAAGAAGCAAAAATGGAGGTGAGCCAAGAGGCTAGTTACCTTTATGCCCCACTCGCTCACAAGCTCGGTCTGTATAAGCTGAAGAGTGAGCTCGAAGATCTCAGTTTGAAGTATCTTGAGCACGATGCCTACTACATGATTAAAGACAAGCTCAACGCCACGAAACAGGCTCGCGACGCTTATATAGAGCAGTTTATTGGCCCTATACAGGCAGAGCTGGAAAAAGCTGGCCTGAAGTTTCACATGAAAGGCCGCACCAAGAGCATTCACTCTATCTGGCAGAAGATGAAGAAGCAACGTTGCGAGTTTGAAGGCATCTACGACCTCTTCGCCATACGCATAATTCTCGACTCGCCATTGGAGAAAGAGAAGATGCAATGTTGGCAAGTCTACTCTATTGTGACCGACATGTACCAGCCTAACCCCAAGCGTCTGCGCGACTGGCTCTCCGTGCCGAAATCGAACGGCTACGAGAGCTTGCACATAACCGTACTAGGACCACAGAAAAAATGGGTGGAGGTGCAGATTCGTACCGAGCGCATGGACGAGATCGCGGAACGTGGACTGGCAGCCCATTGGCGTTACAAGGGTATTAAGGGTGAAAGCGGCATTGACGAGTGGCTCAACAACATACGCACAGCTCTAGAAGCCAACGACGACCTGCAGCTCATGGACCAGTTTAAGATGGAACTCTATGAGGACGAGGTGTTTGTGTTCACACCCAAGGGTGACCTGCTGAAATTTCCTAAGGGAGCGACCGTGCTCGATTTTGCTTACCACATCCACTCGGGCGTGGGAAACAAATGTGTTGGCGGACGCATAAACGGGCGCATTGTGCCTGTGCGCGAGAAGCTACACTCGGGCGACACCATCGAGATTCTTACGCAGAGCACGCAGAAGCCGAAGCTCGACTGGCTTAATATTGTTCAGACAAGTCGTGCCAAGGCGAAGATAAAATTGGCTCTTAAGGAGACACAGGTCAAGGACGGACTGTTTGCCAAGGAGACACTAGCCCGCAAGATGAAGAACCGCAAGATTGAGCTTGAAGACAGCACCATGCAACACCTCATAAAGAAGTTGGGGTTCAAGGAGGTATCCGACTTCTACAAGCAGATTGCCGACGAGAAGCTCGACGTGAACGCCGTCATTGACCAGTATGTGGAGATTAGAGATCACGACAACGCCAACACGAACGGTCCTGTGAGGTCGGCAGACGAATTTAACTACGAGAATCCCGATGATGCCATTGCTAAGGGCAACGACGATGTGCTCGTGATAGACAGTAACCTTAAAGGAATCGACTATTCGCTTGCCAAATGTTGTCATCCCATCTATGGCGACCCCATCTTTGGATTTGTGACCATAAACGGCGGAATAAAGATTCATTGTGAAAACTGTCCTAACGCCACGGAGCTGCGTAATCGCTTCGGCTACCGCATAGTGAAAGCACGTTGGAGCGGCAAGGGCTCATCTCAATATGCCATAACCATACGCATAATAGGCAATGATGACCTTGGTATCGTGAACAACGTAACAAGCATTATCTCCAAGGAAGAGAAAATTGTCATGAGGTCCATAAACATAGACACCAAGGACGGTTTGTTTAGCGGTAACCTCGTGGTGCTGCTTGACGACACGTCACGCCTGGAGCAATTGCTGAAGAAGCTACGCATGGTGAAGGGTGTAAAGCAGGTTTCACGTCTATAGAGTGACAGAACCAAGCAAGCAGAAACAGCTTTAGCGCACAAGTGATAATTTGCTAAAAGCTTCAATAAAAAACAGAAAGAAAATGAAAACTATAAAATGGGGGTTTATAGGTTGTGGCGAGGTTACAGAGAAGAAGTCGGGACCAGCGTTTAACGAGGTCGAAGGTTCGTCGGTTGTTGCAGTAATGAGCCGAAGCAAAGACAAGGCAAAATCGTATGCTGAGCGACACAACATTCCAAAATGGTACACAGACCCACAGGAGCTAATCGATGATCCTGAGGTAAATGCCATATACATTGCCACGCCACCATCGAGTCACGCCACTTTTGCCATCATGGCCATGAAGGCGGGCAAACCCGTGTATGTGGAGAAACCGTTGGCTTCGAGCTATGAAGACTGCGCACGCATAAACCGCATAAGCGAGCAGACGGGCGTGCCTTGTTTCGTGGCCTATTATCGTCGCTATCTGCCCTACTTTCAAAAAATAAAGCAGATAATAAACGAGGGACGCATTGGCAACGTTATGAACGTGCAGATTAAATTCTCCGTTCCACCACGCGACCTCGACTATAACAGCGGGCCTAACCTCCCCTGGCGCTTGCAGCCTGACATCGCTGGAGCAGGCTATTTCTATGATCTAGCCCCGCATCAGCTGGATCTCATACAAGATCTTTTCGGCGTGATTGTAAAGGCGCATGGTTATTGTGCTAACAGAGCACACCTCTATAAGGCAGAAGACTCTATAAGCGCATGTTTCCTCTTCGAGAACGGTCTGCCTGGCAGCGGTTCATGGTGCTTCGTTGGACATCAGAGTGCAAAACAAGACTGCATAGAGATTATCGGTGAGAAAGGCACGCTCAGCTTCTCAGTCTATACCTACAACCCCATACGTCTTATAACAACCGAAGGGGCCGTAAGCATAACTGTGCCAAACCCGCCTTATGTGCAGCTTCCTATAATCAAATCGGTAATAGAAGATTTGCAAGGCATAGGCGTGTGCCAATGTAGAAGCGTGAGTGCCACACCCGTAAACTGGGTGATGGACCGCATTCTGGGCAAGCTGTAAAAAACTTGTGCAAAACAAGACAAACAATTTTATTAAACTTAAAAAGAAAAAAATAAATGAACAAGCTGACGACTGTAATGGTCTTCGTGGCATCTCTTCTGTGCTTTTGCCCTAAAGCCGCGGCACAGACAGAAGAATGCGACTCTGTGCCCAAACGTCGCGGACTGTTCAAGCGCGTGGGGCACAGCCTGTACGAGTTTGTGAAAGAGTTTAGTCGTGTCGACACGGCCTATATTGAACCACAACATTACAATTATACCGTAATGCTCCAAAACACAAACACATACGAGGTATACCGTCTGACCACCGAGCACGACACGAGCGTTACTTTCGCCCCAAAGCCTTCTGTAAAGCTCGGCCCCTATTTCGGATGGCGTTGGGTTTTCCTTGGCTACACCTTGGACCTCAACAACCTAAGTGCCAGCAAGAAGAAAAAAGAGTTTGACCTCAGTCTCTACAGTTCGCAAATAGGCATAGATCTATTCTATCGAAAGACGGGCAATGATTATCGCATTCGCCGCATGACCCTGTCTGGCGACATCGACACATCGCCCATACGCAACGTCTCTTACGATGGTCTGAACGTAAGTATCAAAGGTTTTAACCTCTATTACATCTTCAACCATCGCAGGTTTTCTTATCCGGCAGCCTTCAGCCAAAGCACCATGCAGAAGCGAAGCTGTGGATCGGCGTTGTTGGGAATAGGTTACACGCAACACTCGCTCGATATCGACATTGAGAAGCTTAACACCCTTATACATGACCATTTAGGACCAGATGCTTCAAGCATACCTACAGACAGCGAGCTTGGCATGGGAAAGGTCAAATATACAGACATTTCTGTGTCTGGAGGCTATGCATACAACTTCGCCTTCGCTCCACAATGGCTCTTTGCCACATCGCTTTCCTTAGCCTTGGGCTACAAGAAAACCATGGGTGAGGGAGAGAAGTCGGAATTTAATTTCAAAAATTTTGACATTCACAACTTCAATCTCGATGGTGTGGGACGCTTCGGAATAGTATGGAACAACAACCGATGGTACGCTGGAGCTAGCACCATCTTACACTCTTACAACTACAGCAAGAAGCGGTTTTCTACAAACAACTTCTTTGGAAACCTCAACATTTATGTAGGCTTCAATTTCTGTAAACGATAAAAATTAACGAAACATAAAACCATTTTCTTAAATATAAACCATTTTTGCCAATATGAAAAAAGCAATTTTACTTTTCGCTTTCGCAGCGTTATCTCTACAAAACATAAACGCAACAAAACGAATATATACAAAGACCGACAGCATAAGAGCCGAGAAGATAATGAAGCAAGCTGCCAGTCAACCTGCTGGAACAAACACCATCGTCTACATTGGCCGCCAGCTCCTCGGCGTGCCTTATGTGGCACAAACGCTGGAGAAAGGCAAGACAGAAAAACTCGTCATAAACACCATGCAGCTCGACTGCACAACGTTCGTTGAAAACGTGCTTGCCATGTATCTGTGCGTACAGAACAAGACAACACGTTTCGCCGACTTCTGCTCTAACATACAAAAGATAAGATATGCTGGCGGAAAGGTGTCTTATCCTTCACGTCTACACTATTTCTCTACATGGATTGAGGACAACACAAAGAAAGGGATAGTTAAGGAACAGCAAGTCCCAAACCCACCCTTCACGGCAAAACAAACCATCATGGCCAACTTTATGAGCACCCATGCCGACCGCTATCCCATGCTCAAAGGCAACGCGCAATATATAAAGGAAATAGCGAAAGCAGAGAAGGCGGTTAGCGGAAAAACCGTGCGTTACATCCCTACATCCATGCTTAACAAGCCGAAGCAGCTGCGCAAGGTGGTTAAGGACGGCGACATTCTGGCCCTTGTGACAAAGAAAACCGGCCTGGAAATATCTCATGTAGGTTACGCCGTGTGGCACAAGGACGGACAGCTTCATCTAATGAACGCCTCGTCGCTCGACCATAAGGTCATTGACGACAAACAAACGCTCTATGCGTACATGAAGAAGCATCCGTCAAACCTCGGCATTAGAGTGATTAGAGTGAAATAACAGCATCGTAAGGTTCATTACAAATCAGGACGATATAATACCATTTTCCATAATAAGAAAGAACAAAACACAAGTGAAATTATGATAAACATAAAATTTGCAGCAGCCATGCTTTTGCTCGCTTCCTCTTTAAGCGCAACCGCCCAAAGAAGGAGCAAGAAGGTTGCACCAAAGCCAATGACAGCTGAAGCCATACAGAAAGAGAAACAAAACAAACTTTTTGAGGAGATGCTCGATAACACACAACGTCTGTTTGTGGTCGACAGCGTGGTCGTGGACAAGACACAGGCCCTCAGCACAATAGCGCTCACACCTGATCTTGGGAAGATTGTACCCTACAACAGCTTCTTCCACGACAAGACCTTGCCCGAAACATACGTCTATGTCAACGGCTTCGAAAACAAATGTTATTATGCAGAAACCGATACCACAGGAACTTCAAAACTCTATTGTCGGGAGAAGCTCAACTCTATATGGAGCGCGCCACAGTTGATAAAAGGCTTGGGAGCAGACATGAAACACATCAACTATCCGTTCATGACATCAGACGGCGAGACCTTCTTCTTTGCAGCTAAAGCCGACGACGGATTGGGAGGCTATGACATCTTCATGACACGTTACGATCCGGATGAAGGAAAATTTCTTCAGCCAGAGAATGTGGGACTGCCAATCAACTCGCATAGCGACGACTACCTGTATGTTGAGGACGACGTGAACAGTTTTGCTTGGTTCGCAACAACGCGCCGACAGCCCGAGGGCAAAGTGTGCATTTACACCATCAAACTGGCAAAGAACCGCGAAAACTATGATGCTGACAACTATGACGAAAAAACGCTCAAGCAGCTGGCTCAGCTCACACACATACGCGACACATGGTCCTCGCCGCAAAAGCGCAACGAAGCTTTGAAACAGCTCAAGACGATGCGCATATCTGCAAACGCCGCCACACACGCTGCAGAACAGACGTTCATCGTGAACGACGAGCTTGCTTACAACGCTGCTGACAGCTTCAAAAGCGAAGAGAGCAAACAGCTCTATGCACAGCTGCTTGCAGAACGCGACAAGCTTAACAACATTAACAAAGCACTCGATGAACAACGCATGAGCTTCAGAAAGGTTAACGGCACAAGCAAAGTGCAGCTCACACAGACCATAATGGCCAACGAGCGGGCACAGCAGACGGCTATAAACAACATCATCAGTCTAACAAAAAAGATTAGAAACATTGAAAACAACCAATAATAACTAACAACTTTATTAACACACTATGGAAAAATATTTTGCCGAATCAGAACTGATTATCAATAAGGATGGAAGCATCTTCCATCTACATGTCACACCCGAACATCTTGCCGACAAGGTAATACTGGTCGGCGACCCTGGACGTGTAGCCCTCGTAGCTTCTCATTTCGACACCAAAGAGTGCGACATCGAAAGCCGTGAGTTTCACACCATAACAGGCACATACAAAGAGAAGCGCATAACCGTTATATCTACAGGCATAGGATGCGACAACATAGACATTGTGATGAACGAGATTGACGCCATGGCAAATATCGACTTCAAGACACGCACATTAAAACCCGAGCTTCGTCAGCTCGATATCGTGCGCATAGGAACCTGTGGTGGATTGCAGCCGTTCACACCCGAAGGCACATTCATCTGCTCAGAAATATCGGTTGGCTTCGATGGTCTGCTCAATTTCTATGCCGGACGCAACGCCGTGTGTGACCTGCCCTTTGAACGCGCCCTTCTCAACCATCTTGGCTGGAGCGGCAACATGTGCATGCCGGCACCTTATGTCATACATGCCGACGAGGAGATGGTGGAGCGCATAGCTCAGAAAGACATGGTGCGCGGTGTGACCGTGGCATGTGGAGGCTTCTTCGGACCTCAGGGCCGTCAGCTCCGTGTGCCTCTCACAGACCCTCACCAGAATGAAAAGATAGAAAACTTCGAGTATCAAGGCCATCGCATAACCAACTTTGAGATGGAGAGCTCAGCCCTTGCAGGCTTGGCACGCCTTATGGGCCATCGAGCCACAACAGCTTGCATGGTAATAGCCAACCGTCGTGCAGGAAAGGCCGACACAAGCTACAAGAACCATATTGATGATCTCATAAAACTGGTGCTTGACCGCATCTAAAACCCTTATAAATGAACATTCACTTATCATCTGATACAATATGTGCCGTTGCCACCGCCTCTGGCGGTGCCATCGGCATTATTCGTGTTTCCGGACCACAGGCCATAACCATAACCGACCGCATCTTCGTACCCACCACAAGCCGCGATGGAAAGCAAGGTAAAAAGCTCGAAGAACGAAAAGCTTACACCCTCGCCTTTGGCAATATTATAGGTTCGGAAGGACAGGCCGTTGACGAGGTGCTCGTAAGCATTTTTCATGCCCCTCACTCTTACACAGGCGAACACTCTGTAGAGATATCGTGCCACGGCTCAGCCTACATTCTTCAGCAAGTCATGCAACTGCTCATTCAGAACGGATGCAGGGCAGCAGGTCCAGGCGAATACACGCAACGAGCGTTTCTCAACGGCAAGATGGACCTGTCGCAAGCCGAGGCGGTGGCAGACCTTATAGCCTCTAACACAGCCGCCTCTCATCGCATGGCCATGAACCAGATGCGAGGATCTTTCAGCAAAGAGTTGTCTGCCTTGCGCGACAAGCTCTTGCACCTTACCTCACTAATGGAGCTTGAGCTCGACTTCTCCGACCATGAAGACCTCGAGTTTGCCGACCGTGCAGAGCTCGTGACCATTGCCGACAAGATAGAGCACGTCATCAACCGCTTGATTAGCTCTTTCAAGCAAGGCAACGCCATAAAAAACGGCGTACCCGTGGCCATTATCGGCGAGACAAATGCAGGCAAATCGACACTCCTCAATCTTCTTGTGGGCGAAGAGAGAGCCATTGTGAGCGACATTCACGGCACCACACGCGATGTCATAGAAGACACCGTGACCATTGACGGTAAACTGTTTCGTTTCATAGACACAGCAGGCATAAGAGACACAGACGATAAGATAGAAAGCATAGGCATAGAACGCACCATAAAGAAGACACAACAGGCTGAGATAGTGCTTCTTCTTCTCGATGCCACATGTGCTGATAAACAACTACAGGAACTCGCCCCAAAAGTTGTTCCCTTGTGCAAAGACAAGACCCTCATTCTTGTTTATAACAAGTGTGACCTCATCGCAACGTCATCTGCCGTTTCTGTATCCTCTACCCTCTCAGATTTCTCATCACAAGAGCTTTTAACATCAGAAATGTCTTCAACGATAAAGCGCTTAAGCATATCAGCCAAGACAGGAGCAGGTATAGAAGAGTTGCGAAAGCTGTTAAGCCAATCATTCTCTTTAGCCACCGAATCGGAGGACGACGTGATTGTGAGCAACATACGTCACATAGAGGCGCTTCGTGCTGCACATGCCGACATCGTTCGTGTGCTTGACGGCTTACGCTCATCCCTCCCCACCGACCTTGTGAGTCAGGACCTCCGCAGCTGTCTTTATCATCTCGGCGAGATCACAGGTGGTGAGATACAAACCGACGAGGTGTTAGGAAACATTTTCAGTCACTTTTGCGTGGGGAAGTGAAAGGCGTAGAAAAGGGCTAAAAAAGATACTTGAAAAAAAGTAGGAAAGTAGGACTAAAAAGCACTGAATATCAGATAACTAAGGAGATAAAAACCCTTACATTTTAGCCCGGCTTTCATGTGGCTCCAAACTATGATAAATAACTGACATTCGTTGGTTATGTATAGTGCATCGACAAGTTCAAAAATGACGGCAACTACGATGCACTCCTTACTGAGGCTAAGGAATACGACCAAGGTGATGCTCCTGACCTCTCCAAAATCAATCTCTCTCCAACTAAATACCGTGGCGATGATCTCCTTGTTGAAGATGAGCATTATGCTGTTGTATATAATCCAACAGTTGGAGGCACATACGATGGGATGCTCAAGGTAAGCGCAGAGAAAATCAAGGATAACATCATCCGCTACGGTCTCCCAGAGGATGCAACAGACGACGTAAAGGAATGGGGAATTACTTTTCAAGCAGTATTGTAAGAACAGCAAGAAAATGAGCATGAAACAGATAGAAACACTCGTCTTTGATTATGGAGGTGTCATCGTGAACATTGATGATGCTTCTGTTGTAAAAGCCATGGAGAGCCTTGGCGTTACGGCGTTCAAGCGACTAATCCATGTCCGCAAGATCAAGAGACTGATGCACCAATATATTAATGGTCTGGTAACGGAAGCTGAAACTTTGCAAGAGATGCTGAGCCTTTGCCGCAAAGGAACCTCAACTGAGGATATTGAGAAAGTCCTGGAATAGCTGTGTGGCAATCTGCCTGTGGAAAGACTGGAGGCATTGGTCAAGCTTCGGAAGCGGTACAAGGTCTATCTGCTCAGCAACATCAACGACACGCTTTGGCAGAAATCGGTCAGTCTGATGAAGCAGCTGGGATATTCCACAGACGAGCTGTTTGATGAAGTCTTCCTCTCATACGCCATGCGGAAAGAGAAGCCATCCGTCGAAATCTATGAAGAGATAACGCAGCAGACAGGGTTGAATCCTGCCACCACCCTCTATTTCGATGATCGTGCTGAGAATGCCGAAGCAGGCAAGCGTTTTGGTTTTCAGAGCGTACTGGTAAAGACCAATCATCTGGAAGAGCATCAGGAATGGCAAGAAATTAACAAAAAAATAGTGTAAAAGAATAGGTATGATGACTATTGATACAACAAACCTCTGTTCGCATCTTCAAAAAAAGTTGTTTGAACCAGAGGGCGTATATTATCCTATCTGGCAAGCCATGCAGAATGATGAGGAGTTGACAGCCGTAGTTCGCTTACGACAGCTTCATATTTATCGTAATGGCAAGAAGATTCTCATTCTCGCTGGGAAGGCTCTGCCGAAGATTATCAGAGAGGACAAACTGAATGAATTGATAAAAATATAAAGAACGAAGCGTATGATTTTTCCAGAAATATATTCAGCAACAGGCATGATGGAGCTGATTCAGAAAATCGGCTTCCTCCCCCTCCTCGATAGCAACATTGAAGGATTCTCTGCCGAAGACATCGTGGCGGAGGATTGCGGTTACGTAAGACTTCATGAAGGCGGTTGGGACTGGCCATTATGGAAATGGAAGGTTGCGATTAAGCGAGAGCAAAGCCAAGCTTGCTTGAGCTTTGCCGAGCGTGAGCAAGCTCGACGAAGTCAAGGGCGAAATCGTTCAGGAAATGCCGTGTATGTACGGAAAGTTCTTCAACAAGAAAGCGGGATTCATCAGCCAGGAATGGTGGCCGGACTTCTGCAATTACAGAAGAAGCCAGTTTCCTCGCCCAGATGATGATTCGATAGAAGGAGCCATTCTCAGTACACTTCAATCTACCGGCAGTCTCATCACAAGAGAACTTCGGGCAGCCTGCGGTTTCACGGAAAAGGGAATGAGAAGCAAGTTTGACGGTTATCTCACCCGACTGGAAATGGCAACTTATATCGTGACCGAGGATTTCATCTACCCTCGTGACAAGCACAATCACGAATATGGCTGGGGTTGGTCGCTGCTCAATACTCCCGAAGATCTCTATGGCAGGGAGGCTTGCCAATGCAATCGCACTCCCCAGGAATCTTATCAGAGGATTTTCGAGCATCTGAAAGAAATTCTGCCTGATGCTTCGGATAAACAGATTATTAAATTAATTGGATAAAAATGAGAAAGGAATCAAGAGCAATGGATAGTGGGTGGGCATTGGAAGTAATGCACAAGGCTCCGTATATTACTATCAGTTTCATTGACGAAGACGGCAAGCCTTATGGTTTACCCCTATCACTCGCATCAGATGATGATGTGAATTGGTATTTTCATGGTGCCTTGGAAGGCAAGAAGTTGGAGGCAATCAAAGCTCATCCTGAGGTTTGCCTTTCAGCCGTAACCCGTTGTGCACCTACGGTTGGCCCGAAGGACGGCAGTTTCACCCTGCAATTCAAATCAGCCATTGCATTCGGCAAGGCAGAAATCGTGACAGATGAAGCAGAGAAGATTCATGGTCTCCGACTAATCTGTGAACGTTTCCTTCCTCACCACATGGATGCTTTCGACCAGAGCATCGCCCGTTCCCTTTCACGCACGGCCGTAGTTCGCATCACACTTACTGAGCCACCAACCGGCAAGCGCAAACAATATGATAAGGAAGGCGTGGAAATGAAATATGGCAGAATGGAATAACGAACATTAAAACATATAGATTATGAAGAAGATAAAATTAAGCAATGGCGTGGAAATGCCACAACTGGGTTATGGTGTTTATCAGGTGGAACCTGATGAGTGTGAGCGTTGCGTGCTGGATGCTCTCAGCGTGGGTTATCGGATGATAGATACTGCGCAGGCTTATCTCAACGAGGAAGCCGTGGGCAACGCATGGAAGAAGAGCGGCGTGAATCGTGATGAGATTTTCCTCGTTTCCAAGGTCTGGCCTTCCAACTATGGCGATGGACAGACCATGAAGAGCATCGACGAGAGTCTGCGCAAATTGCAGACCGACTACATCGACCTGATGCTCCTCCACCAGCCTTACTGCGACCGCTACGGTGCTTATCGTGACTTGGAAAAAGCTTACAAGGCAGGAAAGGTGCGTGCCATAGGAGTGAGCAACTTCTTCCCTGATCATCTCATAGACCTGGCTTCAAACATGGAGATTGCGCCGATGGTGAACCAGATGGAGACGCACGTGTTCAACCAGCAGCACGAGACACGCAAATTCATGGATGAGTTTGGCACCAAGCTCATGGCATGGGCTCCTTTGGCAGAAGGTCAGAACGGAATGTTTACCAACCCTACCCTCACCCAGATTGGCGAGAAATATGGCAAGACTGCTGCACAAGTAGCCTTGCGCTGGCTGCTGCAGAACGACGTAATCATCATCCCGAAGACCGTCCACAAGGAGCGAATACAGGAGAATCTGAATCTCTTCGACTTTGAACTTGATGCTGAGGACATGCAGGCGATTGCCAATCTCGACACCGCCCACAGCCTCTTCCTCGACCATCATAGCGGAGAAACAACCAAGCAGTTTATGGAGTGGAGAGCTGTGGTGAAACCTACAAAATAGAAGAAATGTGTTCGCATAGAAAATTCATGGCATGGCATTTGCGATTAACAGACTACCACTAAGCCCTTTTGCCAAAAGTTATTATTAATCTAAATTAAAATTTATGGAAAAGACTGAATTATTTGTTTGCAGATGTCATGATGTCAGCCATCAGTTGGTTTTAGAGACCCTTGAAACGGAAGAAGACGAGGAACGCGTTGTTTATGGAAGTTTCCATCTTGCTCATCTTGAATTTGGGGATAAACTGAAAACTGCTACTAAATATCTCTTTGGCAGAAAGCGTAAAGATGGTGATTTTGACGCGTTGCTGTTACGCCCCGAGGATGCCGACAGACTGGAATGGTTTGCCAACTTTTTGGATGGAGGTACCTCGGCTACAGATATGGCTGTAGCTCCCTTTGCATTCACATTCTGCAGCAAAGAAAATGTGTATGACGTGGCTCTTGAAGCCTATCAAGACACACTCCCAGACGGAAGCATTCAGGCCGAATACGAGTTGTCGGTAAGTGTGTCGTTAAAGCCCGGCAACGTGTTCTACAGACTCTATCGCGCCGCCAAGTACTTATCCGGCTACCGCTCCTGCTACGGTGACTTCGACTCCTTTGAGTTCTTGACGGCTGACGCTGCGAAGCTTCATCGTATGGTGAGCGGATTGAGGGCATGTTAGGTTTATGTGACAAGCCACCAAATACAATCCAACTTATTCTATCTACGGCAGAGCCATTTATCATTTTTGACTTTGCCGTAGTAATTATATATTATGTGAACAATAATTGTTAATTATGACAATATCGTTGTATTGATTCAAGAATGTATTTAGCCTTTTCTTCGTTTATATATAAATAAGGTCCCCCTATTGGAATAACGTCAAAAAAGCTTTTAGCAATTCCTGAGTAAACAACTTTTTTATCTTGAATAATTCCGACAGTCCACTCATAATCTATTGAACAAATTATTGGTTTTTTATTTCTTCGAAAATCCAAAGACCAACTATATATAGGTTCTGAATTAGTATCACCATAACAATTGTCCCATACCACAAACCTAACATTCGCTTTACGATTTTGTCTTCTTGTATCAGTCAATATCTTAACCATGGATACAATAGATGTCTCTTTTGTCTCTTTCTTTTCTACAAACCCCAAGGATTTACCTAATTTATACGACTCATTGCATACATGATACAATTCTGCAACCAAACACCCTCGCTTTTTATAATATTCGATTGCGCTTTCATGCAGGTATGTAGCTAAACCCATTCTTAAAAAGTCAGGTTTAACACATACCGCATCAAAGATTATTCTTATACTTTCCTCACTTGGTGGCATGAATGTTAAAAAAGCAACGGCTTTGCCTTTATATCTAAGCACAAAGACCTTCTGCTCCTTGAAGGCCTCATGTATAAAACCGTCCAAATTATGATAAAGGCCATAATCCTTAAATTCTTTATGATTTTCAAAAGCATCCTTCAGCCACTCTGAAATGTCTTTAAAATCATCCATTGTCGCCTTCTTTATTAAATGAAAGTGACTTAGCGGTGTCTTTTTTATTTGTTTATTCATATTATCTTAAGTTTTGGTAGACAATGATTTGCCTAATTGAAAAATGTTATATAATAAGCATCGTAAAGACAATAACCAATATTGATACAGTCGCAAATATTGCTACAAGTGCAGAACATCCACTATGGGACTTTTGAGGTTTTCCGCTATCATCAAGGTAGGTTGTTTCTTGATCACCAAATTTATATCTGCGAGTATCAAATGACCAACTTAGTAATACTGATATTCCACAGTCTTCTAACTCAGCTTTTTTTGTTGTGAATTTCTTATAATCCACAACGGCATTATTTGCAAGTTGTGTTCTTACATCTTCAAATAATTTATAGGCGTACTCCCTTTCATCTTCAAAGAACTTGATTAGAACAGCTTTTCCTTTTATATCAATACACGAATTTTTTGTATCTATGTGTGGAACAAGCATAAAAATACAGAAGATTCGATGTCCTTCTGTGAATTCTTTTATTTCATCATCAAATTCAAAACTATCAGGACATCCTACAAGAGTGTTATCATCTCTATATATACCATATTGATTTATACTTTCTATACGCACAACATCTACATATCCACTAAACACTCCTGCTTGCCATTTCTTCCTGTCGAAATACCAATCTGCATTCTCAATTTTTACCGTGAGGGTATCATATGATTTCTTTCCTGTTTTGTCACATTGTTTAAACTTATAGTAATCGTCATATCTAAAAACAGTATTGCCCAAATCTTTATTATCGTCAATAACATCATCATTTGATTGTAAATTACCATGCGAAGACAATTCATTTTCAAAATGCGAAATATCAATCAACGCATCATTACCAACATCTTCCGTAACTCTATTAATCATTTCTGTTGCATATTCTATATCATCCTCGAAAAACTTAAGGATTGTAGCATATGCTTGGTTTCGAATCTTACCTTCCTTAGAAAAGAATGGCGTTATTGCAATTACACAATCCAATTCTCTTCCTTTAGTAAATTTGCCAACATAATCTTGCAACTCTTTTTGGACATATCCCAAAAGTGTCCCATCAGATTTATAAAAACCTATAGCATTGGGATCGTATGTATTGTTTGTAAGCGTTTCCGCGATGCTAGTAGAAACACGTCAAAAAAATATCGCTCAAGCTT
>ERZ791615.341-NODE-341-length-21816-cov-5.3101_pt1 | contig 21816 bp, 12 predicted proteins | sample MGYA00510273_ERZ791615 | MGnify/ENA primary metagenome ERZ791615 (study PRJEB30046, sample SAMN00715185) | human gut metagenome | study: EMG produced TPA metagenomics assembly of the A metagenome-wide association study of gut microbiota in type 2...
GACGCTCTGAGTGGCCGAGGATAACATACTGAGCACCTGTGCTCTTTACCATCTCGGCTGACACCTCACCGGTGTAAGCACCCTTGGCCTTGTCTGCGCAGTTCTCTGCACCGAGAGCCACTACGTTCTGGTCGAGCTCCTTAGCTACAGAAGCAAGGTGAATGAACGGTGTGCAGATAATAACATCGCAGTTAGGCTTGTCGGCTGCGAGAGCTTCGTTGATTTCCTTGGCGAGTGCTACGCCTTCCTGCAGGTTGAGGTTCATCTTCCAGTTGCCTGCTACAATTTTCTTTCTCATTTTTCTTTTCTTTTTAAAAAGTTTATATAATATGTTAGAATTGTTTCGTTCTTTCAGCCACCGTGTCCACGCCAATGTGCGGTCGGCGAGGGTGAGGAGGAGGAGTGGCAGGATGTACCAAAGGAAGATTTTCAGAATTTTTGTTTGCACAAAATCGTCAGGAATCTGTCCTATGGGCAACTTCTCGAGCGGTCCTTTCAGCTCATCGGTCTGTGGCAGACGGTTGTGGCTCCATTTGCGTATGACCACGCCGTCCTTGAGGAGCAGCAGTCCAGGGTTGCTGCGTATGATCGTCTTCAGCGTTGTGGCATCGGTGATGCAGAACGGATATTCTGCCCCTGTCAGGTCGATCCAACGGTTTATATCCTGCTGTGAGCTTGCTGTGAGACAGAAGAAGGGAATGTGTTGTTCCTGTGCATACTCGTAGATCTGGTCTATGTCGCCGAAGTTGGTGTCATCGGCTTTGTCGAGCCATGGCGATATGAGCAGGAAGGTGTAGCCCTTGTCGTTGAGTACCTGTTGGGTTATGTCTTCGCCTGTTGATTGCAGCTCTATGGAGAAATCGTGTATTGGTGGAACGTAACCCTCGGCTGTCTGCACGGTGTGGCTGTCTACGAACTGCCAGGTGGAGTCGGGGTAGTTGTCGAGTGTGAACTCGCGTGTCTCGCCATTCTTCTTTAATATAAATGTTGTCTCAAACTGTGGCTCCTTTGCCCCCGGCGGTATGGTCATGCCTTTTCTTAGGTCTGCTCCCACATGGTATGGCCGGAAGTCGAACAGCGGTAGGGTGTAGAGGCTTATGACCTCGATGGCGAAGATGAAAAGTACCGAATAGTTGCGCACAATCCACTGGTTGCTCTTCGAGATGAGCCTTGCCATCAGTAGGGGCCATTTTGCTATCACCACAGCGCATGCCAACAAGATGATGTTCTTTATCAGCGTCTGCGTGTTGGTGAGCACTATGGCATCGCCGAAACATCCACAGTCTTTTACGGGGTTGGCCACTGCTATCCACAAGGTTAGCGCCGTCATGACCACCATCACGGCTGTGACGATGCGGCTCACGATACGTCGCTGTATGGCAAACAAGAGATATATGCCCAAGGCAAACTCGAAAGCTGCCAAGATAACAGACGCTGTGAGCGTGGCCCAATCGGGAATCCACGGTGTGAGCCCCATGGCTTCCAGATAGTCGTGAATCTTATATTGTGTGCCGAGCGGGTCTATGGCCTTCACAAATCCTGACAGGATGAATGTGGCTGCGAGCAGCAGGCGGCACATGTTTATCAATATCGTTTTGACGTATTTCACAATGCGCTGAATGTGGTTTACTTTCTTTTTTAAAGCTTCTATTTAAAGCCTTGTTTTTTAGCCTTGGCTTTTAAAGTCTTTGCTTCTTTGGCCTTTTGTCTTCTTAAGCTTCTTGTCTTCTTAAGCTTCTTGTGTGCTTAGTTTTCCTCCTCGGTGAGTTTTATCACGCCGAACACCGAGTAGTTGATGATATCCATATAGTTGGATCCGATACCCTCCGACACAAGTGTGTTGCCGCCGAGATTTTCTATCTCTTTGACGCGTTCAATCTTTGTCAGAATGAAATCGGTGTAGCTGCTCACCCTCATAGAGCGCCACGCCTCGTCATAGTCGTGGTTTTTTTTGAGCATGAGCTGCAGAGCCTCGTTGGCGTGACGGTCGTAGAGCGCCATGGCCTCGTCGTTGGTAATGTCTACCGTGTCGGCAAAGCCTTTCTCAAGCTGTATGAGTCCGACGATGCCATAGTTGATAAGAGCCACAAACTCGGGTCTTATACCGTCGCCGACCAGCGACTCTTTCTTTATTTCCAGCGAGCGTATGCGCTTAGCCTTGATGAAAAGTTGGTCGGTGAGCGATGACGGGCGTAAGATGCGCCACGACGCTCCATAGTCGTGAAGTTTCTTTTCAAACAGGGCGCGACATTCGTGCATGGCGTCCTTGAATTGTTGTTCTGTGCGTGTAGTGTCCATAAGTTGCCACAAAAATACAAAAATCCTGTGAAATGAGCAAGAACAAACGCCTTTTTAGTGTTGTTTCTGTCTCATGTGAATCATTCTGACCACTCCACACATCGCCTCGTAGCGTGCTTTTAGCGAGTCGCGTCTCACGCCGAGCATGTTACGACGGTAGCGGTCGGTCTCTGTCTGCAGTAGGCTCTCTGTCTCCTGCAACAGAATGTCGGTCTTTGCCACATCGGTTTGTGCCATCTTCAGCGACGCGTCTTGCCACACCTTGAGTGCGTGCTTGCGTGCTTCAACGGCTTTGGGGAAACGCTCACGCAGCTGAGTGATAGAGTCGAGCGCAGCGCTGTAGTTGCCTTTGTTATAGAGCGAGTCAATCTGGGCGAGTAGGGTTTGTGCCTTCTCGTCTTCAGTCTTTGTGCATCCGCATAACAGGATGACGGTGAATGTGAAAAACAGTAAGTGCTTCATTGTGACGGCAAAATTACAACTTTCTTTTTCACTAACCAAGAATTTTAGTGTTTTGTTTGTTTTCTTTAACCCAAATCGGTCGTTAGGGCTTGCTTGTATTTTGGATTTTTAGAAGAGTGGATTTTGTTTGGCTTTTAATGAGTAATAGCGAGCTATTGCGAATTAAAAACAAGCAAAAGACACCTTATAACAAGCAAAAGACTGCAAGCAGTTATAAAAACGGCATAAAACGGCCTAATGACCGATTTGGGTTAAATGTTTCGTGTTAATGTTTCGTGTGGTTCTGACAATCTGAATGTTGCTGCATTTGGCAAATGTGTCAAGTGAACGTGTTAATGCGGAAAACAAAAAAGGTTATCTGAAAGACTCAGATAACCTTAATTTGTGACTCCGGCAGGATTCAAACCTGCAACCTTCTGATCCGTAGTCAGATGCTCTATTCAGTTGAGCTACGGAGCCATGCTTCTTAAAAGCGAGTGCAAAGGTATGGATATTTTTCTTAACTGCAAAATTTTTTGCAAATTTTTTGTTGCTTTTTTGTCGTTTTTTCTCTTTTTTATCGGTTTTAATGGTTTTATCCAAGATTTATTCATAAAACAACACAGGTTTTACGAGTCCTCTTTTTCCATTTTCCCCATTTCTTTCTTACATCTTTTATATTCTTATATGCGTTATATCTCGTCCTTTAGTGTAGGGAAGGTAATGTGATATTTTACAGCCAAGAAACGAATGGAGCATACCACGACGAAGGTTATGGCTGCCATCCATGTAACGCTGATGTTGAGCAACGCCAATCCCCAATAGATAAATCCACCTGCCACACATGCTGTGGCATAGACTTCCTTTTGAAAAATTACGGGTATGTTGTTAAGGAACACATCGCGCATAACGCCACCTGCCGATCCTGTTATGCAACCCATTATAATGGCCACCCAGAACGGGTGTCCACACTCGAGCGTTTTCTGTATGCCGGCAACGGTGAAGAGTCCTAAACCGAGGGTGTCGAACACGAACCAAGCGTTGTCAAGCTTCTTAAGGGAGCGCGAGAACACAACGGTAAAGAGAAGAGCCAGCACGGCGCAGCTCATATATAACGATGATGTCATCCAGAACGGTGTGACGCCAAGCATGACGTCACGAATTGTTCCTCCGCCGATGGCCACGGCGATGCCGCACACGAAGCCTCCGAACCAGTCGAAATGTTTGGCTGAGGCTTGACGTATGCCCGACACCACGAAGGTGAATGTACCCAGCACCTCGATAATTTTCATCACGGTGCTGTAAAGCTCGTCAAACTCAAGGTTCATAGTTTTGTCACAACATTTACAGGATTGCCTTCCAGGAAGGCCTTTACATTGTTTTCAAGAATTGTCATCAAGCGCTTGCGTGCTTCGGTTGTTGCCCAAGCGATGTGGGGTGTAATGAACGCGTTGGGTTCGGCAAACAGAGGGTTGTCGGCTGTTGGCGGTTCTTGCACCATGACGTCGGCAGCATAGGCAGCGAGCTGATTGCTATGCAACGCTTCAGCTACATCTGCCTCGTTGACAAGGGGTCCGCGTCCGGTGTTTATAAGAATAGCTCCCTTGCGCATCTTGCCAATGGTGTTCTTGTTGAACATCTCCTTTGTTGTAGAGGTAAGAGGACAGTGGAGAGATATTATGTCGCAAGCGCCAAGCAATCCCTCAAGCGTTGTTTTGTAAACAAAGTCTGGTAGGTCGGCAGCGTTCTTGCTTGTCATGGCATACACGTCCATGCCAAACTCGTGTGCCAGACGTGCCACCTTCATGCCTATGTTGCCGAGTCCCACAACACCGAATGTTTTTCCTGCCAACTCATGCAGCGGTGTGTCCCAATAGCAGAAGTCGGGATTGCTGCTCCATCTTCCGTTGCGGTTCAGAGAAGCATAATGGTCTACGCGGTTGACGATGTTAAGCAGGTGAGCGAACACCATCTGTGCCACGCTGTTGGTGCTGTAAGCAGGTATGTTGGTCACGGTGATGCCATGATTGGCAGCCGCCTCAATGTCTACAACGTTATATCCTGTCGCCATCACACCTATATATTTAAGGTTGGGCAGCAGGTCCATGGCCTTCTCGTCAATGACCACTTTGTTTGTTAACACAATGTCGGCCTTAGCAGCGCGTTCCACCATCTCCTCTTTTGTGGTGCGTGGATACACCGTGACCGTGCCATACTGTTCAAACGGTTTCCAAGAAAGGTCGCCGGGGTTCAGACCGGTTCCATCTAAAACTACTATATTCATTGTTTTTAAATCCTTTTTTTTCGATATGTTTTTTTCACTCTTCATTCTTCACTTTTCACTCTTCACTCTTCACTCTTCACTCTTCACTCTTCACTCTTCACTCCCTAAACCTTTCCCCCCAGAGCTTGATCATCTGTTGGTATTGTTTTTCTTCAGAGGGCGAGTGTTGTGCGTGCCAGAGCCGAGTGTCCTTCAGTTCGTCGGGCATATATTGCTGATTGACAAAATTGCCAGGATAATCGTGAGCATACTTATATCCGTCATGGTAGCCAAGCTGCTTCATCAGTTTTGTCGGGGCGTTACGAAGGTGTAGCGGCACAGGCTGGTTTCCCGTTTGCTTTACCACCTCCAAGGCTGTGTTTATGCCCATGTAGGCCGAATTGCTTTTAGGACTTGTTGCCAGATAAACCGCTGCTTCAGCCAATGGTATGCGTCCTTCGGGCCATCCTATCTTCATGACCGTGTCAAAAGCAGCGTTGGCCAAGAGCAAGGCGTTTGGGTTGGCAAGGCCAATGTCTTCGGCTGCGCTAATGACCAGACGGCGGGCGATAAACTGTGGGTCTTCGCCACCTTCTATCATTCGTGCCATCCAGTAGAGTGTGGCGTCTGGGTCGCTGCCGCGTATGCTCTTGATGAACGCTGAGATTATGTCGTAGTGCATGTCGCCTCCTTTGTCATAAGCCAACGGGTTCTGCTGCAGTCGTTCCTCCACCATCTTGTCGGTTATGACAACCTTCTCCGCACTTTCCGACTCAACCACCAGCTCCAAAATGTTAAGAAGCTTGCGTGCATCGCCACCGCTGTAACGCATCATGGCATCGGCTTCGCGCAGCTCAATGTTGCGCTTGCTCAGTTCGGCATCGGTTGTTATGGCGCGGTTGAGCAGCTCCGTAAGGTCTTCTTTCTCAAGCGATTTGAGCACATATAGCTGGCATCGTGAGAGCAGAGGACGTATGACCTCAAACGAAGGGTTCTCTGTTGTTGCGCCTATTAGGGTCACGATGCCCCGTTCCACCGCTCCGAGCAGCGAGTCTTGTTGCGACTTGCTGAACCTGTGAATCTCGTCAATGAACAAAATGGGCGATGCGCTGTTGAAGAATCTGTTGTTTTTGGCTTTCTCAATGACCTCGCGCACATCCTTCACACCGCTTGTCACGGCGCTCAAAGTGTAGAACGGCGTGTCCAGCTTGTGCGCAATTATCTGTGCCAGAGTGGTTTTGCCCACACCAGGAGGACCCCACAAGATGAATGATGAAATTCTGCCTCCTTCAATCATCTTGCGCAGCACAGCATCCTTGCCGACCAGATGTTTTTGTCCTACATAGTCGTCAAGGCTTCTTGGCCTCATTCTTTCTGCTAATGGTTCGCTCATAAAAAATGTCTTCTTGCAACGCAAAATTAGAAAAAACATGCGATATGAGCAAAATTTATAGTAGAAAAACTTGTGAATTAGCTTTAAAGTATATACTTTTGCAGCGCCTCTTTACGGCAGCAAAGAAAATAAAACAAACAAAATTATATGAAACAGCAAAAAGCTTTGACTCTAAAAACTTTGACAAAAGGCAACGTGTGGGAAATTCAGGAGAATGATATTTTCCGACTGTTGGATGCCGGCTACAAGGATGCTGACTGCAAGGACAACATGCGTCACTATTTCGACATCATACGCACAGCCTTCGAAATGGAAGAAGTGAAGGTTGACCGCCCCGAGGTGATAGCCAAATACGAGGCACGCGGATTCAAGGTGGCACCTGTTAAGGTGGATGACAACACGAAACCCAAGTGGGCTATAAAGAAGCGCCCTATCCTTCGTGTCACCGACCTCACATACGAGAATATTCGTCACATCTCAGCAGCCAAGCTTATGGAGGTTTTGGACCGCAACTTTGGCGGTGGCTGGGACTCGCTCTCACAGAGCATACAGGACATCATCGAGAGTGGTTTCGACATCAGCACCACCACGCTTCCCAAGGATCGTCTGCACAAACCGGGCGGCATGTATGAGAAGAAGGTGAACGACGGTTTCGAGGTGCTTGAGATTCCTAAGGGCTCATGGATCGAGGCTATCTTCGCAAAAGAGAAGCCGCTGGAAGAGAAGCCTCAGAGCAAGTTGGACGATGAGGAACCCACAAGCAAATATGACCTCGACGACGACGAGGACAACGATGAGGATCTGCCTGAGATTGATGACAAGTATGGCGACGACGACGATGACGACGACGCCTTTGATGAGGACAAGCTCACCGAGGAGAGCTATCGCACAACCTTCGACACCGACCCTGAGGATCTTAACCTTGAGGCAGCCGATGTGAGCGATGATGAAGACTATTAAAAAGACTTTTATTTTCGGGCGCCTTTCGTAAAGGAATATCCTTAAAGGTGAAATCGAAAAAACAATAATTTAAACCCTTCTTCTGCTTCTTCATGATGGAGAGCAGAAGAAGGGCTTTTTTTATAGAAAACATCCCTAAGCCATGCAAAACACGAGATTATGGTTAACATACATCAATAAAAATCGTCTATATATATTTTTTTAGAATAATTTATGTTTTGTAGCGTTTTTGTAATAAATAATGTTTAATTTTGTAAGCAAATTTAAAACGCTGAGGAACAGTTGTTGGTTCCAGCATTATTTTAACAAGGACGACGCCAACTAAAAGAGGCGAAATTAAACAAAATTTTCAAAAAATAGTTTTATGAAAAAAAGACTGTTCATGTTTTCTGTCATGCTCCTGTCTATCATGCAGGTAGCTTTGGCGCAGGTCACAACTGCTGCCCTGACAGGAAAAGTGACGTTGGACAACACCAACGAAGAGGTTATTGGTGCTACCATTCAAGCTGTGCATGAACCTTCAGGCACACGCTATGGAGCAGTGACAAACGCTAACGGACGCTACACCATTCAGGGTATGCGCGTTGGTGGACCCTACAAAGTGACGGTGAGCTACATTGGCTACAAGAACCGTGAGGTGAGTGGCATACAGTTGCAGCTTGGCGAAACTTACAACCAGAACTTCACAATGTCAGAAGATGCCAACGTGCTTGGCGAGGTAGTGGTTAGCGGCAAGGCTTCCAAGTTTGCTGCTGAGAAGACAGGCGCTTCTACCAACATCAGCAACACGCAGATGATGAACCTGCCTACCATCGACCGTTCAATCACCGACATTGCCCGACTCTCTCCTTATGCTAACGGCATGAGCTTCGCTGGTGGCGATGGACGTAGCTCCAACTTCACCCTTGACGGTTCAAACCTCAACAACAATTTCGGCCTCACATCAGCACTGCCTGGTGGCGGCAATCCTGTGTCTATGGACGCCATTGACGAGGTTCAGGTTGTTGTGGCACCGTTCGACGTGCGCCAGACCAACTTCATTGGCGGTGGCATAAACGCCATCACCAAGTCGGGAACCAACACCTACCGTGGAACCGCTTATGTTTATTATAATAATGAGAACTTGCACGGCAACCGTGTCGACAACGCCGATCTGGGCGAGCGTGGCAAGAACGGCACCACCACTTATGGCTTCACCTTTGGTGGTCCTATCGTCAAGGACAAGCTGTTCTTCTTCGCCAATGCTGAGTATAGCAAGAGTCCTAACGTCGTGAACCGCTGGCGTGCCAGCGAGGATGGCAGAGCTGACGCCACCAACTATGTGTCGCGTGTGCCCGTGTCAGACATGGAGAAGGTAAAGAACTTCCTCATTGAGCATTACAACTTCAACCCTGGTTCTTACAGCAGCTTCCCCGCAGAGGACAACAACCTCAAGCTGCTTGGTCGTATCGACTGGAACATCACCAACGAGCATCACCTTGCTGTTCGTTACAACTACACCAAGAACAAGGCGTGGAACGCTGTGAACGGCTCGTCTTCAGATGCTTACACTCGTTACAACACCAACCGTCTGTCACAGTATGGCATGTCGTTCGCTGGCTCAATGTACTCTCAGAACAACTCGGTAGCTTCTATCTCTGCCGACCTCAATAGCCGCTTCGGTGACAACATGTCAAACCAGCTGCTTTTCACCTATACCGACATTGACGAGAAGCGCGAGACCAACTGCAGCGATTTCCCCTTCGTTGACATCATGTCTGGCTACACCACCGACGATGCAGGCAATTTTACCTCTCAGGACATGAACCCCTACATAAGCTTCGGCTCAGAGCTGTTCTCAAAGAACAACCGCGTTCAGAACAAGATCTACACTCTCACAGACAACTTCACCTATTATCTTGGCGCACACAAGCTGACAGCTGGTTTCAACTTCGAGCATCAGCTTGCCAACAACTCTTACATGCGTGGCGCTACAGGTTATTACCGTTACCGTTCACTCGACGACTTCCTCAACGGTGCCGCTCCTGAGACCGTAACACTTGCTTATGGTTACAACGGCGAGCTGTATCCTAACGCTGAGGTTAAGTTTAACCAGTATGGCATCTATGCTCAGGACGAGTGGAACGTGCTTAACAACCTTAAGCTCACCGCAGGCATTCGTTTCGACAACATCTCTTTCGATAAGGACGACCTCATGGAGAACAAGGCCATCTCTGCTCTCGACTTCGGTGGCCGCACCATCGACACAGGCTCATGGCCTAAGGGCAACATCCAGGTGTCACCCCGTATCGGCTTCACATGGGATATCTTTGGTGACAAGTCGCTGAAGCTTCGTGGAGGTACAGGTCTGTTCGCAGGCCGTCTGCCCCTCGTGTTCTTCACCAACATGCCTTCAAACGCTCTCATGGCGCAGGGTAGCGCTGTTGCCAGCACCTTATATAAGAACGGCACCATCACTCCCGATGCTGTGCTCAACCAATTCAAGGGCGGTCTGGTTACAGATGTAACAAAGATTCGTGAGCTCCTTGGCGCTCCTGCCACCATCACTCCTGAACAGGGTTCTCTGCCCAAAAACTTTGCTGGTGTAGACCATAACTTCAAGATGCCTCAGGTTTGGAAGACCGCCATCGCTATCGATGGACAGGTTCCCGTGTCGTTCCCTCTGTCTTTCACCGCCGAGTTTACCTTCACCAAGAAGATTCATGACGTGATGCTCGACAACTACAACATCAAGAGCAACGAAGGCTGGGAGACCCTGAAGGGTACAGGCGATGACCGATATGTTTATCCTAACGACTATCGTTATTATAAGAACATCAACTCGGCTTGTGTGCTGACCAACACCTCTAAGGGCTATGGTTGGACCTTCAACTTCACCGTGAACGCTGAGCCTGTACAGAACCTCAACCTCATGGCTGCTTACACACACACCGTTATGAAGGAGCTTACCGGCATGCCTGGCAACAATGCTTATTCGACATGGTCAAACATGTATGCTGTTCAGGGTCCTAACTTCCTGGAGCTCGGCAACTCACGCTATGTTATCCCCGATCGTCTCATCGCATCGGCAAGCTATAAGTATGCTAAGGAACACTTCAGCCTCTTCTACACAGGCTACTCTCCTTCAGGCTATAGCTTCTATTACGACGGCGACATCAACGGCGACGGCAACCGCTATGACCTGATGTACATTCCTAAGGACGAAAACGACATCCACTTCACCAATCCTGCTGATGCCGACCTCTTCTGGAAGTTTGTAAACCAGGACAGCTACCTCAAGAACCACAAGGGCGAGTATGCAGAGCCTTACAGCGCTCGTGCTCCCTTCGTTCATCGCTTCGACTTCCGTTGGGCTCACGACTTCGATGTTAAGATTGGACAGACCAAGAACAAGCTTGTGCTGAGCCTCGACATCATGAACGTTGGCAATCTCTTCAACTCTAAGTGGGGTGTTGAGAAGAACATGGCCGGTTGCAACAACGGCAAGATCTTGAAGGTTAACAAGATTGTTGATGGCGTGCCTTATTTCTCAATGTATAAGGACAAGTCCACAGGTGAGGCTCCCACCTCTACATGGAGCTTCAACCACAACTACAATCAGTGCTGGAAGATGCAGATTGGCGTTAAGTATGTCTTCAACTAAAAATCTTTGCGCTTAGGCGCAAAGACAATAAAAAAACGGCTTGCAGTTCCCGACACAGGGCTGCAAGCCGTTTTCTTCTTTCTTGTTATAAAGGTTTTCTTGTTATAAAGGTTTTCTTATTATAAAGGTTTCTTATTATAAAGGTTTCTTATTATAAATGTCTTCTTTTTTTCTTATTATAAAAGTTTTTTCTTTTCTCGCCTTTACAATAAGAGCTTTGTTTTCAGAGATCTGAAGATTATTTTTTGCTGAGACTCTTTATTTCTTCTTCAGACAATCCCGTTAAAGATGCAATAATCTTAACGTCCATTCCTTTTCCCATCATTGTCTTTGCTACCTCCGCTCTTCCTTCTGCTCTTCCTTCTGCTCTTCCTTCCGCTCTTCCTTCCGCTCTTCCTTCCGCTCTTCCTTCCGCTTTAGCTGTGTCCAAAGAATTCTTGATATCGCGATATGCTTTAAGACTGTCTTCATATTCGCGTAATTCTGTTGGTGAGAAGCGAGCGATGGCTGCCGCATCAAACAGTTTTGTGAAAATCTTTTCACGAAGAGCTGCAGGACGGTCGTCAAGACGTGATAGGTTCTTTAGGACATACATCCATTTGTCTGATAATGATGTAAGCTCATTGTCGGCTTTATCGAAACGTCCCACCTCGACGTATTTAAACATCAACTTGGCGTTGAAAACCTTCTTCGTCTTTGTATCCATCAAAGCAATTGTGTGAATTGTGTCGGAACTGTCAAATGCTTCATCGCTCATTTTGAAATTGAGCAATGCCACGACATACACTTTCTTAAGACAAAAATTCCAATCGGAGCTTTTTGGAGCTTGTTCTCTAATAGGAAATGTTGAGTAGAAAAGAGAGCGGTCTTTGAAGAATGTCTGGTAAGCATTCTGCATCTCAACAATAAATTTTTCGCCTCGTTCGTTCTCGCAATACACATCAAATATGGCTTTGCGCTCCGTATATACATCTCCCACGTTTTCGCTGTTGAGATACCTAACATCCTTTATCACTTCCTCCCCGTTGAAGAGAGAGTTGAGAAAGTTGATAAGCAAATCCTTGTTTGGATCTGTACCAAAAATTCGCTTAAAGCCAAAATCTGTTAGCAGACTGATATATCTTTCTTCTGACTGTCTCATGATTGAAAAATTAAAAAATGGTCACACAATTGTTGTTGTTGCAAATTTAGATATTTTTCTTGAATTACACGCAAGTAGTGTGAAAAAATGGAAAAGATTGTTTGCGAGATAAGCCTATGGTCTCTATTTTTTCATTACCTTTGCATAATCTTTGCAAAAAGAAAACGGCATGGTGGAACCTGGGCATGACGTGTTTGCGCCTCGCTCTTAAGAACTAAGCCACGATGACGACATGTAAAGACATGTAAAAAAGAAGAGGCTTACTTTTTAGAAAAAAGCTTTTTAAAAAGCAAATAGAAAGAAGAAAAAAGAAAGAATGAAAAGGAAAGCCTGAAATTGAAAGAAGATAAAAAAAGAAGAAGAAACAAGAAAAAATAGAAGAAACAAAAAGAAGAAGAAACAAGACAAAAAGAAAACAAAGAAAACAAGAAAAAGAAGAAACAAAAAAATATGATTGTATGTATCGCTGAGAAACCCAGCGTTGCCAAGGATATAGCCCGCATCATAGGAGCCACGAGCGCCCGTGACGGCTATATGGAAGGCAACGGCTATCAGGTGACATGGACCTTCGGACACCTCTGCACCCTCAAAGAGCCCAATGACTACACCGAAAACTGGAAACGGTGGAGCCTCAGTGCGTTGCCCATGATACCGCCGCGCTTCGGCATAAAGCTTATCGACGACAGCGGCATAAAGAAACAGTTTGCTGTCATTGAGCGACTCATGCAGGCCGCTGACAGCATCATCAACTGTGGTGACGCCGGCCAGGAGGGAGAGCTCATACAGCGGTGGGTCATGCAGATGGCTCAAGCCAAGTGTCCTGTGAAGCGTCTGTGGATCTCGTCCATGACCGATGAGGCCATACGCGAGGGATTTGAGGCCTTGAAGGATCAGGCGAGCTACCAGCCGCTCTATCTGGCAGGTCTCAGTCGTGCCATCGGCGACTGGATTTTGGGCATGAACGCCACGCGTCTTTACACGCTCAAGTATGGACAGAACCGTCAGGTGCTGTCCATCGGTCGTGTGCAGACCCCCACGCTTGCCCTTATCGTCAACCGCCAGAAGGAGATCGACAACTTCAAGCCAGAGCCTTACTGGGTCCTCTCGACCGTATATCGCGACACGCTCTTCACCGCTACCAAAGGCAAGTTTACGAGCAAAGAGGAGGGCGAGGCCGCCTTCTCAACCATTGCCGACAAGCCGTTCACCGTCACCTATGTAGAGAAGAAGAACGGCACAGAAGCGCCGAAGCAGCTCTTCGACCTCACCTCGCTTCAGGTAGAGTGTAACCGCAAGTTTGGCTACAGCGCCGAGACCACGCTCAACATCGTGCAGACGCTCTATGAGAAGAAGCTCTCTACCTATCCGCGTGTTGACACCCAGTATCTCAGCGACGACATCTACCCCAAGTGTCCCTCCATCCTTGCAGGTCTTGTGGGCTATGACGACGTGCTCGAACCGCTCAAGGGCAAGAACCTGAAGAAGAGCAAGAAGGTGTTTGACACGTCAAAGGTAACCGATCACCACGCCATCATACCCACAGGCGTGCCTGCCCGTGGTCTCACCGACATGGAGCGCAATGTCTACAACCTCATAGCCTTACGCTTCATCTCTGTGTTCTACCCCGACTGCAAATTCTCCACTACCACCGTTCTCGGCAAGGTTGAAGACGTAGAGTTTAAGGTCAGCGGCAAGGAGATTCTCAGTCCGGGATGGCGACTTGTCTACATGCGCAACGTCGACAAAGACACCGTTGTTTCAAAACCCGACACCGACGAAGAAGACAGCAAGAAGGGTGATGAGGAGCGCACGCTGCCCTCGTTTGTAAAGGGTGAGAGCGGTCCCCACACGCCCACGCTCACGGAGAAGCAGACCACGCCGCCAAAATATTATACCGAAGCCACGCTCCTGCGCGCCATGGAGACGGCAGGCAAGTTTGTTGAGGACGAGACGTTGCGTGCTGCCCTTAAGGAGAACGGCATCGGCCGTCCGTCTTCGCGTGCCGGAATAATAGAGACCCTGTTCAAGCGTCGTTACATACGTCGAGAGCGCAAGAACCTTGTGGCCACCGCCACGGGCATAGAGCTTATCGACACCATTCACGAGGAGCTGCTCAAGAGCTGTGAGCTGACGGGCATCTGGGAGAAAAAGTTGCGCGACATCGAGCATAAGAAATATGATCCTGCCATGTTTATAAACGAGCTGAAGCAGCAGATCACCGACATCGTGAACGATGTGTTGCGCGACAACAGTAACCGTCATGTGACCATAACCACCGAGGAAGACCTGAAGAAGCGTCCTGCAAAGAAAACGGCAGCGGCAAAGTCGGCCGCCACACGCAAGAAGCCGGCGGCGAAGAAACAGACCGACAAAGCGGCTCCTGCATCTTCCAGCGCATCAGCGGCCCCTGCTTCTTCCATCCCCTCAGCCCCCGATGGCGCGTTGTCTCCCGCCCCCCTGGTTGGTCAGCCCTGTCCTGTCTGTGGCCAAGGACACATAATAAAAGGTAAGACAGCCTATGGCTGTAGCCGTTGGCGCGAGGGATGCACGTTCCGCAAAGCTTTTTAGATGTTTCTGCAAAGCTCTTTAGGTGTTACCGCAAAGCTTTTTAGGTGTAGATGTGGTTGGTTGACCAGTAAGGTTAACCTCTTCTCAGACAGTCAGAACTACTCAAAACAATAGCTGTGCCCCTACCGAAAACCATAGTTTTCGGTAGGGGCACAGTCGTTTCTTAGCCTAAAGTGTTGGTTTCATGCGCTTTATTTCATAATTTTGTGGTAAATCAAACAAACAAAATACTGCAAAAAATATGAACCTATTAGTTTTTTCTCTGCATCGTCATGCTCCCCGCATGGCCTTGCTCTTTTCGTGTCTTTTCATTGCGCTCGGTCTCGATGCGCAGAGTTTTGATGTCGGTGACTTGACCTACACGGTTCTCCAAAACGACGCATCCGCCGTTCAGGTAACAAGAGGCAACAAACACTTCTATGACCTGACCATCCCGTCGACGGTCTCCTATAAAGACCATAGCTACACCGTGAAGCACATCGGCAATAATGCGTTCTTCGGCAACGGATATAAGATTTATCATGATGTCGTGCTGCCGCCAACGATCGAAACCATTGGTGCCCAGGCTTTCACAAGTAATTGGGATATGACCTCGGTCACATTTGCCTCAGGGCAGGCTCCACGTCTTCGCGTCATAGGCGACGAGGCGTTTTCAGGCTGTCAGAAGATGACAACATTGTTCGAGATGCCCTCCACTCTTGAAGAGATAGGCAATAACGCATTTGGTGGTTGTTGGGCATTGAGAGGCACCATTCTGTTGCCGGAAAACCTGAAGACTATCGGCTCCAATTGTTTCAGCAGTTGTCGTAGCATCAGCGGTTTCCGCTTTGCCGTTACGTCTATGGCCGACATGTTGAGCTCCAACAGTTGCTTTGGCAATATGCGCGACGACGCATCATGGGTGTGTCCTGTGTCTATAGCGCCTAATGTGGAGCGCATACCATCTTATTTGTTTAGATCGTTAGGAAGATATAGCGTGACCTTTGAGCCAGGCAGCCGCTGTAAGGAGATTGCCGCTTATGGTCTGGAGAATGTGTGCGGCCGTTTGGAGCTGCCCGAAGGTCTTGTGTCCATCGGCAGTTATGCCGCTTACGGCACAATTAGCGGCACCCCTCCTTTGCACCTTGTGCTGCCTTCAACCGTGCAGACCATAGGCAATAATGCTTTCTACAAACGTTCAGACATGACGGGCGAGCTGCGGTTCGGTTCAGCCCTCACCAGCATCGGAAGGGATGCTTTCTATGAATGTAAGTCGCTGTCGGGCACTCTCAGCTTGCCCGCCTCTTTAACAACGCTCGGCATGTATGCTTTCAGAGACTGCACGGGCATAGAGCGTCTCGAATGGCATGTTCCCGCACACCCTGACGGCAACAACCGCAATCCTGTGCTTTACGACATCAATGCTGCCAATGGGTTGCAGGTTGTCATAGGCAAGGAGGTGCAGCGTGTGCCAGGCCATTTCCTTAGCAAGTGCAATGCCTCCAGCCTTACCTTTGAAGACGGATGCCAATGCACCGCCATCGGCGATGTTGCGTTCTCAGGAGCTATGCTGTCGGGCAGCCTTGTCCTTCCGTCAACAATCACCGAGATCGGCACTTATGCTTTTTCGGGCAACTCTTTGCTTTCGTCCATCCACATTCCCTCGTCGGTAAATAAGATTGGCCGTTATGCTTTTTATGAATGTACGAATGTCAACAATCTCTATTTCGGTCCTGCCGAATTTACCCTTACGGGGGGCCGTGGATCTGCCGATGTGTTCTACCGCTTGGGCAAGGATGCCGGTGGTGTGAATCTCACCATTGGCCGCGAGGTGAAGAAGGTGAACCAAGAAATGTTCGACAAATCCAACATCAAGACCCTCACGTTTGAGGAAGGGGCTGTGTGTGACGAGATTGGCGCACGCGAGTTCAACTATGAGTCGTTGGAAGGTTCTCTCGTCTTGCCCTCGAAGCTGAAGAAGATCGGTTACATGGCGTTCGCCACATCCAACATAACAAGTGTTGTTGTGCCGGAGAGCGTGACCGAGATAGGAGCCAAAGCGTTTGCTCAATGTCCTCAGTTGAGCAAGGTCGAGTTTAACGCCCCTAATGTGGCTTTTACCTATGAGCGAAACTACCGCATTGGCGCTTTCTGTTGGTCTGGCGGCTTGGCCGAAGGTTACGATTTGTGGCTTGGCAACGCTGTCACCACCATTCCCGACTATTTGTTTGAAAATGGTTATATGGGTGAAAATGACGGCAAGTTTGAGGTCGTGGGTGGCGTTAAGGCCATACATTTTGCTGCCGACGGTAGCCTGTCAACCATCGGAACGTACGCTTTCTGCTCGAACCGCCTGCTCTCTGGTCGCCTTGCCTTTCCTGCCACCGTGCGCACCTTGGGCGAAAGAGCCTTTGCAGGTTGTCTGCAACTTAACGAGCTGGAGCTGCCGTCAACCCTCACAGAGGTAGGCAACAATGCGTTCGAGGAGTGTGAAGCGTTGCAGAGCGTGTTTTATGATGTGCCCAACGCCAAGAGCACCAACCTGCTGCCCGTTGGTCAATGGAAACCTGATGAAATGACGGGTGAAGCACATAAGCAGTCGGCTTATGCCTTGACCTTAGGTCCCAACGTGGAGAGTCTTCCCGACAATTTCTGCGCTGATGCCAACATAAGCAAGCTCACGGTCTCTGATGCCCTTAAGCTTAAGACCATTGGCGCCAAGGCCTTCTATTGTTGCAAGAACATGCAAAGCGACGTGTTGCTCTTCTACGATGGCCTGACAAGCATTGGCGAGAGCGCTTTTTACGGTTGCGAGAAGCTTGACAAAGCCATGCGTCTGCCCGCATCGCTTGCCGCCATCGGCGAGAAAGCGTTCTATGGCATCACGGTCAACGATCTTGAGTGGAACTGTGCTGCTGCCCATGACCAGGTGTTCCGTTATAGCCGTGTGTGTGTGAACGGTCACCTCACGGTCGGCGCAACCATCACAGAGATCCCTGACAAAGCGTTCGAGGCTAACGGGCATCTGTTCTCATCGTTGTCGTTCGCTCCCGACAGCCGCTTGAAACGCATTGGCGACTGCACCTTCGGCAAGTATGTCAATTCTAAAGACGTATGCCTTACAGGCGGCACGCTCACGCTGCCCAAGACCGTTGAATATATCGGTTCGTCGGCTTTTGCAGAAACAGGCATCACGGGCGAGCTGGTGCTTCCTGCCGCTCTTAAGGAGATGGGTACGGCTGCCTTTGCCCGCTGCACAGGCCTGAAAGGTGGGTTGCAGCTGCCCGAGGGCTTGAAGAAGGTGCCAAGCTATGCCTTTGAAAACTGCGCCGGACTTGTCGGCACGCTAACCATCCCTTCTTCGGTTGAGGAAATAGGGTGGGATGCCTTTGTAAGAACCGGCTTCACAAAGCTTGTCATCGAGGATAGTGACCAGCCCCTCGCAACAGGCAACAACTTCAACAAGACAGGCGGTTGGATCATAAAGGCTCCTGCTGCCGATGCCTCTGCCACCGTCATGCGAGGTCCCAACGGCTCTACAGCCATGAGCTCTCTCTTCGTTGCTCAGGGCATGTTTGCGCTGTTGCCAATCACCGAGGCTTATGTGGGACGTGAGCTCAACTATCTTTGTGGAGCAATGATGGATCAGAGTTTTGTGCGACGTTACTATTCGCCGTTCGGCCGTTCGCGCCATCTGGAGCAGATCACGGTGGGCGACGCTGTGAAAAAGCTTTTGCCTTATTAGTTTGCCAACTGTGCCAAACTGAAGAAGGTGGTCTTGCCCGAGGGCTTGGAGACCATAGGCAAGGGCACATTCCATGAGGACAGCGTGCTTGTCGAGATCAACGTTCCGCGCAGCGTGACGCTTGTCGATAATGCTTCTTTCAACAATTGTGTGGCCCTTGAGAACATAACCATAGGTTCTGCCTCTGCACCTCAGGGACGCATGGTGAGCACCATGAACGCCGAAAAGGCTTCTGCCGCAGGCAACACCGTCATTGGTTATGGCGCGTTCTGGAACTGTGAGCGTCTCTCCTCTGTAAACCTTACCGATGCGGTTAGCGAGATTGGCGAATATGCTTTCCGCTATTGCACCTCGCTCTCGTCGTTGACCTGTGCCCGTGCCACGCCTCCCGCCGTCTACGCGAATGCGTTCAGCAACGCCGCCGACCCGTCGTCTTGCACCCTTTATGTGCCTCTCCACTGTGCTTCGGCTTACCGTGGCAGCAATGTGTGGCAGCAGTTCTTCATAGAGGAAGCCGACCTGACAGGCATCTCACAGCCTACCGTCGACGACATTGACGGCAGCGGCTCCGTGAAACAGCGCTTTGGTCTTGGCGGTCAACATCTGTCGTCGCCGACAAAGGGCATCAACATCGTGCGCATGAGCAACGGTCGTGTGCGCAAGGTGGTGGTGAAATAAGATTCTTGTCTTCAACATTAATTTCCATTAATGACCCATTAATTATCATTAACACGCGCTTCGCGCGGAAGATTGATGTTCATACTCCGCGAAGCGCCTGAGCACCTACGGAGCGCAAGAATGTTCAATTAATGGAAATTAATGTTTTAAAAAAAGCACGAAGCGCAAATGATGTTCATTAATGTTCAATTAATGGAAATTAATGTTTTAAAAAAAGCGCGAAGCGCAAAATCTTTTTAACCCAAATCGGTCGTTAGGGCTTGCTTGGATTTTGGATTTTTAGAAGAATGGATTTTGTTTGGCTTTTAATGAGTAATAGCGAGCTATTGCGAATTAAAAACAAGCAAAAGACAACTTATAAAAACCAAAAGACTGCAAGCAGTTATAAAAAAATACAGAAAACGGCCTAATGACCGATTTGGGTTTAAGCGATAGCTCCTATATATATATAATGTGTGTCGCTTTTCTTTCAAACAGCCTAAGGTCTGGAACAATAAATTTGGGCATTGTCCGTTTTTATCATAAACAATGCGCAAAGTGAGAAAACAATTTTTTTTATATACTAAGGTGTTGGCCCTTCTTGTCCTCTCCCTGTTGCTCCTTGCCGGCTGTGGCGCGGAGAAGAACATGAAGAAGGCGGAGAAGTTTATGGCCATAGGCGAATATTATGATGCTGCCTCGCAATATAAGCAAGCATACAGCAAGACGCCGCCTAAAGAGCGCGACCGTCGCGGACTGATTGCCGGCAAGATGGCTGTGTGTTATCGGAAGATCAACTCCACGCCAAAGGCCGTTGCTGCCTACCGCAACATGGTGCGTTACAACAAGGCAACTGTCGATGACCGTCTGGAGCTTGGTCGCCAGCTTCTTAAGAACGGTGACTACAAGCAGGCGGCAGAACAGTTTCGCGTGGTGCTCGACTCCATGCCCGACAACGTCCTTGCCCGTAACGGACTGCTCTCTGCTCAACAGGCACCTGACTGGAAGAAGCAAGGCTCGCGTTACACGGTCAAGCGCATGGACGTGTTCAACTCGCGTCGTGCCGAATATTCGCCCATGCTTTCTGGTGACCAGTTTGACCAACTCTATTTCACCTCCACACGCAACGATGCCACGGGCGATGAGCTGAGTGGCATCACGGGCACAAAGAATGGCGACATCTTCGTGTCGCAGAAGGATGACAAGGGCAAATGGTCAAAGCCAGAGGTGGTGAACGGCGGCTTGAACACCGAGGCCGACGAGGGTGCCAGCTGTCTGTCGCCCGACCAGCGCGAGATGTACCTCACCCAGTGTGTCACCGACCCTTCCTATCCGCGCTATGCGCAGATCGTGAAGTCGAACCGTTCCGATGCAGCATGGGGCAAGGCGTCAAGCGTGGAGCTTACCAAGGACACGCTCTCCTGCTTTGCCCATCCAGCCGTGTCGCCCGATGGCCAGTGGCTCTATTTCGTCTCTGACATGCCCGGCGGCAAGGGCGGGCTCGACATCTGGCGCGTGCGCATAACGTCTGCCGGCTATGGCGGGGGGGGGGGGTGTGAAGAATCTTGGGGAGCCGATAAACACGCCTGGCAACGAGATGTTTCCTACGTTCCGTCCCAACGGCGACCTCTATTTCTCGTCCGACGGTCATCCCGGCATGGGAGGTCTCGACATCTTCATTGCTCACCCCGGCAAGACTGGACGTTATGTGCTTGAGCATCCGGGCTATCCGCTCAACTCGCAAGGCGACGATTTCGGCATGACGTTTGAGGGCGTGAAGAACCGTGGCTTTTTCTCTTCCAACCGCAACGACGGGCGCGGCTGGGACCATATCTACAGTTTTGTGAACCCCGAAATTGTGCAGAGCGTCAAGGGATGGGTCTATGAGCAGGAGGGCTATGAGCTGCCTGCCGCTCAGGTCTACATGATCGGCAGCGACGGAACCAACCTCAAGCTGGGCGTCAAGAGCGACGGCTCGTTTGAGAAGGAGCTGACGCCGGGTGTCGAGTATATGTTCCTCGCCACATGCAAGGGCTTCCTCAACCACAAGGAGGAGCTTAAGGTGGTGCCCATGAACGACTCGCACGAGTATGTGTTGCAGTTTCCCTTGGCATCCATCACCGCCCCTGTGCTCATCGACAATATCTTCTACGATTTTAACAAGGCAACGTTGCGACCAGAGTCGCAGACGGCTCTCGACGAGCTGGTGAAGTTGCTCAACGAGAACCCGAACGTGACGATCGAACTGTCATCGCATTGCGATTATAAAGGCTCGTCTGCCTACAACAAGCTTCTGGCTCAGCGTCGCGCCGAGAGCGTGGTCAACTATCTTGTTGACAAAGGCATTGTCCGCGACCGTCTCTCGCCCGTTGGCTATGGCAAGGAAAAGCCCAAGACCATCAGGAAGAAGCTCACCGAGAAGCTCACATGGCTTAAGGAGGGTGACGTGCTGACAGAGGAGTTCATCAAGAAGCTCGACCCCGAGAAGCAGGAAATCTGCAATCAGCTCAACCGCCGCACCGAGTTTATCGTCTTGCGCACCACCTATGGTCTGCTCGACGAGAATGGACAGCTCAAACCCAAGGCCAAGACTGCAAAGCCTTCATCGACAAAGGCCAAGGACGCAGATAATGATTTTGACGTGTTCGTGGAATGATTATGAGTTTTTTGTCTTAAGTAAGTCGTAAAAATTAATTTATACTAAGCCACATGGGCAAAGTTGATATTG
>ERZ791615.344-NODE-344-length-21685-cov-5.31137_pt1 | contig 21685 bp, 17 predicted proteins | sample MGYA00510273_ERZ791615 | MGnify/ENA primary metagenome ERZ791615 (study PRJEB30046, sample SAMN00715185) | human gut metagenome | study: EMG produced TPA metagenomics assembly of the A metagenome-wide association study of gut microbiota in type 2...
CTAATCTTGAGCAGCGAGGCGTAGTCCTGCACACGTTGCAACTTCCGGATGTGGGCTTCCATCAATTCCACAAACTGAAAGGCGTAATAATTCTTAGGAGCAGCCAGAGACAATTGATGCTCACGGACATAATGGCGATTCATAATTGCCAGCAGATAATAGAGCACGCTGACGATGATGTTGTAGCTGTCGGCTTGAGGCTTCCGAAGTTCTGTCCGTATTTTCTTGAGCAGCCGCTGATATTCTTCGCATTCATTTCCCGAGCACATCAAATAGGGAGGAGTTTCGGTCTGCTGGCAGTATTGCAGACGATAGACAAAGAACTTGTCGGCAATAAACGTCCGCATAAAATCCTCACGGAATATCAAAAATTCGTAGTCGAGAGCCGCCTCATCGATGTGCCACTCCTGCTGCTGGTATGGCTTCACAATGAGCACCATGCCGTCTTTCAGGTTTATCTTCCTATAGTCTATCAGCACATAGCCATTAGCTTTCTTGATGAAAAATATTTCGAAGAAGTCGGTCTTGAACACTTCATGCTCCGTAAGCACCCAAGGGCACTCGCCACCATAAGCTGTGTTGATGTAGAAATCTACGCCACAATCCGTCTTGCTGAACGGCACTTCTACCAGACGTTGTCTTTGCTTTGCCATAATCTTAATCTGCTTTTTTTATGCAAAGGTGCATTTTTTAGATGAATTATCAAAATGGCACAACTGGAGAATGAAATGGTATAAATAAATTTAACAACTAAAGCTACCTTTGCACCATAGTTCGAAATAAAAACATTAAGATTATGAAAATTCAACAGATCAGAAATGCCACCATTATTATCGAGTATGCGGGAAAGCGATTTCTCGTTGACCCCATGCTCGGCGAGAAAGGGTCGTTTGATCCTTTTCCGTTCTCTCACCATCAGGAGCTGAGAAACCCGCTACACGACCTGCCCATGAAGGCAGAAGAAATTGTCAACAACATAGACTGCGTACTACTTACCCATCTGCACCTTGACCACATAGACAATACCGCCTACGAGCTACTGAACAAGAAGGTTCACATCTTTGTGCAAGACGAGCAAGACAGGAAGACTGTAATGAGTCATGGCTTTACCAACGTGGAAATAATTGGCGAAGACTCACGTTTCGGCGACATCCGCCTTACAAAGACAGAAAGCCATCACGGCTACTGGTGGATGCTCCCCTTAGCAGGTCACACTTGCGGCTATGTGCTGCGTCATGAGGCTGAACCTGTCTGCTATCTGGCAGGTGACACAATCTGGTACAGCGGCGTACGCAGAAATATAGACCGCTGGCACCCGCAGGTTATTATTGTGAACGCAGGCGGAAACAAATTCTATATAGGCGGACATGTCATCATGCACATTCCTGATGTCATGAAGGCCATGGACTATACCCCTTGGGCAACCTTCGTAGCAACCCATCTTGAAGGTGTTAACCACAATCAAGTCAGCCGTGCTGCCATTAGAGAAGAAGTCTTGAAGTGCGGCAAGAAAGACCGCATTCATATTCCCGAAGATGGAGAGATAATAGAACTGTAGTTCCACGATGGACAGATAGCTTCAAAGAGTCTGAAAAATAAAAACAGAACATAGTTAAAATACATTAAAGCAAAATCCGTAAGCATCTGACATAGCCAATACTAACCTTTAGGTAACTGAGGCAACAATAAGTGCCTTCTTGTATAATCCGCTGAATGTCATTAACTTTGCAGAGCAATTTTGCAAAAAACAAAACAATAAAGACAACAGTAAATTATGAAGAATTATGCAATCAAGAACCTAAATGGTTGGCAGAACGTAGAAGGCAAGACATTCCTTGGTAAGGAACTCGGAATGACCGGTGCAGAAGCATCGTTACAGCGTATTGCTGCTGGCGAAGACGCACCCTTCCTTCATTCGCACAAGACCCACGAAGAGCTTTATGTGATCATCTCGGGCAAAGGCGAGTATGAAGTGGACGGCGAGAAGACAGCCGTAAGCGAAGGCACCATCATCCGTGTATCTCCAGCAGGCGTACGTGCATTGCGCAACACCTCAGACAAAGACATGGTGATGATGTGCATTCAGTACGAGTCGAAGCCTATCACAGACTTCATGGAAGATGCCAACATCATCCCGTTAGACAAATAATGAACGAAAAAAAAGAACAGACCAAAAGAGACGTAAGAGACGCATTATTCATCGACTGCCCTATCCGCAATGTCCTTGCGCGTGTAGGCGACAAATGGTCGCTCCTTGTGCTGTACAACCTACAGCACAAGGAGCCTATGCGTTTTAAGGAACTGCAACGTGAGATGCCCGACATCTCGCAGAAGTCGCTCACACAGACGCTCCGCACCCTCAAGGAAGACGGCTTCATAAGCCGTGAAGTCTTCCCTGAAATCCCCCCACGTGTGGAATACAGCCTAACACCACGCGCCCTCTCCTTCCTGCCACTCGTGGAAAACATAATAAACTGGGCAAAGGAGAACATGGAAGAGATATTGGCAGACAGAGCGAAGAACAAACGATAAAGGACATCATCCTCCATTTTTCCCAGACCTTTCCCGCGAGCCTCATCATATGGTGAGCGGTATGAGAGAATCACGCCCGAGCAGAAGGATTATATGCGGACATTGAAGATAAAATAATTATGCCACAAGACACTTCTACATATTACGTTTGGATAGGTGGCTCATGTGATTATGCCCATAAAGAGCGAGCTGGTGGTGCTGCCGTTGTGATTGAGCATATTTCTCTTTAAACTTTCAGGCACGATCTGCGTCTAATTCTTAGATGGTGTAAAAAATCCATCACAACTTAGGTATTATATTTTTAAAATTTGTGGCTTATGAAAAGATTTTTTCGAATATTGATGTTGACAGACAAGCTAAATACGTTCTTGAGATAGAATATGAACAGAATAAAGGAAGAGAAGCAAGTTGTGGAGCAGATGATACGTCTGTACTGCAGGAAGATGGAGGGCAACAAGGAATTGTGCCCTTCCTGCAAAGAGTTGCTACAATACGCTTCTGCAAGACTGGAACGTTGCAAGTTCGGCGAGAACAAGCCAACTTGCAAGAAATGTCCCATCCACTGCTATCGCCCTCAGATGAAAGAACAAATGTGCAAAGTGATGCGCTGGGCAGGTCCGAGAATGATTTTGTATCACCCGGTTGCTGCCATCAAGCACATCATAAGAGAATTGTAACAAGCGGGAATAACAATACAGATTGCAATAATGGCCTATTTGCGCATCTATTGGTTTAAAATAAAGCTAAGCCTTAAAACAGATTTTGTATCATTGGTTACCTTGCAACGGTCATCGACGCGCTCATTTACAAGCCACACAATTTTGTCTTCAGCATCGCAGACAACAAGCTGACGACGCTTCTCAAACACGTTCTTTTTTTTATCCGTAAGATAATCGCTTATAAGCTTAAAACCCTTCATGCCGAACGGCACAAACTTATCGCCAGCAACATAACGACGAACAGTTAACGGAAACAACACGTTTTGCGCATCCAAGCAAACACAATCGGCTTGCTTGCTTAATGTAAACGTGGAATCACGTTCTATCTGTTCAATTTTTAATTTATCGTTTTCTTGGTTAAGAACATATGTGCCAACCTCGGGCAGCTTAATTGGCTTAAACGCCATCTCCTCTCGTTTATCAATAAGTATGCGTCCACGAGTAAGAGCAATTGAATAATCCTCGCTCTGCCACTCTTTTGTACCCTGCTGTTCCTGGCTCATTATAGAACGGTAAACCTCGTTTATCTGACTGGGCTGAAAGCCGTAACGCTTCAACAGGGTATAAAGGAGATATTCGGGTGACGGAAAACTAAGCAAACGCTCTACATCATAACTATTAACTTTCAAACCATAAGAAAGAGCCTCATCTAACGAATGGTCTATAATTTTGCACGCTTCAGCTACATGTTCAGCCGCTTTTGCTATTGTTGTTTTCACATCAGGGTTCAGCTCTTGAAGAAGAGGAAGAATCTGAAGACGAATTTTGTTGCGCATCACATCAGCCACAAGATTAGTGCTGTCTGTGACGTAGTTTTGATTCTTGCAGCCAAGATAATTTATAATGTCTGCTCGGCTCACGCACAGAAGAGGCCTCAGAACATTGCCGTTTACAGGCAAGATACCGCGTAAGCCATGAACACCTGTACCGCGAACCAGGTTCAAGAGAACTGTCTCCACGCAGTCGTCGCGATGATGGGCTACACAAATGCCATCAAGCGAAAGATCTTTACACAGGTTTTGAAAATAAGCATAGCGGAGCGAGCGGGCTGCCATCTCTATGCTCACATGATGAAGAGCGGCGTAACCTCGCGTGTCGAAATGGGCAAGGTGCAGAGACACACCACGGCGCTCACACAGGTTCTTACAAAACTGTTCGTCCCTGTCCGACTCTTCTCCACGAAGATGAAAATTACAATGAGCCGCTTCTATATGAAACCCCATGTCTTGCATGGTTAACAGCAACGCCACACTATCAGCTCCTCCAGATAAGGCAACAAGATAATGACCTGTAGCTCGAACCACATTGTGTTGCGCTATATAGGTCTTTACCTTTGATAAGAACTGTTTTTCTATTTTGCAATTTTCACCTTGTAACATGAAAAGATTTTTATAAGGAATAAACGTTTTCTAAAATAGCCATTTATTACTCACAGCCTATTTAAGCTATCTTACTATTCTAAACAAACAGCTTGTATAAAACCAATCGTTTAACAAGCTGTTGTTTCAAAGTAATTGCCTTTACAAGGAGCCGTTAGCTCTTAAAGCCGTGTTACTATTCTACATACAGCACCAATCCCTTAAGATATTCTCCCTCAGGGTGGTAGATATTTATCGGATGATCTGCAGGCTGATGCAACTGATGCAAGATGCGCACCTTGCGGTTAGCCTGTACGGCAGCAGTAAACACGGCATTGCGGAAGTTGTCTTTTGACACAACCTGCGAACAGCTGAAGGTGAACAATATGCCTCCTGGCTTTATGCGCTGAAGACCTTTCACGTTAAGACGTGTGTAGCCTTTGAGCGCATTGTGAAGAGCTGCACGATGCTTGGCAAAAGCTGGTGGATCGAGAATTATAAGGTCATATTTCTTGTCGTTGGCGTCAAGAAACTTGAATGCGTCCTCGCAGAACGCTTCATGACGCGGGTCGTTACCAAAGTTGTCGGCAATATTGCGGTTGGTCAGCTCTATTGCCTTTGCGCTACTGTCTACCGAGTGCACAATGTTGGCACCACCACGCATGGCGTATACAGAGAAGCCGCCTGTATAACAGAACATGTTGAGAACAGAACGATTCTTGGCATACTGCTCAAGCAAGCTTCTGTTTTCGCGTTGGTCAACAAAGAAGCCGGTTTTCTGGCCACGAAGCCAGTCGACATGAAACTTCAATCCGTTCTCCATAGCCACATCGTTTTCGTCGCCACCATATATAAAAGAGTTTTCATGTTCCACATCAGCCTTGAAGGGAAGCGTTGTTTCACTCTTATAATAGATGTTCTGTATGCGCGACCCCATAACCTCAACCAACGCCTCGCTGATAGCGTGGCGCATGAGGTGAATGCCTACACAATGGGCTTGCATAACGGCGGTAGGACCATAACAATCAATCACCAGGCCAGGAATGTTGTCGCCCTCGCCATGAACCAGTCGATAGGTGTTGTTGTGGGGATTGTCGGCAATAGAGATTGCACGACGCATGTCAAGAGCCGATTTCAGACGCGAGGTCCAGAACTCATGGTCTATGACAGTATCCTTGAACGTAAGTACGCGCACGGCGATGGAACCTATCTGGTACATGCCGACAGCAATAAACTCTCCATTGCTGCTTATCACACGCACAAGCTCACCCTCTTCCACACCATCATCAATGGCGGCAATGGCTCCTGAGAACACCCAACGAAAAAAACGTTTCAAACTCTCTTCCTTGCCTCTCTTAAGATATATTGATTTATACATATTTTTTTGATGTTTTGTTTTTTATATTGGGCAATCTCTAATAAGAATGTGTTGTCTTCAACAATAAGGTTCTATTGTTCTTTTACCTTTACCTCTGTTGTTTCAGATTCCACCTTAGCAGCAGTTAAGCGCTTAGCTTTGGTCTTGGTTGCCTTTGGCTTTACTTCTTTGTCTTTAACCTTAGCTTCTTCTGCTTTTGCTTTTGCCATCTCCTCTTTTACCTTTGCAAGATTATCCTTTGCCTTGGCATAAGCTTCTTTAACCCTTGCCATCTCTTCCTTAGCCTTAGCTAAAGATTCCTTGGCTTTGGCTAGCATTTCCTGAAGCGTCAGCTGATTGTCTTTTGACGAAGCCTCCTTGTCATTTAAAGCTGCCTCTGAAGAGACGTTTTTAGGAGTTTCTTCCTTATCATTGGCAGCATCGTTGGGAGCAGCCGCCTCAACAGGTTTTTCCTTTACCTTGACAAGCTTAAAATCGCCTTCTGCCTCAAGACGCAGAATTTCCTGATACAGGTTTATGCAAGCCCAAGCATCGGTAGCAGCATAACGTTTCTGCTTTTCGTTCAAGACATCTGCCTCCCAGTTGGTAAGGCGCTGGCGCTTGCTTATCTTCTCGCCAAAAATGTTGGCATAGAGCTTTTGCAAACTCAGATCTTCTATACCTATACGTCCAACAATATTCTGGATGTCAATAAACAGACCGGGGGTAAAGTCGGTACGGCGATGCAACGAACATATGTCGTCATGCCAAGACAGTCCGATCATCGGAACGGTAGTGTTTGACAGCAAACGAATGACCGAAGGAGGCATACCGATAAAGTTAAGACGGAACAAAAAGCAGACCTCGCGCGTAGATACCTGAAGGAGGGCCACCTTGTGCATGTGTCCCTTCTTAAACGAGGGTTTGGTCTCTGTATCCACACCCATGATGTCGCAAGACAAGAGATAATCTACCGCTTTGTCGGCCTCGCTCTCGCTCTGCACCACAACTATTTTTCCCGGAAATAACACTTGGGGCAAAGCGTTAATTTTGTTTTTGTCGTATTTGTTGTATATTGTTTTCATCGTCCCTTTTACTTACAAATTGCAAAATTAGAAAAAAAGTTATGATTTTTTGAACGTTTCCAACTTTTTTACACTATTTTTGCAGTAAAATAAGTAAGTCATACTAATGGGAAAAAGAAAATCAGGACAAAAACAGGCAAAAACAAACAGCTTGACGAGTCTTCAAAACATATTAAGTAACGAACGTGCCGACTTTATTTTCGGACTATTGTTTCTTGCTGTAGCAGCAATAATGCTCATCGCTTTCGTGTCATTCCTGCGCACCGGACAGGCAGACCAGAGCATATTGGAGAACATGCGCCCAAGCGAGTGGCAGAACGAGAAGAACATCTTTTCCAACTGTTGTCACAGTTTTGGAGCCATCGTGTCTTATTTTTTCATAACGCTAAGCTTCGGTCTCTCATCCTTCGTCATTCCAATATTCATGATTGCCGTAGGCATGAAGCTCATGGGCATCTTCAACCTTAATATATGGAAATGGTTCTTCTCCCTGACGGTTGTCATGGTGTGGAGCTCCGTTGCCTTTGCAAAGTTTCTTGCGCCCATCATGCGAGACGAAGTTTATAACCCGGGCGGCAACCATGGTCTCTATTGCATGCAACATCTTGAGAACCTCATAGGCTCTCCTGGCCTAACCATCACACTCGTTGTGACAGCCATTATATTCCTTACCTTCATCAGTTCGCAGACCATCATTCTTATAAGAAAGATGCTCAATCCTGTGAAATATCTTACGAGTAAGGTAAAGATTACGGTTACAAACTCAATGGACGCAAACTATAATCAGGAGGAGCACACAACAGACGTAAACACGCAAAACGAGGACGATGAAAACGAGCAGAAGTACGCTCAACAGGAGCAACAAGACGCTCAGGAACCACGCTACGGAGCGACGGTAATAAATCTGACCGACACCAACACTCCTGAGCTAAAGAAAGCGGAAGACGAAACAGCCGACGGCAAGCAAGGCGACAATCCTGCCACAGAAGACAGGGGCAACGCAACAACCATTACTCTTGACCCCAAAACGCCAGTTAAAAATGACAATTATCAGGACGCAGCAAAGGCAGACGGCAAGGGGGCTCTCCTTATAGAGGTGGCAAAGGGTGACGAGAAGGCCAACGCATCAACCTTAAATGTGGAGAGTCAGCTCCACACACCCATCAATCCCAAAGAGCCTTTCACACGATATAAGTATCCGACGCTCGACTTGCTAAAAAAATATGATGACGCCACGCCTACAGTCGACATGGACGAGATCAACAGCAACAACGCTCGCATTGTAGATGTGCTCAACAGTTTTGGCGTGGGCATAAAAGAGATAAAAGCAACTGTAGGCCCCACCATCACGCTCTATGAGGTGACACCTGCCGAGGGCGTGCGCATCTCGAAAATCCGTAACCTTGAAGACGATATCGCCCTCAGCCTTAGCGCTCTCGGCATTCGTATTATAGCACCTATACCTGGCAAGGGAACGGTAGGTATAGAGGTGCCAAACAAGAAGAAGAACATCGTGTCGATGGAGAGCATTCTCAACTCGCGTAAGTTTAAAGAGTGTAAGTATGACCTGCCTATAGCGCTCGGAAAGACCATCACCAACGATGTCTACATTGCTGACCTCACAAAGATGCCTCACCTCCTTGTGGCCGGTGCCACAGGCCAAGGCAAGTCGGTTGGTCTGAATGCCATCATAACCTCTCTTCTCTACAAGAAGCATCCAAACGAGCTGAAGTTTGTGCTTGTTGACCCGAAGAAGGTCGAGTTTAGCGTCTACAACCCCATTGCTGACCATTTCATGGCCTCGTTAGACGAAAATGTGGATGAGCCAATCATTACAGACACGTCTAAGGTTGTAAAGACCCTCAACGGTCTCTGCGCACTCATGGACAACCGTTACGGCTTGCTTAAAGATGCGGGAGCGAGAAACATAAAAGAGTATAATGAGAAATATCTTAACCATAAGCTCAACCCCGCTCACGGTCACGAGTTCATGCCTTACATCGTCGTCATCATTGACGAGTTTGGAGACCTTATCATGACAGCAGGAAAGGACATTGAGCGTCCTATAGCCCGCATAGCACAGCTTGCCCGTGCCGTGGGCATACACATGGTTATCGCCACGCAACGTCCTACGACCAACATCATAACAGGCACCATCAAGGCCAACTTCCCTGGACGTATGGCCTTCCGCGTGAGCGCCATGATCGATTCAAGAACCATCCTCGACCGGCCTGGTGCAAACCAGCTCATAGGAAAGGGCGACATGCTTATCATCAACGGAAGCGAGCCCATCCGTGTGCAATGTGCATTTGTCGACACGCCTGAGGTAGAGCGCATAAACAAGTACATTTCAGAACAAAGCGGTCCTGTGGAACCCATGCCCATACCTGAGCCTGTCAATCCTGATGGTGGCGACTCAAGCATGGCAGCTGGAGGTTCAGGCGAGATAGGAAGCCTTGATCCCTACTTTGAAGAAGCAGCACGCTCTATTGTGAGCACGCAGCAAGGCAGCACCAGCATGATTCAACGCCGCTTCTCAATAGGCTATAATCGTGCCGGACGACTCATGGACCAGCTTGAAAAGGCAGGTATCGTTGGAACAGCTCAAGGCAGCAAGCCACGCGAGGTGCTAATAAGCGATGAAAACCAGCTTAACACTCTGCTTGCCAATTTAAAGAAATAGATGCAACAAATGGGTGAGAGAAAAGTTCTGAAGATTTCTCTTGGAAAGCAATTTTGATTTCTCTTGAAAAGCAATTTTGATTTCTCTTGGAAAGCAATTTTGTAAACATTAACGAAAGAGCATTAATGAAAGAAAGGACATTATTTGTGAGCGACATGGACGGCACGTTGCTCAACAGCCAGTCTGAGCTGTCGCCTTCAACAATAGAGCGCCTTAACACGCTCATCAACGACAAGGGAGTGCTCTTTACCGTAGCAACAGCTCGCACACCAGCTACAGCAACAATCTTGATGAAAGATGTAAAGAGCAACATTCCTTACATTCTCATGACGGGTGCCGCATTGTGGAATCCACAGCAAGGTTGTTTCTCAAACGTAAGGACGATGAGCAATGAAGCGGTAGAACAAATATTAGAGGTCTTTGCGAAACACCATGTTGCACCTTTCGTCTATCGTCGACATGGCAACACGCTCATAGTGCATCATAGCCACAACATGACGGAGCGCGAGAAGGCCTTCATGGAACCTCGCGTTCAAACACCCCTGAAGCAGTTGCGCCTGTGCGACAAAATCGCTGCCCACGACGTCGATGAAGCCATGCTTGTGTTCTCACTTGGCCCCTACCCTGCAATGGACGCCATAAACAAGGAGCTACGAGAGCGCGGCGTGGCTTGCTCACCAGCATGCTATTATGACATTGACGACTCCGCACAAGGAATCCTTGACATTTATGCTCCTGACACCAACAAGGCGTCGGCCATAAAGCGTCTGGCCAATGAGCTTGGCGCCACACGCATAGTTGTGTTTGGCGACAATCGCAACGATCTGTCCATGATGCGCATAGCCGATCATAGCGTGGCTGTGGCAAACGCCTATGACGAGGTAAAAGCACAAGCCGACGAGGTTATTGGCTGTAACGACGACGATGCTGTTGTGAAATGGATTGAAGATAATTGTTAAATGGATTGAAGATAACAGCCAAACAGATTGTAGCAATTTCAAATGGCCTGTTATCTAATAACCAAACTCATAAACCAATCTTTCAACACCCCGTGTGCTTGGTTCTGCGAGTCGGCACAAAGAAGCAGCGTACGCGAGCCGTCTGTCAAGGTGGGACCAAGACACATTCCTTCATAGTTGGCGAAAGACCGCGCCGTAAGGTTCATCTTGGTCTTCCATTCATAGACAAGGGTTTTGTCTACAGCTTGTGGAGAGCCATACAGGTTCTCAGAGAATCCATGATTCTTGCTCAACGTGACACAATAGATTTTGTTTCGCACCCACGCACCAATTTTCTTCTTCGGGACATAACACTCGCGTTCGAGAACCAACACCTTGTTGTTGTCAAGAGCCGTCAACTCACTAATGCCAAAAGCATAATTGCCAGCCTTATAAGCCTTGCCTACGGGCTTGTCTGCCACATACAGCCAGCTGCCAAGCACCTTTAGCGACGATTCGTCGATGGCCTGTATGCGGAAGCGCAATGGTTCCTTGTCGTCTGTTTGCAAGTCTTCAGGAAGAGGGTTTTCTGTACATGTAAACAACAGACCTCTATAGCCGTCATAAGCCAACGACTCATAACCGCCATTGCCGACACCCTTCTCAAGCTGTAGCTGGCGTCCTTCGGCCTTACCGTCAAGCGAGTATTCCTTTATCATGCTGTCCGCCTCGCCAACGACCATAACCGACTGACGATTAGGCAAAAACGCCACACCTTCAGCATCACGGCTTTTATTGTTGGCTCCTACGACAAAACCCTTATCCACGACCTTTTTAATCTGCCCGGAAACCGAATCGGTTTCTATCTCAACGAGCCTATACCCGTCGCTGGCATATTTATCATCAGCAAGCATATAAAGGTTATCGGCCAAATGTGACATTCCGCTATAATTGCCTGCCGGTAGCGTCTTCTCAAATTGCACCTGTCGGTTGGCCCTTACCACCATCTGAGCTTGCACTCTGCCAAACGCACAACTTGCAAGCAAGAGCGTCAACACTATTTTTCCTGTTTGTTTTCTTGTCATAGTTTTCTGTTTAAATCGGCAATAACCGTCTTTTTTAGGCGACAAATATACGGAAATATTATAAAAAACACACATTACAGTCCCCTTTTTTAGGTATTTTATGCTAAACAACACATCTTTCTCTTTATCACTACACATTATATAAAGAAAAAATATTAATTTTGTAATGTTTTGAACATTATGTAGATGTAAAGGGCTTATAAAAAATAAAACAGGAATATGTTGAGCCCATATCGCGTAATAAACATAAATCGAATGAAACGATGAAACTATCAGATCTTAAAACAGGTGAACGCGGTGTCATAGTGAAAGTTACCGGACATGGTGGCTTCAGAAAGCGCATCGTGGAGATGGGTTTTATAAAGGGCAAAGTTGTCGATGTGCTCCTCAACGCCCCTCTACAAGATCCTGTTAAATATAAAATCATGGGCTATGAGGTGTCTTTGCGCCATTCTGAAGCCGACATGATCGAGGTAATATCGGAAGAAGAGGCCAAGAAGCTGAAAGACAACGAAGCAGCAAAGGCAGGCGCAACACCCGATATAGAGCCGACCGAATGTGAGGACAATATCACGGACGAGCAGCTCCACGATGCAGCCATGAAGAAGCGTCGCATCATAAATGTAGCGCTTGTCGGAAACCCGAATTGCGGCAAGACCTCTCTCTTCAATTTCGCATCAGGAGCCCACGAACATGTCGGCAACTATTCAGGCGTTACCGTTGATGCCAAAGAAGGCCACGCCACATTTGAAGGTTATCAGTTTAACCTCGTCGACTTGCCCGGCACCTACTCGCTCTCGGCCTATTCGCCAGAAGAGCTTTATGTGCGCAAGCAACTCATAGAGAAAACCCCTGACGTCATTATAAACGTCATCGACACAAGCAACCTGGAGCGTAACCTCTACCTCACCACGCAACTCATCGACATGCACCCACGCATGGTCTGTGCGCTCAACATGTTTGACGAGACAGAGAAGCGTGGCGACAACGTCGACTATGGCAAGCTCGGACAACTCTTTGGTGTACCCATGATTCCTACATCCTTCAAGAGTGGACGTGGTGTTGAGCTTCTCTTCCATGTTATAATAAACCTCTATGAGGGAAGCGACTTTCTTGACCACGAAGGCAATCTCAATCCTGAGGTGGCACAACAAATAAAGGCATGGCACGCAGAATATGAGAAAGCAAGTGCCGACGAAGCGTCAGCCAACCATGAGGAAGATTTTGCCAACGGCGTAAAGCCACGAAACAACGTGTTCAGGCACATTCACATAAACCACGGCCCTTATATAGAGAAAGGCATAACGGAGATACAGAAGGAGCTCAAACAGGTTGACACCTTGCGCCAACGCTACTCTACACGCTATCTCGCCATAAAGCTGCTTGAAAAAGACGAGACGGCAGAACATGTAGTTACGGTTCTGCCTAATTATGCAAACATTATAGCCGCACGCGACAAGGCAGCCCAAGAGGTGCTCGAATACACGCACGAGGACAGCGAGACAGCCATCATGGACGCAAAATATGGCTTCATTCATGGAGCCTTGCAAGAGGCAGGCTACACAACGGGAAACAAGCGCGACACCTATCAGATGACACACATCATAGACCGTCTGCTGACAAACCGCATTCTGGGCTTCCCTCTCTTCATTCTCATAATCTGGCTGATGTTTGAAGCAACGTTCTCCATCGGCCAGTATCCTATGGACTGGATCGAGACAGGTGTCGGCATGTTAGGAAATCTGCTCTCAGACAACATGACAGACGGACCTCTGAAAGCCATGCTCGTAGATGGTGTGATAGGAGGTGTAGGTTCCGTCATCGTGTTCTTGCCACAAATTCTCATTCTCTATTTCTTTATCTCTCTAATGGAGGATAGTGGCTACATGGCCCGCGCAGCATTCATCATGGACAAGCTCATGCACAAGATGGGACTGCACGGAAAATCGTTCATACCACTCATCATGGGCTTTGGATGCAACGTTCCTGCTGTCATGGCCACACGAACAATAGAGAGCCGACGAAGCCGACTGATAACCATGCTGATCCTGCCGTTCATGAGTTGCTCAGCCCGTCTGCCCATCTATATCATGATTGTAGGGACCATGTTTGCCGCCCATCTACGTTCTACCGTTCTTATATCCTTATATGTGGTAGGCATAGCGATGGCCATAATTATGAGCCGACTGTTCAGCAAGACTCTCTTCAAGGGCGAAGACACACCTTTCGTCATGGAGCTGCCACCCTACCGCTTCCCCACAGCCAAGGCAATAGCCCGCCACACATGGGAGAAAGGCAAGGAATATCTAAAGAAAATGGGAGGTATCATCCTCACAGCCAGCATCATAGTGTGGGCTTTAGGCTATTTTCCACACAACGAAAGCCTCACGCCACAAGAGCAACAGGAGCAAAGCTTCATAGGACACATCGGCAAGACCATAGAACCCGTTTTCCGTGCTCAAGGCTTCGACTGGAAGCTCGACGTCGGTTTGGTGTCTGGCATAGGAGCCAAAGAAATTGTGGCTTCGACCATGGGCATTCTCTACAACAACGGAGCCGACACGCCCGACAGCGACCAACAATATAAAGATTTGCGAAGCGAGATGACAGCCGACGGCATAACACCCCTCGTTGCATACAGTTTCTTGCTTTTCGTTCTGCTCTATTTCCCTTGCCTGGCCACCATCGCAGCCATACGCAACGAAACAGGCACATGGAAATGGGCCGTCTTTGTAGCCGTCTACACCACAGGCGTAGCATGGATAGTGTCGGCTGCCTTTTACCAAATAGGACAGCTCTTTACATAAAGAACCGCAAGAGCACATGTCCTGCTTACCTAATCTACAATAACATTATATGATAGACCGAATAAAAAAGAACAAGAAAATATTGACAGGTCTGGCTCTCTTCATGGTCCTGGCCCTTCTGCTCATAGCCATACACAGTTGGGACGAGGACACCATAAAGAGCATGCTTAAAGATAAAGTGACTTTTGTCAACCTACCAAACGATGATGAAGAAATGCTCGCGACCATACCTAAGTCGGCTAAGTTGATAGCCAACTATAGTGGTCGTCAGAACACTATTTTCTTCACATACAACGGACGTATCTACTGTTACGACAAAGCCCAAAAACTCAGTAGCGACATTCCCTTCGACAATGGCTACGAAAAGATAAAAGACATCTACCTAAGTCCTGCCAAGAGCCGCATTTTTGTTGTTCTTGACATGGGGGCACGCGCTACCAACTATGTGTGTGACGGCCAGCAGCTGTGGGTCATAAACACGCTCAACCGCCAAACAAGGAAGCTCTTTGAAGGATTCAGAGTAGAGAAGCGCAAGGGTTGTATAGTGGTTGGCAAAGCCGATTATTGTTGCAACTCAAAAGCACCCTTTGAGCAACGTCGCTGGAAATGTCGTAACCATTATTTCGACTTCACAGGCAAGATCATTTGGTGCATGGATGATTATGAGATAATGGAAAAAGATTATAGCAACTAAACATTAAAATCAATCATGATCATAGAGCAGCTATTAGAATTTAACCGCCTGTTTGTAGCAAACCGCCAGTATGAGCAATTTGTGACAAGCAAATATCCTGATAAGAAGCTGGCCATCCTTTCATGCATGGACACTCGTTTGACCGAACTGTTGCCCGCAGCGTTAGGACTCAAGAACGGCGATGCTAAAATTATAAAAAATGCGGGCGGTCTCGTTATCAGCCCGTTCGACTCTGCCATGCGCTCTCTCCTCGTTGCCGTCTACGAGCTTGGCGTAGAAGAGATAATGGTCATCGCCCATTCCAACTGTGGCGCCTGTCACATGAACGGCAAGCAGATGAAAGACCTCATGGTTAAACGTGGCATCCACCAAGATGTTATCAACACCATTGGCCTTTGCGGCATAGACCTCGACCATTGGCTTGAGGGGTTCCACGATACCGAAGACTCTGTTCGTAACACAGTAAACACCATACGCAACCACCCTCTCATTCCACAAGACGTCAACTTACATGGCTACATTATCGACTCTGTAACAGGAAAGCTGACAGAGGTAAAATGAGCCTCATTGAGCCTCATTATAAAAGATAAGTATATATAAAAGAAAACAGCTTTACATTATTATATATGTTTGAACAGTTATTTAAATACATAAAATGTTCAGCTGTTTTCTTTTTTTCGTTTTACATTTTTTGCAGAAAACAATTCTTGGCAGATTTTTTTTCATGCCAAAGACATAAAACTTTTTATTTGACATTTTTCGCTCATCCGAGAAATGGAGAGACAAAAGATTCAACTGTTCCAGTTATTCCAATTCCAATTATTCCAATTCCAGTTATTCCAATTCCAGTTATTCCAATTAAAAAAAATGATATTGCAAATGCGAACCCTCTTTTTAAGAGATTTATAACTTATTGATTATTAATATATTATATATATTATATATATAAATATAAGAGATTGGAAACACGAAAAAAATTAATTGGAATAACTGGAATTGGAATAGACAGCCTGTTGACATTCTCCTAAAAGGCTTATTATCAACACATTACAGTTTCGCAGTAAAGAACAAAAATGGACAAAAGATCAGAAAAGCTACATTATAATGCTGCAAAACCCAGATTTTAGCAGTCTTTTTGTTGCCATTTTGCTCTCGTTAAGGACAAAAGTCTTTCAAAAGCCCAATGTACCAATGTTATCTTCTGTACTTGTAAAACTGGCGTGTGGCGTTGAAGAGGGTATAAACGGCGTAGAAAAAGTAATAAATACAATAGTTAGCCATCGTTTGTGACGTATTTAGCATGCCTATGTATGGCATTTAGACACAAGAAATGACAAGATAGAAAAGTTCATGCAGTATCAACGCCACACAACCAAAATATATAACAGCAAAGTTTTTTAGGCAAACAATTAATATAATCTTTATTATTAAAAGGTGAAATTATTGAATCCAATCTTTTTTTATTAAAAAAATTTCAAAAAACCGTCTTTGTTTAAGATTATTTATCTACCTTTGCCAATATATAACTTACTTTGCCAATATATAACTTAAAACAAAAAAAATAAACGCATGAAAAAGAAACGAATAGAAAACCTGATAGTCACCTTAATAGCTGTTTTCATCAGCCTGCCAACCTATGCTGACGATAACGCAAACACGAGCAATGTCTATAAGCTCGTTACAAACGTGTCGGAATTGACAGATGATGGGACGTTGTTTATTATCGCTAATAAAGAAAAAGGAACTGCTTTATGTAAGGTTTTTAATAAATTGAAAGCTGGCGCAAAAAATATGGTCGAGATGCAACCTTATGGTGATTTCTTTATCATAAACGAGAATGTTGCAACTTTTAGGTTATATAAAACTTCATCAGGATACCAATTTCAGCTGGTGCCATATGATGACCCTACAAATGGATTCCTTTCAATTGACGGTTCAAGACCTTGTCTACGAAGTAGATCAAAGAATGAAATGAAAATAGAAATTAACAATAAAGAAGGAAAAGCTAAAGCTCGCAGACAAGATCCTGCCAAGAATTTAGGTATTGTAAGTAATAATATCAAATTTGATGATAATCAGTTTATATATGTCTACATCTACAAATCCATCACCCCATCTCTCACTTTAGAAACCTCCAAGTCGTTATCAGAGACCGTTAAAGACAAAGACGTAACAGGTAAGGTCATTCCAAGCATCAATATTGACAGAAAATTTATTGCCGATGGCGGTTGGTACTCTATCTGCTTGCCTTTTTCGTTGACAGAAACCGATATAAAGAACCAGTTTAAGGGAGCTGAGTTTCAAGAGTTTAATGGGGTAGAACAGCAAGACAAGACAATAAATCTGAAGTTTAAAAAGGTCACCACGACAGAAGCAGGCAAGCCTTATCTCATAAAGCCAATAAAAGACATCACAGCTGCCGACTTGACGTTCATCAACAAGCTGATAGAGCAGACAACCCCTGTCGATGTAAACCATAAGCTTGACTCTGATGCCAACAAAACATTCACGTTCAAAGGTGTGTTTTCGCCTTTTACAGCCAATTCGGAAGAGCTGGCAGACAAAAACATAAAGTTCTTAAGTGGCGAAAAGGGATTGGATCTTGTGAGCCCCAACGGCTCAGGCACCATGAAATGTTATAGAGCCTATTTCGTATTTCCCGGTAAAAAGGGCATCGTTGAGACTGAAGCAAAGATAACCAACCATGATGAAGCCACAGCCGTGCAACCCGTTAAAAGACAGGAAGCTGAAACAGAACATGTGGTCTTCTCCATCTCTGGACAAAAAGTGGCTAAGGTTAAAAACGCATCTCAGTTGCCTAAAGGGGTGTATATCATTAACAAGAAACGGATTATGGTAAAATAGGCTGGCTTATGAGCTTTTAAAGAACAAAGCCGCAAAACAAACATATCATCAAAAAGCAAAGAAAAGAACATTAAATGAAAACCTTTAACACCAAAAACCTTATGTCGAAGAAATATATTACACCTAAAATAATGGTGAAGAGAATAGACCCTCTTCATCTCATGGCCGGTTCACCAGGGGGCGAGAACGAAGCAAAACTGGAATTGGAAGGAGAAACAACGGGACCTACATCGAAAAACAACACAGAATCGTATGACAACATGCGCTCAAAGAAATATGATTTATGGGAGCAATATGAATGATTAATGTGGGCATTATGAATGATTAACGGCGTGCAACACAAAGTGTTTGCACGCCTTGACTTCGTCACTCAAAAAAGATGTATTTTATAACTGGTTGATAAACAATATTTTGTATCTTTCCTGACTTCGTCAGGAAAAAGGGCTGGCGCCGTTGAAGGGAAAAGGGAAAAGGGAAAAGGGTTAAATAAAGGAAAAAGGTGAATGGAAACGAAAAATGAAGCCTCAAGCGAGCGTCGCCACGCTCAACTTTGTCGCTTGACGTCGTCGCGCTCGATTTTGACGCTATGGCAAGCGACAAAGTCGAGCGTGGCGACGGTAAGCGCGAAGCGCCTAAGAGCCTACGGAGCGCAAGAATGTTAAAAAACAAGCGCGAAGCGCGATGTAAAACGAGCCTTTGCGCAAGCTCCTCTATCTACTTCTGCAGATCGAAGCCCACACGCACACCATCATAGTTTTTGCTGATGTTGCCGATGGCGCCCACGGTCTCGTTGGTGCTCATTGAGGCCATGGTCTGGATGATGGTCAAGATCTTCTTCGACTCGAAGAGGATGCCGATGCCATCGGCATTGCGCTTGGCATAAGCCGTGAAGTTGAGAAGCAGGCCCTGAAGCTTGATCTGGGCTGTGCTCTCGTCGTAAGTGTAGTTGCCGTTCATGCTCTTGCCGTCGATCTTTGCGGCAAACGTGCCGTCAGCATTAAACGTGATGTAGGTGTTGGAAGAGTTGAAGCCCAGCTTCGAATAGTGTGAAGCAAGCTTCTCCTTGATCTGCGCTGCCGCAACCTCGCCGCCAGCCTTTGCCAACGTGTTGTGGCTGGTGAAAGCGCAACCCGGACCTTTATATTTCCATGTTCCCACAAGGCTCTTCTGCGACAGCTTGTCGATGCCCAGCACGCTTGTGATGACGTTGCCTAAGGTTTCGCCATTGGCGGCTGATCCGATGATGCTTCCCAGCACGCTTCCGCCGTTGGAGGCGCTGGCAGAAGAATTGGAAGACGAGGCCGACGATGAGCCTGTGTTTGTTCCCACACCACCACAACTTGTAACAAGAAGCACGGCCATAGCCACGCCAACAAATGATTTCTTCATCTTTTCTCTCTTTTAGTTTTGTTTTTAAAATTAAGATTCAACGTTATTGTCTTTTATCTGTCAGGAACCAGATTTCTACAATCTGTCCGCAACAATCTGTTCTTTTTGACTCAAAAAAGGCAATAAGGTTTAAAATCTGTCCCCCCAAAAAACTTATTCATCCCCTACTGTTTTAAGGGAAGAACTTGCCCTTTCATGAACAAATGAGCCCCTTCACAAGACAATGAGCGACAAGCACACAAACGCGTGTCTTGCCGCTCATCGCTGTTCTTGAAATATGTGACCGCAGGAAGCTTAGTTGTTGACGCTACCTCCCACGATGTCAAGCAGTTCGTTCGTAATAGCCTGCTGGCGTCCCTTGTTATACTGCAAGTTGAGCTCACGAAGCAGCTCGTCGGCATTGTCGGTGGCCGTCTGCATGGCAACCATTCGTGCCGCGTGCTCGCTGGCGTTGCTGTCGAGCAAGGCCGTGTAGACCATCAGGTTGAGCTCCTGCGGAATGAGCTTGCCCAGTACGGTAGCGAGGTCGGGCTCCACGATAAAGTTGTCGTTGAGCGGCTTTACCGCCTCTTCCTTCTTCCCGCCGTTCTGCTCACGGTGCTTGCGCACATACTCTTGAGCCTTCTCAGAGGTAAGGGTCGACGTGAGGTCGCGTTCGTCGTCAGACATGAAGTCGTCGGCAACGTCGATGGGAAGGAACACACGGCGTTGCAGAATCTGCGAGCCGGCACTCTTGAAGTGGTGATAGATAAGCTCCACCTTGTCGATTTCTCCTGCCATAAACTTACGGCACAACTCCTCGGAAATGTTCTGACAACCTTGGGGGTTGGGCTTGTCGGCAAGCTCTGTGAAATTGCCGGCAACAGGCAGTCCAAGTTTCGTCACTTTCTCTGCCACCTTCCTTCCTACAGGATAGACAAGGATGTCGCTGGCGCCTTGAGCCTTATACTCCGCGACAGTCTGCTCCATCAGTTTGATCACGTTGTTGTTGAAACCGCCGCACAGGCTGCTGTTGCTCGTGAACACCACCAGCGCCACACGCTTCACATCGGCGTGGGGAACGTTGAGAGGAGTGCGCACGTCGGGCATGGCTGCAAGGAACGATTTCAAGATGTGCTCCAGACTTTTCTCGTAGGGCAGCATGTTGCTGATGAGCGTCTGGGCGTGATGCAGTTTTGACGAAGCCACCATCTTCATGGCACTCGTGATCTTGCGCGTGCTGTTGACGGAGACAATTCGGTCTTTTGTTTCTTTAAGTGACGGCATAAGCTATTACTTTTTATACTGTCCTGCTATGTCGGCCATCGTGTCTGAGATGACCTTTATGGCAGAATCGTCAATCTTACCAGAAGCGAGGATGTCGATAACGTCCTTATGGGCAGAGCGCATCTGGTCGAGGAACGTTGCCTGACACTCGATAACCTTCTCTACGGGAACGTTGCGCATGAGGCCGTGGACACCGCAATAGAGGATGGCAATCTGCTCGCCTACAGGCATAGGTGTGTACTGAGGCTGGATGAGCAGCTGGTTGTTCTTGCGGCCACGGTCGATGGTCATGGCGGTAACGGCATCCATGTCGCTTGAGAACTTGGAGAAAGCCTCAAGCTCACGATACTGGGCCATGTCGATCTTCAGCGTGCCGGCCACCTTCTTCATGCTCTTGATCTGGGCCGAACCACCCACACGGCTTACCGAGATGCCCACGTTGATGGCGGGACGGAAGCCCTGGTTGAACAGGTCGGTCTCAAGGTAGATCTGACCGTCGGTGATGGAGATCACGTTGGTAGGAATGTAAGCCGACACGTCGCCTGCCTGGGTCTCGATGATTGGCAGAGCCGTGAGCGAACCGCCGCCCTTGACATGGCCTTTCATACACTCGGGCAGGTCGTTCATCTGCTCGGCTACCTCCTGCTGGTCGTTGATGCGTGCGGCACGCTCCAACAGACGGCTGTGGAGGTAGAACACGTCGCCAGGGTAGGCCTCGCGTCCTGACGGACGACGAAGGATCAGAGACACCTCACGATAAGCAACGGCCTGTTTTGACAGGTCGTCATAGACCACAAGGGCAGAGAAGCCGCGGTCGCGGAAATATTCGCCAATGGCGGCACCGGCAAACGGCGCATAATATTGCATGGCGGCGGGATCGGCTGCCGGGGCCACTTCCGAGCGGGTC
>ERZ791615.380-NODE-380-length-20278-cov-7.62132_pt1 | contig 20278 bp, 16 predicted proteins | sample MGYA00510273_ERZ791615 | MGnify/ENA primary metagenome ERZ791615 (study PRJEB30046, sample SAMN00715185) | human gut metagenome | study: EMG produced TPA metagenomics assembly of the A metagenome-wide association study of gut microbiota in type 2...
TTTCAAATGCCTCTACGCCCTCTTTTGGCCCGTATGCCCAGCTCTCATCGGTCGTGTAGCCCGCTACACTCCCTCTTCGGAGCTGAACATACAGACCAAAATAGAGCATAGAATCATTTAAATTAATTTTGAACACCTACTTATAAACTGCAAATTTACTATTCCTTTCTTTCGTTGCCAAATCTTTAGCTGTGTTTTTTCTTTTTGCGCGAAAATTTATGTAATTTTGCAGCCAAAACACTAATTTAGGGTATGGAAAGAGGCTTATTTAACCGCACGGAGCGACTTGTCGGTAAGGATGTTATGCACACCATTAAAAACAAGCGCGTTATAATTTTTGGCGTTGGTGGAGTGGGTAGTTGGTGTGCCGAGTGTCTGGTGCGCTCAGGAATCAGTCATCTCACCATTGTCGATTCCGACTGTGTGTGTGTGACCAACATCAATCGTCAGCTTATGGCCACAACCAAGACTATAGGTCAGGCTAAGGTCGATGTGCTTAAAGCGAGGTTGCTTGACATCAATCCTCAGGCAGAGATTGTTGCTTTACAGCAGATTTACAGTGACGAGGCTGCTTCCGAGTTTTGCTTAGACCGTTACGATTATATCATCGATGCCATCGACTCGCTTAAAGACAAGGCAAGCCTCATTCTTCGGGCATGTCAAACCCAAGCTGTGTTTTTCTCTTCCATGGGTGCAGCTCTGAAGATGGATCCTACCCAGATCAAGGTTGCTGAGTTTTGGAAGGTGCGCGGTTGCCCGCTTGGTGCTGCCATTCGAAAGAAATTTAAACACATGAAGGTGCGTCCCGCACATAAGTTTAAGTGTGTCTACAGCGAGCAAGTTCTCGAAAACTGCGGCGATGATTTCGATTGTTCTGCATGTGTGTGCGACTGTCCCAAAGCTAAAGGAGGTCAGGCTGACGGTTCTCTTGCAAGCCACGATTGGAACGCCACGAAGGCACAAATCAACGGCAGTATGGCTCACATAACAGCCATCTTTGGTTTCACAATTGGTGGTCTGGTGCTCGATGATATCTATACCAAAGCACAGGGTTCAGAAGAATAAGAAGTGAGAGAATTGTATGAGTTGCGAAAATTGAGCGCTTGCAGATACAACATTTTTCGTTTTTTATAGTTATATAATAATAGGAAGGTGTGCCGTTGGTGCGAAGAGAGGTTGTGCCATTGGTGGTTTTACATCTTTATAAATGAAAGACAACCAAAAGAACAAAAAAAGTAATGAATCAAACGATAAGTATCGAAGCCTCACATGACAGAATGGGAGCGGTAGAGCATTTCATAAAAAGGCTTGCCGACATCATGTGCTCGTTGTTGGGGCTGATACTCTTGTCGCCTGTTTATGCGGTCATCGTGGTGTTGATGAAGCGTCAGCACAACGGTTCGGTGTTTTTCCGTCAAGAGCGAATCGGCTACAAAGGAAAGCCGTTCACCATATATAAGTTTAGGACCATGAGCAGCGTCATTGAGGATAAAGGGCCGCAGCTTGTTGCAAAGAGCGACAGCACATGCTCAACCCCGTTGGAGATGTTCCTTCGCGATCATCATCTCGACGAGCTTCCGCAGCTGTGGAATGTGCTGAAAGGCGACATGTCGCTGGTTGGTCCACGTCCTGAGCGCCGCTATTTCATAGACAAGATAATGGAGCATGATGCCAGTTATCCGCTTGTCTTTGAGATGCGACCAGGTCTCACGTCAGAAGCCACCCTCTACAACGGCTATACCGACACCATGGAGAAGATGCTCACGCGTCTGCACATGGACATTGCGTATCTGAAGAAGCGCACGCTTTGGACAGATGTGACAATAATATTCAAAACCTTTGCAAGCATTGTGAGCGGACGTAAGTTCTAATCGCAGCTCTGTGAAAGTAAACGAATCAGACATTTTAAATATTCGATATTATATTTTTTCTTTTAAAGAAGACAATTTTATTGTGGTTATGAGAAAACTTGCTATATTCTTATTTTTAATGCTTATGGCGCCTCTGGGCATCATGGCACAGTCGTCGATGACAGACAACCAGGTTATGGAGTTTGTCATGAAGGAACATGAGGCTGGCACGTCACAGGCGCAGATTGTGACGAAACTGATGCAGAGAGGTGTTGACATTCAGCAGATAAGAAGAGTGAGACAGAAGTATGAGGGCATGGCTAAAGACGGCAATGGCTATGGTGCTAAAGGTTCCGCCGCATCAACCAACAGCCGCATGCGCAAGAACAACGGCGCGTTGAAGAACCCTGTTGAGGGAACGGGCAGTCTTGATAACGAGGTGAAAAGCCGCAACGCCAACAACTATCGCTCAGCACGCGTGGCTCCGTTGTCAGAAAACTATGACATGGATGCAAACGACCGCTTGCAGATGGAGGCAGAGATGGGTAACTTCTTGCCTGTCGACTCGGCAACCATGATAAAGCAGCTTCAAGACCAGCTCACCAATAACCACAGAAAGGTGTTTGGACGTGACATCTTCAACAACAAGAATCTTACGTTTGAGCCCAACATGAACATCGCTACTCCACAGAACTATCGTCTTGGCCCTGGCGATGCCGTCATTGTTGACATCTACGGTGCTTCACAGAAGACCATTCAGAGCGAGGTGTCGCCCGATGGCGAGATCAATATTGAAGGCTACGGTCCCGTTCAGGTTAGCGGTCTGACCGTGGCACAAGCCAACGCTCGTCTGCGCTCAACGCTTGGTAGCCGCTATAGCAGCAGCCGCGTGAAGCTCACAGTGGGCCAGACACGCACCATCATGGTAAACGTTATGGGTGAGGTGATGGCCCCTGGCACATACACGCTGTCGGCTTTCGCCACCGTGTTCCACGCTCTCTACATGGCAGGTGGCACGAACGAACTTGGAACGCTGCGTAACATTAAGGTCTATCGCCATAACCGTTTGGTGTCGGTGGTCGACATCTACGACTATATTCTCAACGGCAAGCTCACGGGCAACGTGCGTCTTGCCGACAACGATGTTATTGTTGTAGGACCTTACGACTGCTTGGTCAACATCTCTGGCAAGGTTAAGCGCCCGATGTTCTATGAGATGAAGCAGAGCGAGAGCATAGCTTCGTTGCTCAAATATGCAGGCAACTTCTCAGGCGATGCCTATCGTAAAACCGTGCGTGTGAACCGCAAAACGGGTAAGGAGTATGCTGTCTTCAACGTAGGAGAGTTTGATTTCTCAAGTTTCCGCATTGCTGATGGCGACTCTGTAAGTGTTGACTCTATCATTCCGCGCTATTCAAACACGGTAGAACTGAAGGGTGCCGTGTTCCGTCCTGGCTTGTATAACATTGGCGAGCAGGTGAACAGCGTCCGCTCGCTCATTGAACATGCTGACGGACTGAAGGAAGAGGCGTTCACCAACCGTGCTGTCATCCATCGCATGAAGGAAGACCGCACGTTGGAGGTGGTGAGCGTTGACGTGGCAGGCATCATGTCGGGCAAGGTGGCTGATGTGCCGTTGAAGGAGAACGATGTGCTGTTCATTCCTACCAAGCGTGAGCGCATGTCAGACCGCACCATAACCATTCGTGGAGAGGTGCAGTATCCCGGCGTTTACAAATATGCAGAGAACGAGACTGTTGAAGATTTCGTGCTTCAGGCTGGCGGACTGACCGACAAGGCATCGCTTGTGAACGTCAGCGTTAGCCGTCGTGTCAACGACCCGAAGGCGCTGCGTCCAGACAGTATCATAGCTAAAAACTACACCATGTCGCTGAAAGACGGTTTTGTTGTGGACGGCACACCGGGCTTCGTGCTCATGCCTTTCGATGAGGTGTTCATCAGAAAGAGTCCGGCTTATGTCGAGCAGCAGAACGTGAGCGTGGAGGGAGAGGTTATGTTTGCCGGAACCTACACCTTGTCGCGCAACAACACACGCTTGAGTCATCTTTATCAGAAATCGGGCGGCAGCAACGGTCTGGCTTACATCAAGGGTGCCAAGCTCATGCGCCGTGCTACCGAAGCTGAGAAAGAACGCATGCGTGCAGCGCTGAAAATGCAGCAGGAGCAACAGCAGAAAAACCTGTTGGAGCTGGCCGCAAGCAGCAACAACTCGAGTGGCATACAGCAAGCTGCTGAAGGAGCAAAGGAGGCAAACCTTGCTAAGTTTAATGTGCCCGATGAGTATCCTGTAGGTATCGATCTTGAAGAGGCCATTAAGCACCCAGGCAGCGATGCCGACATCATTCTTCGTGAGGGCGACCGACTGGTTGTGCCTCAATATAACGGAACGGTGAAGGTCAATGGCGCTGTGATGTACGCCAACACCGTGGCTTATGAGAAAGGCCGCCGCGCAAGCTATTACATAGATCAAGCCGGTGGCTATGCCTCAGATGCTGTAAAGAAGCGCACATACATTATCTATATGAACGGCAAGGTTGCCAAGCTCACTCATGGAGCAAAGGTTCTGCCAGGCTGCGAGATTGTGGTTCCTGCCAAGCTGAAACGTAAGATGAGTGTTGCTGAGACCATGAGTCTCGGATCAAGCATGTCGTCGATAGCAGCGATGATTGCAACTATTGCTAACATGACGAAGTAAGAATAGTAAAACATTTCTTAGAAAGGAGTCATTCTAATGAAATATCCTATAGGAATACAAGATTTCAAAAAGCTACGTACAAATGGATATTCGTATGTAGACAAGAGTCGATTCGTGTACAAGTTGGCGACAGAGGGAGAATACTATTTTCTGAGTCGCCCGCGCCGATTCGGAAAGAGTCTCTTCCTGTCAACCTTGGAAGCATACTTCCAAGGTAAGAAGGAACTATTCGAAGGGTTGGCCATTTATGACATGGAGAAGGAATGGAAAAAATATCCTATATTCCATATAGATCTCAACACAGCCAACTTTCGAGAAAAAGACAGCTTATATATTGTGCTTAACGACTACCTCACGGCTTGGGAGACCAAATATGGAGCCCGTGAGTCAGAAGCCACACTTGCCCTTCGTTTCAAAGGTGTGATAGCAAGAGCAGCAGAGAAAGAAGGATGTGGTGTCGTAATTCTTGTCGATGAATATGACAAACCCATTCTTCAGACCTTGAGCGACCCAGAGCTACAGGCAGAACACCGTGCACAGCTTAAAGCCTTCTATTCGGTTCTGAAGACGCAAGACCGATACATCAAGTTTGCATTCCTCACAGGTGTAACCAAGTTTGGCAAGGTAAGCGTGTTCAGCGACCTCAACAACCTGACGGACATCTCAATGGATTACCGCTATATCAGCATCTGCGGAATGACAGAGAAAGAACTGCTCGAAAATTTCAAGGAAGGTATCTGCCAACTTGCTGAAGCCAATGGCGATACAGAAGAAGCAACGATAGCAAAGCTAAAGGAAAGATACGACGGCTATCATTTTGAGGAACATACAGAAGGCATCTTTAATCCATTCAGCGTACTGAACACGTTGGCAAAACTTCGCTTTAAAGACTACTGGTTTGAGACAGGCACGCCAACATTCCTTGTCGACTTGCTGAAAAAGCACAACTATCGCTTGCCTGACATGACAAAGGGAAGGGTGTCTGACGATGTAATAAACAGCGTTGATTCTCTGTCAACCAATCCGATACCTGTGATATATCAGAGTGGCTACCTCACAATAAAAGGCTATGACGAAAGGTTTAAGAAATATCTGCTTGGCTTCCCGAACAAGGAGGTGGAAGAAGGCTTTCTTAACTTCCTTTTGCCGTTATACACATCGGCAGGTTCTGAATCGCCATTAATGGTTGACGAATTTGTAAAGGACGTAGAAGCTGGCAAACCAGAACAATTCTTGAAGCGTCTCACAGCTTTCTTCGCTTCCAACAGCTATCAGGTAGCAGGCGATGCGGAGTTGTACTTTCAGAATGCTCTATATCTTGTTTTCAAGATTATGGGGTTCTATACGCAAGTGGAATTGCCAACGAGCGAAGGAAAAATGGACATTCTTGTTAAAACTTCCGACTACATTTACATCATTGAATGTAAATTGGATGGAAGTGCAGAAGAAGCCCTGCAACAGATAGAATCCAAAAACTATGCAGCTCCTTTCGCTATGGATAAGCGAACTGTAATTAAGCTCGGCATCAACTTCTCCAGCAAAACGAGGGGAGTTGAGAGCTGGAAGTTGGGATAAGTTATTAACAAAAACATATAATAAATAGAAAAAGAATATAACAATGAAGCAAGAAATTCAAACACATAAAGTAAATTACAAACTTGTTTTCCAAGAGATATGGAAACGACGTAAACTGTATTTTATCGGTTTACCTATAGTTTTTATATTATCTTGCTTGTTTATTATTTCTATTCCTAGAACGTATACTTCTGAAACAAAGATGGCTCCAGAAATTGATTCACCAACTTCTGGTGGTGCTTTAGGTTCATTAGCATCTTCATTTGGATTTGACTTATCTGAGATACAATCATCAGATGCCATTACTCCATTATTGTATCCACAACTCATTGATGATAATGGATTTATATCAGAATTGTTTGGTATTAAAGTTACAAGCAAAAAAGGTGAAATAAAAACGGACTTATATACATACTACAAGAAATACCAAAAATTCTCATGGTGGTCAATTGGTATTAGCGCTATTACAAAATTTTTTAAATCAAAGAAGTCTGCAAATGCTTCGGGCAAATTAGATCCCTATTTCCCATCAAAGCAAGATAATGAAATAATGTCTGCTATCAGAAAATCAATAAACATTAGTGTTGACAAAAAAACAGGAGTTATTACTATTAAAAGTAAAGCTCAAGATGCACTAATTTGCAAAATAGTAGCAGATTCTGTGAGAGGTCATTTACAGCAGTATATTACTCGATATCGCACCAATAAGGCCAGAAAAGATTACGCTTATTATAAGAGCCTTACTGAAGATGCTAAAGCTCAATATGAAAAAGCCAGAAGGCTTTATGGAGGCTATGCTGATGCAAACTCGGATGTGATATTGGAAAGTTTTAAATCAAAACAAGATGATTTAGAAAACGATATGCAGTTGAAATATAATACATATTCAACCTTAAATACCCAACTCCAAGCAGCAAAAGCCAAAATACAGGAAAAGACTCCTGCGTTTACACTAATTCAGGGTGCAGCAGTCCCAATAAAAGCAAGCGAACCTAAAAGAATGTTATTTGTTTTTGGAGCAACTATTTTTGCTTTTATTCTGATAAGCATATATGTACTTAAAGATATTATTAAAGTAGAATAAGGGAAAATGAGTAATAGTAATCAACCGTCATCACAACGCATTCTATCAAATACGATAGTTCTATTTTTCAGAATGCTACTTTTGACAGTAGTCAACTTGTACAGCATTAGAATTATCTTAGAAAGAATGGGAACTGAAGACTACGGTATATATAATGCTGTAGCTGGTGTTGTTACTATTTCGTCTTTTATTAGTGGTGTCTTAGATTTAGCCATCCAACGTTTCTACTCATACGCTATGGGAGCTAAGCAAAAAGATCAACTGGTAAAAATTTTCTCTATAAGTATCAAATGCTCCGCTCTTTTAGCTGTGATAATTTTAATCATATTAGAACTTGCTGGACTTTGGTACATAGAAAATAAATTGGTAGTTCCTATTGATAAAATAGAAACTGTAAAGTTGTGTTTCCATTTTGCAGTAATTACATTTCTTTGTACTATCTTGCAAATTCCATTTACAGCAACGATATTTGCCCATGAGGATATGGGAGTATATGCCTCTATCTCAAGTGTTGAATGTTTATTGAAATTGCTTGTGGCATTTTTAATAGGAAGAGTCTTTCTTGACAATCTCTCTTTCTATTGCCTTGGTCTAATGCTTGTAGCCATTTTTGTATATATAAGTTATGCCTTATTGGGATATACAAGATACGAAGAATGTAAGCATTATACCGATATAAAAGATACTGTTTTATACAAAAAAATATTGTCTTTTTCAGGATGGACTTTATTTGGGTCTTTTGCCAAGATAACCATGGTTCAAGGAAGCACTCTTCTCTTGAATTCATTCTTTGGTCCCTTAACTAACGCATCTTTTGCCATATCATTACAGATAAGCAATGCTTTTACAACGTTAAGCAATAATATGGTACTTGCTGTACGCCCTGCGATGATTAAATCATACGCTGAAAACGACGAACTATACTTGCAACAGTTGTTTAGTTTTAGTAATAAATTCATATATTATTTACTATTGATTATAGGTCTACCTATGATTGTAGAAATGCCATTAATAGAAAAACTTTGGCTTGGAGATTCGGTCAATCAAGAGATAATCTTGTTTTCGCGTCTTGTGATAATTTATACGATATGTTTAGCCATGAACAATCCTATTACGATTATTATACAAGCCACAGGTAATATAAAAAAATATCATCTATGCGTTGAGAGCGTTACTCTCATGTCACTGCCAGTTGCGTGGATTTTATTCCATTACAATTATGAATCTTATCATATTTATACTGCAATGACAGGAGTTTGTTTAATTGCGCATACAGTTAGATTATTATGTTTAAAGGAAAGTTATCATTCTTTTTCTATTATAAACTATTTTGGTACATTCATTATTCCAGCGAGCGTTATAACTCTCATTGGTTCACTTATATATATGCGTATGCATGAAGTTAACACCTCCGATGTTATTAGGCTATTAATAGAGGTATTCGTATTGCCTGTCCTTTTGATTGTGCTGACTTATATGGTAGGACTCAATAAGATGGAAAAAAATACGTTTAATAAATATACAAGAAAATTTTTTACTCGTAAATGCAAGATACAATAATAAATAATATACTAGCATGTAGTTACCTTTTACTTTGGGTAGCAACATTTATATGGTACCACTTCAAGCATCATTCCATTGATGCTGGAAGCGGTATAATATTCATGTATATTCTATATGGCATTATCTCTATAGACACTTTGAACGATCCTTTTTTTTCAATGTCATATAATAATCTAACATTGTTTCCATATATTTATTTATACGGAATGATGATGCTAGCTCTACTCCCAATCATCAATAATCATTTTTATCCTACAAAAAAAATAGTAGATCCTAATACAAGAATACTAAAATATCTGTCAATTATGATAATCATTTGTGGGCTATTAATTATTCCTGATATTATATCAAACTTTGATACGGGATTCGTTAAATTGTTTACAGATGCTGATGCTGGTAAGGATGCGTATATGGAAAGTGCAAAAGGAGCGGAAGATACGGGTTCTGGCATATCAAATATATCGTCAATCATATTTAATGCATTCTCTGATATTGCTATTTTTTTAGCAATGTATTATATGACTCTAAATTCAAAGAAAGTAATAACTTTTTTACTTTGGTTTACTGTAGGAATCAGTTTGTTAATGCCTGTTATCAAAGGACAAAGAACAGGAGTTATCACAAGTGTCCTTACTGTTTTGGGAGCATATCTTCTTTTCAAAAAATATTTTGATAAGAAAGTGAATCTGATATTTAAACGTGTAGGAATTATTTCCATTGCGCTTATAATGTTGCCAGTTGGTGCCATTACCGTTAGTCGATTCGGTGATAGAGCAGGTGGTACTGTAATAAGTTTTCTCAATTGGTATATAGGACAAGGAAGTCTATATTTCAATAATTATGGATTGGATCCAGGTGGTACAAGAAACGGTGAAAGAACAGCAAATTTGTTTCTGCGTGTAATAAAATCGGACGTCCCTAAAAACTATGTCGAAAGAAGACAAAAATATCACAATCTAGAAATTGATGATTATTATTTCACTACATTTGTTGGTGACTTTACCATTGATTATGGACCAATCATTGCAGTTTTTATATTTCTTACCATATATGGCTGGATGTATTATAAAACAAAAACAGAATCAGAAAGCATAACACTTCACCAATTGTTATTGCTCTACATAACAATGTGTGTTAGTATGCAAGGAGGAATGTATCTGTTTAACTATTCAGACACTGCAAATTTAAAAATAATAACATATATATTTCTATATGGGTACTTAAGATATCATGAGATTCTTTTAAAGAGATTCCCATTAAATACAAAACAAAAAGAAATAGAAAAATGCGACCAAGAATTATAGCATTATACCTTCCCCAATTCCACCCGATTCCAGAAAACGACAGATGGTGGGGACCAGGTTTTACAGAATGGACCAATGTAGCAAAAGCAAAGCCTTTGTTCAAAGGTCATCAGCAGCCAAGAATCCCAGCAGATTTAGGCTTTTATGATTTACGCTTGCCAGAAACACGCATGCAACAGGCAGAACTGGCAAAAGCTGCTGGCATTGAAGGTTTTTGCTATTATCATTATTGGTTTGGCGGAAAGGAGTTGCTCGAACGTCCATTTAATGAAGTGGTGGAAAGTGGCAAACCTGACTTCCCTTTCTGTCTTTGTTGGGCAAACCATACATGGAGTAACAAAACATGGAATCGTAAGTCGGCTATGCAGAAAAACACTGTACTGATGGAGCAGACTTATCCGGGTGAAGAAGATGATGTCGCTCATTTCTATTCGCTGCTTCCTGCATTCAAGGACAAGCGCTACATGACTGTGGACGGCAAACTGATATTTGCCATATATGATCCCTATGGATTTAAGAATGTTTCACGATTTATGGAGACATGGCGCAAGTTGGCTATAGAGAATAATCTATCAGGCTTTCATTTTGTCGGTATGACTTCGTCTACGTTAACATTCCGTTTAAATGAGGATGGTAGTCAGCAGAGAGTTTTGCCGAATACGGAGAGTAGTTCAGAAGTGTTCCGTTCAGTGTTGAATATGGGCTTCGATGCGGTTAATTCTTTTGGTAAACGCCGTGGAGAAATGTTATATGAAGGCAAATGGAAAAACTTGATTAAGATAATAATGCGTCGTCTTGGAGTTCCTGTTGGTGATATCCGTTACGATTATGAGAGAACCGTTGGACACTTCTTTGCGCCAGAGGACTCATGGGAGAATGTTTATCCTACAATACTTCCCCAGTGGGATCGCACACCACGCGTAGCATCTTCAGACGGAGTGTATGTGGATGCAACACCAGAGAAGTTTGAACAACACATACGTCAGGCACTCGACTTGATAAAGGATAAAACACCTGAGCATCGTATACTTTTCCTTAAATCGTGGAACGAGTGGGGGGAAGGCAATTATGTAGAGCCTGACATTCTGTGGGGACATGGTTTCCTTGATGCTATTAATAATGTAATAAACAAATAGAACATATGAAGATAAATGTTTTGATGAATTCTATTAGCGACCCTCACCTAAATCAGCGCATCGCCCGTTTTAAGGAGGATGGACATGAGGTTCGTCTTTATGGATTTGATAGATGTATTGAAACCAAAAGCAGAGGAGATGTCTTGGTTATTGGTACATTTACAAATACCATGAGTTACAAAAAACGTATAAAGATTTATCTGAATAGTATAAGAAATTTATTTAAGTCGGGTATCGATAATAGTGGAATATGGTATTATCAAGGATTGGATGTTGCCATGTTTGCTACATTCCTCAATCCTAATAAAAGATATGTTTATGAAGAATGCGATCTTGTTCATACAAATGTAGGAAACAGGGTTTTGCGTTATGTACTTGAGACGCTTGATAAGCGTATCATTCGACGTTCGTTAAAAACGATTTTCACTTCTGAGGGTTTTGTGGAATATCATTTTGGCTCGAAGAAGAACATTCCTGATAATTGTGTGCTTGTTCCTAACCGCTTGTCTTCTGAGATATGGAAAAAAGAAAAGTTGGATGTTGTCGAAAAGGCGTTTGATCCGTCCCATATACGATTTGCTTTTGTTGGTGGACTTAGATACAAGGCGTTGGTAAACATAGCCAGCGTTATATCAAAGAAATATCCTAATCATGAGTTTCATTTCTATGGATTTGTATCACCAACGCTTTCGGAAAATATATTGCCGAAGGGAACGAATGTCTTTTATCATGGGGCTTTCAAGAATCCGGATGATTTGTTTGATATTTATGCTGATGTAGATGTTTTAGTTTCTACATATGATGTAGTAAGTCCAAATGTCAGATACGCAGAACCAAACAAACTTTATGAGTCCATATTTTTCCGTTGTCCGATAGTGGTAAGTAGTGGTACGTTTTTGGAGCGTAAGGTGAAGAGATTAGAAATAGGGTATTCGGTAGATCCTTTCAGTGAGGAAGATATTGATCGACTTGTTAAAGAAATAGAATGTAGTTATATTGACAAGAAGGCTGTGATTGGAAAGATTGAAAAGACGGAAGCGGTTGATAACAATTGTATAGGAAACGTAATAAAAAGTATAAAATGAAAAAGATAATGCTTGTGTTTGGAACCCGCCCTGAGGCCATAAAGATGGCACCTTTGGTGAAGGCGTTTCAGGCACATAAAGAAGAATTCGAAACAATAGTGTGTGTCACAGGTCAGCATCGAGAAATGCTTGATCAGGTTCTTTCGCTTTTCGATATAAAGCCCGACTTCGATTTGAATATTATGAAGCAGGGACAGGACTTGTATGATGTCACCTCGCGCGTATTGCTTGGTATGCGTGATGTGTTCAAGACGTGTGTTCCAGACATACTGTTTGTACACGGAGATACAACTACTAGTACCGCAGCTGCACTTGCTGCTTTCTATCATCAGATACCCGTAGCGCATGTTGAGGCTGGTCTGCGTACTGGCAATATATATAGCCCATGGCCAGAAGAGATGAACCGACTGATAACTGGACGTATCGCTACATATAATCTTTCGCCTACAAAGTTGAGTCGTGAGAACCTTTTGCGTGAAAATGTTAGTGATAGTAAAATCGTTGTTACAGGCAATACTGTGATTGACGCTCTTCATTGGGTTACAAATAAGATTAATAACGACAACGACCTAAATGTTAACCTTGCAAAAGAACTTATTGCGAAGGGTTATGATGTCACTCGTTTGGCAAATGGTCGTCGTTTGGTACTTATCACCGGACATCGTCGTGAAAATTTTGGAGAAGGATTCCATAATATATGTAATGCATTAAAGACCCTTTCTGAGAAGTATTCTGATGTTGATTTCGTCTATCCGATGCATCTCAATCCAAATGTTCGGCGTCCTATTCATGAGGTTTTTGGAGAAGATTTGAGCAACTTGGGAAATATATTCTTTATTGAACCACTCGAATATCTAATGTTTATCTTCCTCATGGAAAAATCGGATATCGTGCTCACGGATAGCGGTGGTATCCAGGAGGAGGCTCCAGGACTTGGCAAACCGGTTCTTGTGATGCGTGATACAACAGAGCGTCCTGAGGCTCTTGAGGCAGGCACGGTTAAACTTGTTGGTACTGACTATGATGCAATTGTCGGCAACGTGTCGCTGCTCCTTGACAATTGTGAGGCTTACGAGCGTATGAGTCATGCGGTAAACCCTTATGGCGACGGAAAGGCTTGTGAACGTATCATTGACTTCGTGAGATAAAAATACTATATTATAAACAAAAGCCTCTTAACGTAATCATACTTTAAGAGGCTTTTGTTTATATGAATGTTGGGAAATAATCAACTACCTAAGATATAATGTTACGAATTATGGTTGCGAAATAGTATAGATACCATTTGCTCCGAATAAGACTATACTTTTCGCTTGGGTTATATGGATATGGCATTAAGTTTGGGGCATTTTGCTTCAAATAATAGCTGTGTATGATGTGCTCTCTTCTTTGCTTATTTGGTATATTTAGCCACAAGAGTATAATCTCTCTGCTGTTGAAAATGTTAAGATTTGGAAGACCGCCTAAGGCATATAGCATATTAGTTTGTGCAGCCCAGCGTCCTATACGCATCTCCCACGCATAAAGACTGAACTTATCCAATGATTCTTTCTTGCAACTTTTAAGGTATTCCTTAAATGCCATCTTAGTGTATTTCGATTTTGAATGCAGCTTACAACTGAGGTAATATGCAGTTACAAAACTTGAAGGTATATTATTGCCTTTACCTATTTGATCAAGGATATCACTGTCAACGATGGCATGATTAGGAAATACAGACAAAAAGCGGTATGCCGAATCCATGGTACGTTTGAATTGGTATTTGCCACAATATTCTTGTATCTTTTCTTCATATTCTTTAGGGGCGTTTTCCTCTTTGAATATTGTGTGCTTTTGTCCTAAATCATTACATATTTTTTTGGAAATAACGATATCGTCTGTTTGGTCGTTAAATCCGTTCAGAAATGTCGTGTAGCAGTCTATTTTTTGTGTCTGTTTCTTCATAAACGAATATACCACTCTGCTATCATGTCCAGATGTCATAGGGCAAGCAATAGTGAATTCTTGAGCAAAGGCAGAGGCTATGTTCGACACCATTCGGTACGTCTTATCAAGAACGTCATTTACAGCAGTGCCGTTAATGTCTTGCTTTTCAATGTGTACTCTAATAGCTTCTTTTTTATTAATGTCCAAATAATGATTAGGCAGCAAGGCTTTTACTTCGTCGTACATTGTCCAGTTGTAAGGCAATGCTTCTTCTTCAAAAACCGATGAATTGCGAATGTCTATGGATTTTTTGCTATAGTCATAACCGCAGATATCTGCTACCATCTTGTCTGTTGAAGCAATGCTTATCGTTTTGCCAATAGAATAATTTATTTGTATTGAGCATGTTGCATCTCCCCAAACATATTCGTTATTGTTGTTTTTGAAGAATATAACATAATGACCAGCCAATCTGTTGCAAGCGTTAAAGACGGTGCTAATATTGCTGGATGAATGTGAAAGTATATAATCTGCGATTTCGTTTCGGTCAAGTTCTCCATAGGCGTCACAACAAAAGCCTATGATTTTAACAGAAGTTTCTCCTTGCGACTTTGAAACAAGTTCTGTTTTGGATGAAACATATAGTTTGCCACCTAAATAACAGAATGTAAATACTGCTTCTTGGGGGAGCAATGTGAATTCTTCTTTTCTCATAATTATAAAAGATGATGTATAAGATTTATGATATAACTGCAAAGTTATATTTTTTTGTTTGCAAAATGAAATATTATGTATATAATTCCGTTTAATTTATATATGTTCAAACAAATTACTTTATTTTAAATAAAAGTATTAACTTTGTACATATCTTAAAAAATATAAATGGTAATAAAAATTACTGTTGTCAAATTTGGAATATGTATGATTATGATGCAATACGATTAGAGCATGAAAATTTCTATTTGTAAAATCAATCAATAAAAAGGAATGACTAACGACTATGGATTGGTGTCGATAATAACCCCGACATGGGCTTGCGCTGGCTTTATTGCAGAGACGATACATAGCATACTGGCGCAGACCTATACTAATTGGGAACTGCTTATCCAGGACGACTGCTCTACAGACAACACTCGAGAAATTGTGGAGCAGTTTGCGCAAGGCGACAACCGCATAAAATATGAGTGTAACGACCTTAAAAGTGGGGCGGCTGTCACGCGTAACAATGCCTTGAAGCGTGCGCATGGACGTTGGATAGCCTTTCTCGACAGCGACGACTTGTGGTTGCCTGAGAAGCTGGAGCGTCAATTGGCGTTCATGACAACCAATAGCTATGCCTTCTCATATCATGAGTATACGGAGATGACCGAAGACGGAACCGATATGGGCGTGTATGTGTCGGGCATAAGAAAGGTGAGCAAGTGGATGATGTTTGCATGCTGCTGGCCAGGATGCCTTACTGTCATGTACGACCGTGAGCGCATCGGACTCATACATATAAACGATGTTCGCAAGAACAACGACACGGCAATGTGGCTGAAGGTAGTGCGCAAGTCACCCTGCTATTTGTTGAAGGAAAATCTTGCACGCTATCGCCGTCGTCAGCAGAGCATTACGCCGAAGCCTCTATGGAAGCGCATTTGGGCACACTATCCGCTGTTCCGTGTGGCAGAAACGATGGCACCGCCCGCCGCAGTCTTTTGGACGATAGCCAATGTGTTTGGCAACGGATTTAAGAAGTTGTTTTATGTAAAGAAAGTTTAAACAAAAAATAATATATGAAAATTCCTTTCTCACCCCCATACATTGACGATAGCGTCATCAGCGAAGTGGTCGATTCTTTAAAGTCGGGCTGGATAACCACAGGCCCCAAAGTGAAGGCTTTAGAGGAAGAGATAGGCAAGCTCTCTGGAGCACAGCGCGTGCTGTGTGTTAACTCGTGGACATCGGGTGCCATCCTTGTGCTGCGTTGGCTTGGCTTAAAACCTGGCGATGAGGTTATCGTGCCTGCCTATACCTATAGCGCCACAGCAATGGCTGTGCTTTGGGCGGGTGGCAAACCTGTGATGGTCGACTCAGGTGAAGATTTCAACATAAGTGTTGAGGCCATTCGTCGCGCTGTCACACCACGCACAAAGGCCATCATCCCTGTCGATATTGCTGGCTTCCCGTGCGACTATAAGAGCATTATGGCACTCGTTGAGGAACCAGAGATAAAGGGTCTGTTCTCAGCAACGTCTGACGTGCAGCAGCAGTTAGGGCGCATATTGGTGCTTAGCGATTCTGCCCATTCTATCGGAGCACACTATGAAGGCCGCCGCTCTGGTTCGGAGACCGACATTGCCGTGTTCTCTCTGCATGCGGTAAAGAACATCACCACCGCCGAGGGTGGAGCCATCTGCCTTAACATGCCCGCGCCTTTTGACAATGATGAGCTTTATGCCAAGATGCGCCTCATGACTCTCAACTGCCAAACCAAAGATGCGTTTACAAAGAGCAAGGCTGGTGGTTGGCGTTACGACATCGTGGGACGGGGCATGAAGGTAAACATGGCTGATGTCAATGCTGCCATCGGACTGGCACAGATCCGTCAGTATGACAAGCTTCTCGCTGAGCGCAAGCGCGTGTTCATGGCTTATGACAAGGCGTTCCGCAACTGTTCATGGGCGGTTACACCACCTGCTTGCACAGCCGACAAGGAAAGTTCTTATCACATCTATGCCCTCCGCATAAAGGACATAACCGAAGAGCAACGCGATGCCGTCATTCAGGAGATATCTAAGCATGAGGTTGCCGTGAATGTGCACTTCATACCCATGCCCATGCTCACGCTCTTCCATGACCTCGGTTACGATATTAAGGATTATCCTCAGGCTTACAAAAACTTTGCACATGAGATTTCCCTGCCCATCTATCCGCAGCTTGACGATGAGAAGGTGCAGTTTGTTATCGACACCGTTGTTGAGGCTTACAACAAAATAGTGGGGGCATGATACGTTTCTTCGACATTTTGTTTTCGGCTCTTGGCTTGATTGTTCTCTCGCCGTTGTTTCTTGTTCTCTACCTGCTCATCAGGTTAGAGAGCCGTGGCGGTGGCTTCTATTCACAGCAACGCATAGGCCTTGGCGGCAAACCTTTCCGTCTTTATAAGTTTCGTTCCATGCGCGTTGGTTCTGACAAGAAAGGTCTTATCACGGTTGGCGAACAAGACAATCGCATAACACGAACAGGCGCTTTCATACGCAAGTATAAGCTTGATGAGTTGCCGCAGCTGTGGAACGTGCTCACAGGCGACATGAGCTTGGTTGGGCCGCGTCCGGAGGTAGAGAAATATACAAGCCTTTACACGCCAGAGCAACGCCGCGTGCTTGATGTAAGGCCTGGCATAACAGATTGGGCTTCTATAGAGTATGTTGACGAGAACCGCATCCTTGGCGAGGCTTCCGACCCCGACAAGGCTTATGTGGAACAGATAATGCCGGCAAAGAATGCTCTTAACATGCGTTACATCAACCATCGCACCGTTGGCGAGTATTTCCGAATAATCTTCGCTACATTTGTGGGTATCGCAAGATAATTTTTTCGTTATAAACATCCCGTGTCTTACAATAAAGGCATGGGATGTTCGTTATATAAATAAAAGTTAACAAGTATGTGGTTCAAAAATAATCGCATATAATTTAAAAAACAAGAAAGGGTGAAGCTCTTGATTGTGTAATAAAAAAACGAAAGCGACCATAAATGGAATTCACGAATAAACTCATAAACTGGTATTTCAACAAAAAATCGTTGCCCTATTGGTGCATATTCATGCTCGATTGTGCCATAGTGTTCTTCTCTTATCTTGCCGTCTTTAAGGTGATGAATGGGGGAGCGCGCACGCTTAATGTTCTCTGGCAGGTCTCGTTGTTGAACCTCGCCCTCACGGTGTTTTATGCTATCGGTTTCAAGCTGTTCCACACCTACGATGGCATCTTGCGCTACTCGTCGTTTATCGACCTACAGCGTGTGGGCTATGCGACGGTGTTTGGAGCCGTGTTGTCATATATAGCCCATTTCTTTCTTTTGCAGATACCTTACCTCGGCGTGGCTTACATGGGCGGTGGAAGCATAATGTTTGCTTCGTTGCTTGCCATGCTGCTGTTGTGGGCAGTCCGCGTGTTGGTCAAGACCGTCTATGATGTGTCGCTCGACAGCCTTAACGCCCGACAGGCTTATGTCTATGGTGTGACTGAAGGTGGCATGGGGCTGGCCAAGCAGGTGCGCAACGACAAGACGCTCAACCTGCGTCTCATGGGGTTCGTGTCGGAGAAGCCAAAGCTGGTGAACCGAATGCTCATGGGCCTGAAGGTATGGCCCTCCGACGAACATCTGGTCAAGCACATGAAGAACAACAAGATTGATGCGCTGCTTGTGGCACAGGGAGCGAAAGACGCTTTCAGACAGAACAAGACGTTGCAGGACGAGCTGATTGCGGCTGGCATCCACATCTACATGCAGTCGCAACGTGAAGAGTGGAACCCTGATCATGTGGGCGAGACAGAGAATGATGGTGTTGCGACACCACTCAAGGAGGTGAGCATTGAAGACCTCCTTCCGCGCGATGAGATAAAGGTTGACCTTAAGAGTGTGGCCGACACGTTGCATGGCAAGTGTGTCATGGTCACAGGCTCGGCGGGTAGCATAGGCAGCGAGATTGTGAAGCAGATATGCAAGTTTGGTCCGCGTGAGATGGTGCTTATCGACAGCGCCGAGACTCCGCAGCACGACATCCGCCTAATGATGGCAAAGCGCTTCCCCGGCATAAAGGCCGAGACCATCGTAACCACCATCTGTAGCCATTCGCGCATGGAGAACATCTTCAAGACCTACCGTCCCGAGTATGTGTTCCACGCTGCTGCTTACAAGCATGTGCCCATGATGGAGAACAACCCGTGTGAGAGCATCATGAACAACGTGTATGGCACAAAGGTGTTGGCAGATCTGTCTGTGAAATATGGCGTTAAGAAATTTGTCATGATCTCCACCGACAAGGCTGTGAACCCAACCAACGTGATGGGTTGCTCTAAGCGCATCTGCGAGATCTATGTGCAGAGCCTTAACAAAGCCATCATTAGTGGTGAGGTGAAAGGCGAGACCCAGTTTGTAACAACACGCTTCGGCAACGTGCTTGGCTCCAACGGTTCTGTCATTCCTTTGTTTAAGAAGCAGATTCAGGCCGGTGGCCCCGTAACCGTGACCGATCCTAACATCATACGCTTTTTCATGCTCATTCCCGAGGCTTGCGAGCTGGTGCTTGAGGCAGGTGTGAAGGGCAATGGTGGCGAGATCTTTGTCTTCGACATGGGCAAACCTGTAAAAATTGCAGACCTTGCGCAGCGCATGATAAACCTCAGCGGTGCCAAGAACGTGCACATCAAGTATACGGGCTTGCGTGCAGGAGAGAAACTGTATGAGGAGGTTCTCAACGATGCCGAGTCGACAAAACCATCCTTCCATGACAAGATTCGCATTGCTCAGGTGCGCGAGTATGATTATGAGAAGGTAAACAACGACATAGAGAATCTTGTCGAGATAAGCAAGCAGTATGACGACATGGCCACTGTGAAGAAGATGAAGGACATCGTGCCCGAGTTTAAGAGCAACAACTCGGTGTATGAGCAGCTCGATAAGTAAGCATTTTTTCGCTTTATATGAATTTTTTTTCTTCAAAATAATATCACTATTGTCACCACTCAAGACAGCTATCTGATAATCAGCTGTTTACGGGTGACATTAAGTGCTTTTTCTAATGTCACCTAATGTCACCTAATGTCACCCCAATGCCGCGCTACGGCAAAAAGACAGATCTGGAGGTTTTTGAGCCAACCAACGATGTGGAAAAAGAAGGTACGGCGCATATCTGGTGGTCAGAAATAAAAAAACAGCCTCCTCATCCGATGCATAAATATGCACTTTGAGTCGTATATTTATTCAGTTTCCCATTAAGCCCATTTGACAAAATGAAAGTGCCCATTTGACGTTGTCAAAGAGGCTCTT
>ERZ791615.383-NODE-383-length-20156-cov-6.64221_pt1 | contig 20156 bp, 18 predicted proteins | sample MGYA00510273_ERZ791615 | MGnify/ENA primary metagenome ERZ791615 (study PRJEB30046, sample SAMN00715185) | human gut metagenome | study: EMG produced TPA metagenomics assembly of the A metagenome-wide association study of gut microbiota in type 2...
CTAGCTCAACGGCGGCTAACCCCTCCCCTTAGGGAGGGGAGTAGAATGCCTTGGCTATAGAAACCCCTCCCCTCGCAGCCCAAAGCTGCTCACCCCTCCCCTTCTTGCTCTGACAAGCGACCAAAGGCCGAGCGATAGAGGGGAGTAATATGCAAAAACTATTGAATTCTTCACTCTTCACTTAAAACGAATTCTTCACTCTTCGTTCTTCACTCTTCACTTAATAAGGCGTCAGCCCTTTTTTACCTTTTTACCTTTAAAAACTCTTTTACCTTTAAAAATATAACCTTTTTAGTATTTTTTTGAACATAATGTGAGGTTCTATAGATTAAAAATGTTACCTTTGCAAAAATTAAGCTAAAGCCGTGTGCTATGCTTCCACTAAAAAGAGAAGAACAATGTTGGCTTAAAGATGCCATCTGTTGGTTTAAAGATGCCATTTATTGGCTTAAAAATGCCATCTGTTGGTTTAAAGATAACCATTGTTGGTGATAAATAGAACAATGTTGGTGGGAGATTATGGCAAGGCTTGACAACAAGTAAAAGATAATAACAATAAAAATAAGGTAAAAGGCAACGGCCAAACCTATTGGCGTGTGACTGCGCATTTGTGTCCGCCAGTAGGTTTCGTCGAGCATACATCTGAAGTTTTTATAGAAAAACAGTCACATTATGGCTCAGAATATTTTTAAAGGATTAGGAGTAGCTCTAATCACCCCGTTCACACCCGAAGGGGATGTAGACACAAAGTCGTTAAAGCGTTTGGTGGAATATCAGATTCAGAACGGTGCCGACTTTCTTTGCATCCTCGCTACAACAGGCGAGACACCTTGTCTCTCGGCTGAAGAGAAAGAAACGATTAAGCAGTTGGTCGTAGACGTAAACCAGGGCCGCGTGCCCATCCTCATGGGATGCGGCGGCAACAACACACGAGCTGTGGTTGAAGAACTGAAGAACGCCAACTGGAAAGGCATTGATGGTGTGCTGAGCGTATGTCCCTACTATAACAAACCCTCACAGGAAGGTCTGTACCAACATTTCAAGGCCATTGCCGAGGCAAGCCCTCTACCCGTGGTGCTCTATAACGTGCCGGGACGAACAGGCGTGAACCTGAAGGCAGAGACCACCATCCGTCTGGCTCGCGACTGCGAAAACATCGTGGCCATAAAAGAGGCAAGCGGCAGCTTGGAACAGGTTGACGAGATCATAAAGAACAAGCCCTCGCGCTTCGACGTCATCAGCGGCGACGATGCTCTGACGTTCCAGATGGTAGCCAGCGGTGCAGCCGGCGTAATCTCGGTCATCGGCAACGCCCTACCCAAGGAGTTCTCACGAATGATTCGTCTTGAGTTCAACGGCGAGTATGAGCCTGCACGAAAGATTCATCATCGTTTCAACGAGCTCTACTCTCTGCTCTTCGTCGACGGCAACCCCGCTGGCGTTAAGGCTCTCCTCCACGAGATGGGATTCATCGACAACGTGTTGCGCCTGCCCCTCGTGCCTACACGTCTCACAACAATACAGAAAATTTCAAACATATTGAAAGATCTGAAAATCTAAAAACAAGACGTTCAACAGAACAAGCAACAGCACATAACAACACATATCAGCACACGTCCCCGAAGCGATCGAACACAAGCAAACAGATTGTTTTGCATGCGTCACATCGCTTCGCGGACGTGTTTTTTTTGTGCAAAACAATAAAACGTTGGGCTACGAACAAAAACAATGACTTTAAATAAAATTGACAAACCATAATAGGATATAAGCGAAAAAACTTGTAACTTAGCAAGTTGAAACAATCAAATTTCTAAAATTCATTATTATGGCACAACAATTTTATCAAAAAGGAAAATTTTACACCTTACCCATTATTGAAATAAGAAACGAAGGGACAAACTCGTTTTTCATAGTTGACGCCAACGGGCGCGAATATGCAATCAAGATGTTCGATTTCCAAAAGACCGATAGCGATGTGAGTCAACTGAAAGAATTGCCTTGCATGGTTAAAGATGTTCACGGCGACAACATTGTGTTTGTACAAAATTTTGCGCAGATGTTCGGCAACAGATACGTTGCAGGCAACACATACCAATTTATTGTGAACAAGGAAGCCAATAATGCAGACAACGATTTCAGATATTATGATGTGAGAGACAAGAACGGTCTGCCGTTCCGCTTAAAATGTGACAAAGACACATACCTTATTCCTAACCAGAAGATAAGCTGTTTGCTCTCACGGCCAAGCCAGAACAAACTTATACTTTCTCTCGTAGAAGAAGACAAGCAATCGGCAACCCAGTGTGTTACCCCAGAAACATTGCTTGAAGAAGCGGGCGTGGAAGAACCTATGCGCTGCTACATCATTGAACGGTTCCACACACACGATGGCTTTGCCGAAGCACGCCAGTTTCTTAACGACAACAATGCGGCATGGATAATAAAAGCCGTCATGGCGGTGAACAACGCAGAGAGATGGACAGGCATGCGCGATGCCAACAAACTACGACTGCTCAACAGTTACCGAAGGGTATGTGCTTATCTGCTTGAAGACACCGACTACCTGTTACAGTTTAGCGAGTCGGAACGCGACAACTACCAGGAATGGGTGGCAGAACGCGTGGCGGTGGCCGACACTTACATCGAATGTCTGCAACTGATGAAAGAGAACAGATGCAGCGACGAGATTGACGCCATCCTCGGCAAGATACGCCGCTCAGGGTTTATCCTGCACCCGCACCGCCGTATGCAGCTTATGATCGCCATCTTCTCCATGCAGCCACAACTTCTTGACGACAAGTTCGACTCTATCCTTAACCTCGTCGCCGAATGTGCAAAAAACTGGAAGCAGCAATCGTTCACCAATGCCTTCTCCAATTTCCTCAGGTTCTACATCACCTCAAACAGCGAGAAGACAAGCCGCGTGGCGGTGGTGGACGACGAGAAGAGCAGGGTGTTGCTCAACCGCATGGTGCGTTCCATCTGTTTCCTGCTCCTCATGACCGACCATAACGACCCCCAACGCCTCTATTTCAGGTCCATGCTCATGCACTGTCTGTCGTTCGTGCGCTCCAAGCAGATGCTTAACACCGACAGCGTGATAAACAAAGCCAACGAAGACAAGCTCGTGGAACGTGCCTTCAACGCCTTGCAGCTTGCCGACGACAACGGCGTCGACTTGACATGGAACAGCGACTTCGGTAGCATCGACCTCTTGGCTTACCGCATGGCTAACGCCAAAGACGAGGGCGGCATCATGATGACTCGCTCCTTTGAGGCACACAACGTGCGCTTCACGGTCAGCCCCGACGGCATAACGCTCTCGCGCTCAGTGGCAGGAAAGAAGGAGCGTAACGTTCTGCCACAAGGGTTTCCTGGCTGGCACAACCTGCAACTGTTCCTCGACTCGCCAAGCAAATACACAATCAGCAAACAGACAAAAGCCATAAAGCAATGGAAAACATTCTGGACCGACGTGGAGCACGGACTGTTTGAGAAACGCACGCTCACAAAGAAAAAGATCACCAAATGGGCGCCAGAGGTCGGAACAGAGGTGTTCGTGCGGGTGCTGCGCAAAGACAGCACCAACCCCTACCGCTTCTTTTGTAAGATTGAAGACACAAGCTATGAAGGCGAGGGATGGATTGATGTCTACCAGAAAGGCGGCTCTATAGGCATGTTCCATTACGACCCTAAGTTTGACGTCAACTCGTTCACCTACGACGGCCAGTCCATGCTTCTGCGCGTGCGTGTCAACTCGGTAAGCTCGCCTAACGAAGAGAAGATCTATTACACCTTCGACTGCATGTCGTTCATCGACAACATGATACAAGAGCAGGTGGCCTTTCACGAAGAGTCAAACTGCACCATCGTCCACCACGACATTGCCAACAACGTGTTCTTAGGCATCACATCACGCGGCTACGGCATCTTCATTCCTGTCACTCCCGACAACGACTATTACGCCATGGGCGACACGGTGCGCGTGCGCGTCACCAACAGCTCATCGCCAAGAGCCATACAAGGCGAGATTGTGGGTCCCGGAACCGACATCGTCAACATTAAAGAGGCGGCAGAAGACATTCTGCAAACCTACTGGCGCTATGAGGGCGGTGCCGTGCATGAAGAGACAGAAGAGGAGCTCGAAGAGCAAGCCATGGAGGCTTCGGAGGAGAATTTTGATGCTGCCCACATGGCTGAGATAATAAACATCCTCGACCATAAGGCCATCATGAGTTCCGACACCATAACAGCCTATGCCTTCCTTGCCATAGCCCATATCCTGGCAAAGATGATCGACAACGAGTCGATGCTGCAATATATCGAGCAGCGACAGCACCTCCTTGGCATCCTCGACGACTATGCCACCAACGGCAGCGTCAACGACCAGGAGCTCGAGAGTCTTGACAACGACAGCAACGACCTCATGGAGTGTTACCCCTATCTGCGCCAACGCCTCACAGAGCTGCGCATCATAACCTGTCTGGGACGTGCCGACCTCAACAGCTTCCTGTGGAACATCTCCAACACCTACTCGCACGACAAGCTCGGCAAGCTCTCCCGACTAATGCTCAGCTACAACCTGGCTGAAGGCTTTGCGCTCAACGACTATCAAGAGGCTGTGGTGGCAAAGATAAAGAGTCTGCTCAACGTCAACGTGACGCTTCCCAAGATCTACTCGTTCGGCGAAGAGACACAGCAGCGAGAGTTTAAGACATCTATCGTGTTCCCCCCAAACAACAACATGCGTGCCGACATCAAACAGCAGACATTCAACGTGATGAAGGTGATCTGCGGCATGGCCAACTCTTACGGCGGCACAGTCTACCTCGGCGTGCAAGACACAGGAACGGCAAGAGGTCTGGAGGAAGATCTCAAGTTCTTCGGCGACAACCGCGACAAGTATGACCTGCATGTGCGCAACAGCATACACGAGGCTCTCGGCAATGCCGTCAACATGTCGTGCCACATCGAACACCCCGATGCAGGCAAACATTACATTTATGCCATCAAGGTGGCAGCAAGCAAAACGCCTGTCATGCTGAAAACCGACAACCAGTATTATCTGCGCGAAGGAACATCGACATGGCCTGTGAACGATCTAGCAGAACTGCAGAAGATTATGGACGAGCGCGACTTCAGCAAGTATGATGTCTACGACGACACACCGTCCGACCCCGCCATCGCCCCATCTGCCGACAACGGCAACAAGGGAAAACAGCAGAAGACACCTGCACAAGACGTGACCATTGCAACGAGCAAGCTGCGTAAGAACATAACAGAAAACTGGGACCCCGACTATATGGTGAACAAAAACTGTTTCGTGCGCCTAATGGATGTGGAGACCTGGTGTGTGCTCGACGACATCGACTACCCCGACGGCATACTGACGCTTGCCGTGCATGAAGACGAGACCGACGGCAGCCTCATCGTGGCCTACGGCAACGGCATGGTTAACCGCGTGCCCATGTCTCAGATCTGCGACAAGACAAGAGGCAGCAGAAACAAGATGTATGCAGACGAGTGTCCGATGTTCGTGTCGCCAGCAAAGAAGAGCGATGTGCTCCTGTCTGTCTGCAAGGATGATAAAGACAAGGTCTATTTCCGTCTCGACGACATAGCCACCATTCCCGAGGGCAAGATGCTCTCTTCCGGACAGTTGCTCACAGACGTCAAGTTTGAAAAAATGATGTTCTACGAACTTATCGGCCACGACGATGCCGTGGCCATAAAACGTCTCTACAACCTAAAGCGCAGCACTCTCGGCGTGCAGGTGCTCTCAAGCTATTTTGGAAAAGAGAAGCAGCAGCTCGAAAAGGCTGGCATAGACCTCAGCGTTTTGGAGGAGTAAATAAGGATTTGCCAGACAAGCAATGATTAGCAGGCTAAGCAAAAACCAGCCGGCCAAGTGAAAAAATGTGCGGGACCTGCCCCATCCCGCACGTTAACAGTATTTAACCTCCAAAACCAAACCGTAGGGTTGCAAATGTCGTTTTTTTTTCGTAATTTTGCAAGGATTTTCGGTCTAATTATAATAATAAATTGTAAATCAGACAATTAGGCGAAAACAGCAAGTTAAGAAAGAATAAGGTATATAAGATGAGACAATTAAAAATTCAGAAAAGTATTACAAACCGTTCGAGTGAGGCATTGGACAAGTACCTTGTTGAGATCGGACGTGCACCGCTGATATCTATCGACGAAGAAATTGAGTTGGCCCAGAAAATCAAGAAGGGTGGTCCCGAAGGCGAACGCGCCAAGGACAAGCTCGTGACAGCCAACCTCCGATTTGTCGTGTCTGTGGCAAAGCAGTATCAGCACCAAGGTCTCACCTTGACCGACCTCATCGACGAGGGCAACATCGGCCTTATCAAGGCAGCCCAGAAGTTTGACGAGACACGAGGATTCAAGTTCATTTCATACGCTGTGTGGTGGATTCGCCAAAGCATCCTGCAAGCCATTGCCGAGCAGAGTCGCATTGTGCGTCTGCCCCTCAACCAGGTAGGCTCGCTCAACAAGATCAACCACGAGATCAACAAGTTTGAGCAGGAGAACCAGCGTCACCCCTCTGTGTCGGAGCTTGCTGACGCCACCAAGATTGACGAGGAGAAGATCGGACAGAGCCTCATGGCAGATGGTCACCATGTGAGCATCGATGCTCCGTTCCAGGACGGTGAGGACAACTGTATGCTCGATGTCATGCCAAGCGGCGATGACACCCGCACCGACAAGCAGGTAGACCACGAGTCGATGGCTCAGGAACTCAACTCGGTGCTCAACAAGGTGTTGAAAGACCGCGAGATAACAATCATTCGCGAGTGTTTCGGCATTGGTTGCCACGAGAAAGGTCTCGAAGAGATTGGTGACCAGCTCGGCCTCACCCGTGAACGTGTGCGCCAGATCAGAGAAAAGAGCATCGCCAAGCTGCGCGACAGTGGCAACGCCAAGATTCTGATGAAATATCTCGGTTAAGCGCTCAACAACCACAAGCAAGGTCTGTCAGACCTAAAACAAGAAAGACAACAACAACCCAACATAAGCAGGAACCACATATATAATAAATGTGTGGTTCCTGCTTTTTTCGTAAAAAAACATTAAAGGGACGGAAACTATATGTCCGTCCTCATTGCTAAAAAACAAACCGAAGAAGAGATTATGAAATTTATCAAACCCGTCATGGCAGTAATGCTCCTCGCATGTATGCTTCATTTGCCTTATGGTTATTATTCTTTAGTGCGCTTTGTCGCCATGGTTGTATTTGCCGTCCTGGCATACCAATATTATAAGGAGAAGAACGACACCCTCATGGTAACGTTTGGAGCCTTCGTCTTGCTGTTTCAGCCCTTCATAAAAATAGCGTTAGGTCGCGGTCTTTGGAACCTGATAGATGTTGTTGCCGCTGCCATTCTCATTGCTTTATGGGCTAAAGAACTGCGAAAATAAACATTTTGCGTTTCTATTGTAAAAAATACACAAGAATGTTTGGAGGATAGAAATAATGTTCATATCTTTGCGGTGTAATAATTACACAAGACAAGAATATGGAAGAAAAAATGTTCTCTTACAAATATCCACACCCCGCCGTCACCACCGATTGCGTGATTTTTGGTTTCGATGGCACACGCCTTCAGGTTCTGCTTATAGAAAGAGGCCTTGAACCATACAAAGGCAAATGGGCTTTTCCCGGCGGCTTCATGAAGATGGACGAGTCAGCAGAGCAAGGAGCCAAACGCGAACTGATGGAAGAGACGGGCATGAAGGCCGAATATATGGAACAGTTTCATGCCTTCACTGATCCAGACCGCGACCCTCGTGAGCGAGTCATCACCATTGCCTATTATGCGTTGTGTAAGATACAAGAGGTCAAAGGTGGCGACGATGCAGCAAAAGCCCAGTGGTTCAGCATCGACGAGATACCGCAACTGGCGTTTGACCATGACCGCATTCTGCGTCACGCCCTATCTGTTCTGCGCGAACGTCTTCATTTCCGGCCTATCGGCTTCGATCTGTTACCCGAAAAGTTCACTATGAAAGAGCTGCAGTCGTTGTATGAAGCAATTCTGAATGTAAAATTTGACCGCGCCAACTTTGCCAAAAAGATGCTTCGTTTCGACTTGCTGAAAAAACTCGACGAGACGGTTTGGCCTACACCCAAACGTGAGGCAGCGCTCTATAGTTTCAACAAAGAAAGCTACGAAGAGCTTAAACAGAAAGGATTTCGCCTGGAGTTTTAAAACACAAAACAACAACATAACAACAACACAACACTCAACTGTCATTATGAAAAACCTATTAATGGCCGCTGCCGTGGGCGACATTGCAGGCAGCGCTTACGAAGGCCGCACACATCGCACAAAAGATTATAACGCCGTGAAGATGTTCTCTTCAAGAGCCCATTTCACCGACGACACGGTGCTCACCTTTGCCTGTGCCGAAGCTTTTCTGAAGAACAAGAACATGGCAGACAACCTCTGGATGTGCGCCAACCAACACCCACACGCCGGCTACGGCCACCGATTCAAACAGTGGATTAAAGACCACGACCATGAGCCATACGGGAGCATGGGCAACGGCTCAGCCATGCGCTGCAGTTCGGCGGGATGGTTGGCATGTACAAAAGAGGAGTGCATAGACCTCGCCACGCAGACAGCGGTCCCCACGCACAACCACCATGAAGGCATCAACGGTGCTGTGGCAACAGCCCTCGCCATCTTCTATCTTAAGAACGGCAAGGACAAGGAATTTGTGCGTCAGCATGTGCTCGACCAATACTGCCCGTTCTGGAGCGGGAAGACCTACGACGACATTCACGACTCCTACTCGTTCTTCTCCAACAGTCCCGGCACCGTTGGTCCTGCCATCCTGTGCCTTATCGCCTCTACCGATTACATCGACTGCCTACGTCTTGCCATCTCCCTCGGTGGCGACTCCGACACGCTGGCTGCCATCGCCGGTCCCATGGCCTATGCTCTTTACCGCGAGATGCCCGCCCCCTTGGTCTATCAAGCCTTAAAGTCGCTACCCGACTGGATGCAGCGCGTAAACGCCGCCTTTGACCAGCGGTGCGAACAACTTGGAACAGTGGAGTAACGCTTCATCGCCACCGACACGTCACGACTATCCTGGTTCATTCTCAAAAAAATGTATCCATACTGTGAACCATTACGAACTTGTTTCGTATCTATAATTTTCGTACTTTTGCATCAGAGATTTAAGCCTCAACACTGCATGCTATTGCAAGAAAGCAAAAGCTGGATGAAAAAAAACAACTAATTACTTTAAAAAGAACATACGCTATGAATGTTTTTTCAATGGAACGTATCTTTAAGAGGTCGGAAAGAAACAAGAACCTGTTTTTTGGTGCCGACACATATTGTTATCCATTAATGTTTTATATGGTTAGCGATACAAGATTACCAGACTGCCGTTTTTGTGATTCTGAAGAAGTAGCAGAGAGCATGTTGGCCGAATGTAACAGCGAGCGCCCTTCACTTGTATGCCTTTGGAACACAGCTGTACTCTCGTTTTACGGAGATGCTATGATAGAAAATTCGTTTAAGAAAGACGTAGCATTAGCCAAAAGTCTAATTCAAAAAATATATCGACGGAAAAAAGAATTGTTAGTTGACGATTGGGACAAACGACATGTGTATAGACAGCTTTTCGACTTTCGATCGTACATCAACCGCCCTAATGTGCTGAACGAAATAAGCTGGAACCTTGAATACATGAAAGAAGAAGATCTTTTCTCATTTAATAGTGTTTTGTATAATAATCATTTCGCTGAGCAAGGTTTGCTACAAGAGTTTTCAGCACTAAGTGTAGAGGAAGGATGGCATTTCGCAATAAACAGAAATCATATATCCAATTGGGAAGATATGTACATAGAGAATAGTAAATATGAAGATGAATATGAAGGTTTATATATAATCTGTTTGCAGAACAAAGAAATACTGAAAATGTATGCGCAAGATAAAACAGGAAGGAAAGACAACGACTTCTTTAAACATCTATGCATAAGCAATAGTGAGGTGGGCGGTTGGAGCCTCCTACTATTCCTTGAGGGTTTCTTTCATGTAACAGTAAAAAAGGTTTTAAACAATGTTTATCATTTCTGTCCCTATGTGAAGACAGAAGAAGAGATAACGGCAATGTGCAAAAGCAGTTGCACAACAGATCTGCACCGCCCTGACGAATACTTGCCATACGGAGACTCAACGATGATTGATGAAAAACGATGCCGCATAGACATTGTGTTTAAACGACGCCTTGAGCCTGGACACGAAGACAAACGCATACATGCCGCACTGCTGCTAAACAACAATCGTCTGGCAGGGGTGGCGATAGAAATGGTATATGACAAACATTAAAAATACAAATATTATGGAAAAGATGATGATGAAGGAAAATGGAGTACCGCATTCCATGGCTTTTTTCAAGGAAATCATGGCAAGCACATACATCGCTAAATTATTTTTTGACAAATGTCGGAGAATACAGAACCGAAAGTTTATAAGTCATACTGTCAAAGAACCCTTTGGCTGGCAGCGTAAAGCCGCTTAGCCTTTATCTCAAATGTTAACGAACTATTGTTGTAAAAAGTCAAAAGATTTTATATTTTTGTATTCAAAAACAATTTTATATGTTTCATAATAAGAAATTAACAATATTTGGTAATGAGATATATTGTCGTGACAATTATAGATACATGAAACGACCTAATAAGCAAATAGTGACAAAGAGTGGTAATACATATAATTTGTCATATCCTGAAGAAAATGTAGGTAAATATTATTATCTTAAAGAATTAGATACTTTTGGTTATGATAACTCAATCGCTAATAAATTCTCAAAGATATTGGATTGGATTTATGAGCATACACAACGTCACTACGATGAAGTAATCGTAGAGACTCTTATAAAATATTGTCCTAAAGTGGATACAGGATCTGTAGCTCCATTTTTTACAATAATATATCTTGCAATGCTTGATTTGGAAATAGGAAGTCCATATCCTGTCGGTTCCGGAAAATTTATGGTCTACAAAAGTTGCAAAGCTGTGCTTTTCCATGAATGTGATTATAGAACTGCGGCAAATATGTTCTCGAAAAAAAACATAATCGAAGACGAAGACATTGATGACTCCTTTGGCAACTATCACGAAGATCATTATGAGCGAACAGACTCTTCTCCTGAGGATATTATAATGGATGCTTTGGAAAATGGGAATGGAGAAATTTTTGGATTTTAATAGAAGCGGAATACCGCCATATTCTCCTTTTCAACCTTTGTCTTGCGCCCAACGTAAGACAAGGTTTTTTCTTTTTCCTGTGTACTACCCTAGAAAAAGTTGAATGGATTTGTACTGTAAGCCTGAGGTTGGTTGAATGATTTTCGCCTTATCCCCAAACTCTGTTGAATAAACAGACAAAGCAGATAAAGGATCTGAAGAAAAGAAAGATAATTTATTAAAAGGATGATGAAGAGGATATTAGTCATATCAATATTGTGGACATTCGCGATGATTAATGCTTCGGCAAATAAGGTCGCTAAGAGTTATTGTGGGGTCGCAACACAAGGATGCGTTTTATTTACTGAAGCACATGAAGAAAGCAACGATATGTATGGCAATAATATAAAAGCAGAAGACTGTTCTAAGGAAAAGATGTGTCTGCCTGTAGATGTCATGACATTGCTTGCCTACCAAGTGAAAGACAATAAAGGAGTGGAAAGATATTTAACGAAGCATGGGTTCAAATATGAAGGACGGTTTGTGCCTGAAGATTTGAACCCTGAGTTCTACTTCCAAAAGAAATATTGTAAAGGATGTACGGTAAACAAGAAAGGAGAGGTGGTTATCAAGAAAGGAAAAGAGGTGAACAAGAAAGGAGAGGTGGTTATCAAGAAAGGAAAAGAGGCAAACAAGAAAGGAGAGGTGAAGAACATTAAAGGACAGAAGAATGAGAACCGACTAGGTTGCATGGTTGAGATAGGGTCTTTGGGCTTCGGTCCATGCACCACCATTACCGTTTTTGACAAAACAGGATGGCAAGCAATCATCTCTCTTTTGAAAAGCAAAGGGTTCAAAGAATATAAAAACGAAGATTCTGATTGTTCTTTGGTAAGAAACAAAACATGTGTCGACTTTTGGAATAACTCAAATAACTCTTGGGGACTCACCATTTGGACAGACAACTTGATGTAAAGAGAAATTGATTAAAGATAAACCAATGAAGATGAAACACATAAACACTAACAGTACAGACAGCCTTTGGTTTGCCTGTTTGGGTGGCTTGGCTTTTATGTTCCTGGTTACCCTGTTTGCGGCAAGCACCAGCACGGCTTGTGGCTATATGGCCGACGTACCGCAACCCACACAAAAACATATAGCCTATAAAACGACGATGAGCGACGACACCACAACCTATGCGTCGCTCTACGCCGACGTTTATCCTACAATCGACTCTACGCACCTATCTTTTTACGACACCACGCGTGTGGTAAAGAAGCCTTACGAGCCCACCGACACCTCAAACGTAGAGGCATATATACATAAGAAGATAGCGCGGTCTACCTTGTGTCGTTACTACAACGACAGGTTTCAATACACCCTTCTTTTTCCTTCATGTTTCAAGGCAGGTCCATTGCCCGAAAACAACGGCGGCACCGTTTTTGACATGGGGCACGACATCAAAATAGTGGTATATGGCAGCTATTCGTTGATATCATTTGGAGAGGATTTTTCGAAACCTAAATATTATAAATGGGCTAAAGACCAATATCGTCATATCTACCAGTGTCATCTCTACGACCGCTATTACAAAATCTGGGGCATGCCTAAAACCCATTATATAGGACATGAAGAGGTTAAGAACCACAGCCTTGAAAGCTGGGAGAAGACAATGTTTGTTATGTCAGATATTGACGATGACCCTGGAGACGGACTCATGGTGACGCTTATCGTGGAATATCCTAAAAAATACCGACAAGCGGTGATGCCTCTTATCAAAACCATGGACCGATATATGAGGTGCGAGACATTAAAGTAAGCGTCAGTAGATGTGTTTTGAGAGATATAACCTATTCCGTTTCCCATTAGTATGCCTTGTGATAATGAGAACCTTTGCTGGTAAAACCAGACATATCCATTAATGCATTATTGCATCACAGAATGTGGCGAAAGTGATGATGAAGGAAAACAGAATGCCATACTCCATGGTTTCTTTCAAGGAGATTATGATATCTCTACGACCATTGAGGAATAGGGAAATGGGATTGAAAGACAATAGAAGAATTGCCTCTCCAATGCCAATACTTTCTGCTTTAACGAAAACATATAAAAGAAACACGACTATGAGTAATGAGATACAAATTCTTCTGTATAAATGAACGGGAACAAGAGCTTTTGTGGAGATAAAGTCTCAATGAAAAACTCAGCCGTATGACCTATGGCTGAGTAAAATGAAAAAATTCACATGTTACAAATTATATGACATGTCAATTTGGGGCAGCAAAAACTTCGCAAATATCATCCGCAATACAGAAAAATTCAGTAACTTTGTCCTGTGTGACAATAGCGATTACGGCTTGTAAGCTTTTGCTTTTTAACACATTAAAGTCAAAACAATTTTCGCTAATCACCAAATTATCAGACGCCTATATTTTGTCGAACTCACGTTAAATAATAAGACAACAGACAAAGTAGATAAAGGATCTGAAGAAAAGAATGATAATTTATTAAAAGGATGATGAAGAGGATATTAGTCATATCAATATTGTGGACATTCGCGATGATTAATGCTTCGGCAAATAAGGTCGCTAAGAGTTATTGTGGGGTCGCAACACAAGGATGCGTTTCATTTACTGAAATACATGAAGAAAGCAACGATATGTATGGCAAGAAAATAAAAGCAGAAGATAGTGCTAAGGAAAAGATGTGTCTGCCCGTAGATGTCATGACATTGCTTGCCTACCAAGCGAAAGGCAATGAAAGAGTGGAAAGATATCTAACGAAGCATGGGTTCAAATATGAAGGACGGTTTGTGCCTGAAGATTTGAATCCAGAGTTCTATTTCCAAAAGAAATATTGTAAAGGATGTACGGTAAACAAGAAAGGAGAGGTGGGTATCAAGAAAGAAAAAGAGGTAAACAAGAAAGGAGAGGCGAAGAACATTAAAGGACAGACAAAGAATGAAAACCAGCAAGGTTGCATGGTTGAGATAGGGTCTTTAGGCTTCGGTCCATGCACCACCATTACCATTTTTGACAAAACAGGATGGCAAGCAATAATCTCTCTTTTGAAAAGCAAAGGGTTTAAAGAATATAAAAACGAAGATTCTGATTGTTCTTTGGTAAGAAACAAAACATGTGTCGACTTTTGGAATAACTCAAATAACACTTGGGGACTAACCATTTGGACAGACAACTTGATGTAAAGATAATCATAGCCTTCACCACAACCGCTATGATATTTTTTGGGGGGCGTTCAAAAAACTCGTAGTATAGAACATGAGAAAGTAGATAATATCGGATATGACTTTTATTGATCCTCACATGGCAGCTTACAAATGTATAAACATAAAGGCGATGAATACACAAAGACTATTGTTACGTTTTGCTGGCGTTATAATGATAAACTATGCAATCAGTTGGATCCTGTACCATTTAACCATGTGGAGCTTCCTCACGACGATTACGGTTGGCTGTTCAGTTATAAGATCATTATTCGATTTTAGAACTGAAGACGTAACTATTTTTTTCATGTCTATCTCTCGTAATACAGGTATTAGTCCTCATTGGATATATGTAATTAGTATTGGTAACTTTTCTACGCATATTACTGCATTACTTCTAAACACATTATTCATTTCGACGCTTATTTATGTAACCGGTTGGTTGAAAAAAATCATAAAAGGCTCGAGATTTCTTACCATAGTATCTTCGTTAACCCTATTGGCAACATTGTTAGATTTATATATTCCATTTTATTGTAAACCTACCCCTATAGACAATGGCTTCTGGTTATATTGTTTAAAAATAACTATCGGATTATTTTTTTCAGTTTATATAGGGACTACGATGTACAGTATTTGGAATTATAAAGATTAATTGAGAATATCGCTCCGACCATTGAGGAATTGGGAAATGGGATTGAAAGATAATACCCCAATTTGGGATAAAATAGCGATTAGTTGCATGTGAAGACAGATATGTGAATTCTCTTCCCATGCCATCAGACATGGGCTGTATATAAAGAATCGAAAGAGATCATTCTGTCTTTAGAACAATGAAAGTTGCTTCGTGTCTTCGATGCAGTATCCTTGCAATGCCTTTGGCTTGTTGTCAAAGAAACAATATGCTCCCAAGGCAGAAATAAGGTTCATGATAAAGTTGCTTACAGATCTATGGCGTGAATGTACAATCTGTGCCGTATTCTTCAGCATGTCATTAATGGTTTCGATAATGTATCTCTTGCGCAGCATCGTTCTGTCATAGAACGGCATCAGCTTGTTTTTCATGTTTACGCGCAACCCTGTCACCAGCTGTATTCCATCCTCAAAGAGGAAGTCAAATAGTTTCTGTGAAATATAGCCTTTGTCTGCGAACAGCTTGCCATACAACTGTTTAGCAAGAACCTTGAACACATTTGGGTCCTTGTCGCTGACATTTGTAATCGGTAGTCATATCAAATGTTTTTGTAACTAATTGATTTTCACCTATAAAGATACAAAATATTTGTGAGACTACCAACTTTTTTATGAACTATTCTTATCCCGAACTGGGGTATAAACTATGCAATCAGTTGGATCCTGTACCATTTAACCATGTGTAGTTTCCTGACGACGATTACGGTTGGCTGTTCATTTATAAGATCGATTATCCATACCTGCCGTTACCTTCTTGGAAACGTCGCAAAATATGCGGTATTTTTCTGGTTTATTTGGCGATTCGACATTATTTTATTATTTTTGTCGCAGAATATGCGGCGTTTAATGCCGTTCTTTAAATAAGATAGGCTGCACTCGGGAAAACAATCAAGTAAATTTGATGTTTTCCACTCCTTTGCACTTTCTTTGTCGCACATAGAACAAATATATTATGTATATACACGAAAGAGATAATTGGACAAACTTCCGTTGGGATGCTTCTGAGGTATCAATACTTCAGGAAATAGTATGTCGTAAGCAAGGTTTGCTTTACGGCAGATTGAGCTCGCTCGGTTTTGACAGCAAACTCCGAGCCATGGCAGAGAACTTGACACATGATGTAGTATATTCTTCAGAAATTGAAGGCATACGTCTGAATGAGGAGCAGGTGCGTTCTTCAATCGCTAGAAAACTGGGAATTGAAAACGTGAAATATACAGCTCCTTCTCATTATGTTGACTCTGTGGTTAGTGTTATGCTCGAAGCCGTGCAGAACTATGACCAACCTCTCTGTAAAGAGAAACTCTGTGCATGGCAAGCGGCTTTTTTTCCGACTGGTTTTAGCGAAGGTAGCCATATAGAGATTGGACAATACCGTACAAACGAGGAACATATTGTCAGCGGTATGTTCGGCCGTGAGAAGGTGCATTATGTAGCCCCTTCTCCTAATCTTGTAGAAAGCGAGATGCAAAAGTTTATAGCATGGTTTGATGGCGAAGACACAGCGGGTAGCGTTGTCCGTTCAGCCATAGCCCACTTCTGGTTTGTCAGCATACATCCTTTCGAAGATGGCAACGGCCGACTGGCTCGCATTATCTCCGACATGCTTTTGGCTCGCGGTGAGAAGAGCGAGTTGCGTTTCTACAATATTTCGTCTCAAATCAATAAAGACAAGAACCACTATTACGACATTCTGGAACGTATGCAACGTGGCGATGGAGACATCACAGAATGGTTGGTATGGTATATGAAGAAACTGATTGATGCGCTCGATGAAGCAGAAACCATTGTTACCACCATCTTGAACAAAAGTTTCTTTTGGCAGAAGGCTGCATCCATACCTATGACGGAGCGACAGACACAAATGCTCAATCTCTTCCTTGATGGCTATGAGGCAAAGATAACGTCTAAGACTTGGGCATCCTTGGCTAAGTGTTCGAAAGACACAGCCATACGTGACATACAAGACCTCGTCAGCAAGAACATATTGGTAGAAGACATTCCAGGAGCCAAACGACCAAGCTATTCCATTGTCTTTGATGCAGAGGACCTCACACAATTCTTTACCGATGTGTGTATTACCCAAGAGAATGCCACACCATATCTCAATGCCCTGTTCAAAGGTCATAGAAAGGTTTGTGAAAGAATATTACCACTCGATGCTGAGCGTTACCAAAAGGGAGATTTACTATTGCCTAATCTGCTCAATAAGTACTGCTCGTATTTGATGGCCAACGATTAGGAACCTGTCATGACTATCCACTCCATCAACACCTCCACCGCATATTGCTGTTCTTCCCTTGTCAGCTGTCTTCCTGCGGGTATATGATGCCATTTGAAGAAGCAGCCTCGGCAACAGCAGCCTGTGGCATGTTGGGCAATAAATACGGGATGTCCCTTCATTGGAGTCTGCTTGCCGTCGTTGGGGATTACGGCAGGAGCGAGACGCTTGGCCACGAAATCCTCTGCATGTTTGCGGATTGTGGCCAAACCTTTCTCGGTTATGTATTCCCTGTCCTTTTGTGAGAGGTGGAATCGGCTGCGGAATGCCGACTTTGAAAGCCTTTCAAACAAATTCGTAAAGTCGTATTTTCTTTTTACAGCATAGTCATACTCATTGCTTTCTACTGAGCGATTTTTCTTGCTTCCGTCCGAGTCAGAGTCCTTTTGAATTTCCTCTTCCTCCTCAGGAAATAAATTCAGTTCTATGTAGTTCATTTGCAGTATTTATGTATTTCTATAGCAAAAGTACAGTATTTTTGATTATTTACAAACTAATATATAGAAAAATGATAGAAAAGCAGTTACGAACATCAGGAAGGCACCAAAAGTGGCCAGTAGCACGTTGGGCGTACAGAATTTCCACGACCATAGGTGAGAAAAGGTTGATAAGCCACAAGCAGTACCTTTTGTCATGGATAAATCTCGATATGGCTGCTGCCGGAGTTGCCATTCTTGATAATCCTAATCTGGGTGGTGATGCGCTCGCTCATTGTGTCGGTATGGCTGATGACCCCCACCTTCTTGCCTTGCGAACTTTGCAGCATGGCGAGGGAGTCGATGACGGTGGCTAGGGTATCGGGGTCGAGGGTTCCGAAGCCTTCATCGATGAACAGGTTCTCGAAGGAGATGTTGCGGGAAGACAATGACGACAAGCCTAAGGCGAGGCCGAGGCTCACGATGAAGGTTTCGCCACCAGATAGGGAGGTGGTGTCTCGGATATCGTCGGCACGGTCGTGGTCGATGACTCTGATGCCTAAGGAATGCTTTACCTGCTGCAGTTCGTAACGGCTGTTGAACTTTCTTATCTCCTGGTTGGCATGTGCTATCAGGAAACTGAGCGTATAACATTGGGCTATCTTGCGCAGCGTCTTGCCGTCTGCTCCAATAGCGTCCGTAATGGCTGTCCAGTCGTCCTTTTCCTGCGTTACGAGCTTCAGAGCCTCAGCCTTGTCGCCCAACTGCTTCACGGCTTCCTGGTGGTTCTGCATTCTGGCGTTGGCAGCAATCAGCTCGTTGCGCTGGCTTCTCTCCTGACACTCCTGCTTAACGGCTAAGAGTGCGTCTCGGGTTTGGGCAGGCTGATGTTCCAAATGCTGCTGATGCGCCTTTTCTGCGCTTTGGTAAAGGGCGGTAGTTGAAGCCACGGCTTTCTCCTTTTCGTCCTTTTCCCGTCGGATAGCATTCCAGTCTTCGGCAGAGTGAAGCATCTCTCGGATGGTATTTCGTTCGATAAGGCTTGGTTCGATACTTCTTTCCTCGATGCCTTCCTCTTCGGAGTCTTTTCCTTCAATGCTCTTTTCTTCAAGCTGCTTGTTATATTCCTCGATCCAAAGGTCGAGTTCCTTTTCCTTCTCTTGCAGATTCTCTTTCATCGTATTGTTCTGAGACAGCATGGTTTGATGCGAACCTTTACTGTTGGCGAGTTCCGCCTTCAGTTTGTTGATATTCTCGTTCTGGTTATCTGCTGTTTTCGTAGCCTCATCCTTTACTGCTGTCAGTCTTTGTTCAGCCACATCAGGTTCTTCGCCATTCAGAATCTGCTTGTATTTCTCCTGCCATTCCTCCATTTCCTTCTTGGCGCTATTCCATGTCTGAAGGGCTTTCCCGTAAGTCTCCTCCTTACTCTTTTGCTGTGAGATGAGGTTGATGGTAAGTGCTTTCTGCTCAGCCAGTTTTGTTACGCAGGTTGAAGTTCTTCCCTGGACTTCGTTCAGTATTGTAGAAGCCTTGCTTTCATACGCAGCTTCATCCTTTACAGCCTTGTCCTTGAGTTGGGTCAGCCGTTCTATCTCTTTCTGAATCTTGTTAAACAGGCTCAGTTTGCTGCTCGCATCTTTCGCCTTGTTTTCATAGATAGGCAAGAGCGATTTCAGTTCTGCCTCAGCCTTCGGAATCTTTGGATACTGAGCGATGAGCACCTTCCATTCCTCTTCGTAACTGGCGATTTCTCCCGACAGTTTTTCCAGTTGTTTCTGTAGTGTCTGTACTTCGCCGTCGTTCTGTTTTCTCTCGCCCGAAAGGTCCTTCTCCAGTTTCTGCTGCAGTTTCAGCAGATTCTCCTTGGCTTTCAGAAGTTGAGAGAGTTCCGTGGTGGCTTCCTCAAACTGTCTGTTGTCGGTATGATAAGGATGGGTCGTGCTGCCGCAGAGCGGACAAGGTTTGCCTTCGGTCAGGTTGGCACGATGAATCTCCCATTTCTCGCTCACCATGAGGGTATAGGCATTTCTCAGCGTCAGGGTCTCTTTCTCTAGAGCCTCGATGGTCAACTTGCCTAGCACTTCATCTATCTCCGCGTTTCTCTTGCCCAAGACCAGGATTCGCTCCCCATTCTTCTGCTTTTCTGCTGTGGCAGTATCGAGATGAGCCACAACCTTGATGGCTTGCTGAACATCCTGCAGTTTCCTGTCGGCTACAGTCTTGCTGTTCTGCAGTTCCTCTATGTTCTGTCCGGCAGTCTTGTTTCTTTCCGTCTCCCATGCCTGTTCTGCGGCTTGCGTCGCTTCGTGC
>ERZ791615.400-NODE-400-length-19527-cov-2.68622_pt1 | contig 19527 bp, 10 predicted proteins | sample MGYA00510273_ERZ791615 | MGnify/ENA primary metagenome ERZ791615 (study PRJEB30046, sample SAMN00715185) | human gut metagenome | study: EMG produced TPA metagenomics assembly of the A metagenome-wide association study of gut microbiota in type 2...
GATTCAGTTCCCGTATCATTGAAATTAATCTCTGCTGCCATTCGATATGAAGGGAAGCCTCCGGTTCATCCATAAACAGCACACAATGGCTGTTGTCCTGCACGAGTACCGTCAACAGAATTACTAACATCTGCTTTTCACCGGAAGACAGTTTATAGGGAAACAGCAGTTCGCCATCCTGATAGAAAGCAATGTCGTTCCGTTTACGGTCTATCTTCTTACGGGTATAGCTGAACAGTTCGTCAATCATATCCTGAAAACGACGTTTGGCAATCGACAGGGTCGCGGCTTTTCGCCGTTCTTCTTCATCGTTGCTCGAAAGCATTTCTATCATTTTATTGCCTATGTTGACCTGATAATCAAGATAACGGCGTTGGAGAAGGTAGAGCTGCCAGTCCAGTTCGGACTTCACATTCTTATCTGCCATACGGGCTGTAAAGTCGCCCATAATCAGGGGGCGGTCGTAACTGCGAATCACATCATACGGTATATAGGTGGCCTCGGGATTGTCGAAGAAAAGACGCACGCCGTTTTTTTCGTCGCTTTTCATCTCGCCGGAAAGGTCTTCAAGATAGCCGACGGAACGATTGAGAATCGTTGTCTTCCCCACTCCGTTAATGCCGGAAAGGATATTTACGTCGGGACGTAAATCCCAGCTTATATTAAAACGTCCCCATAGTCCGTGGATTTCGATACGACGGATATAATTGGCTTGTTGTTCCATAATATTCAAGTTTAATCAAGGCAAATATAAATAAAATGTCCCGTTTTCATGCACAAACGGGACATTTTGTTTTATCGTCTTCTCCTTTCTCTGTTTCAACAGAAATGAGACAACTTCATTTCTATCTCCGGTGTGGACAAGGACGCGGTCTGGCAGTAGTCCGCCGGGAAGAATTATTCCCCTTGCCATTTTTTCTCAAAGTATGTCAGTTTATTTACCGGATTGAGAAAATACAAGAATAAAAAAGTTACCTTTGCCAACCGTTTTTTCTAATTAGATGTTATTCTTATAAGATTATATTAGATCACTATTATCAGCATGGACAAAAGTAAGAATCTACACGGTCATCTGTTTGCGTTGACAGCAAACGTTATGTGGGGCTTAATGGCTCCTATTGGTAAATCGGCTCTGCAAGAGTTTTCCGCTCTTTCCGTCACTACATTCCGTATGATAGGAGCTGCGGCTGCTTTCTGGATGTTATCTATATTCTGTAAACAAGAGCACGTCAACCACAGGGATATGCTAAAGATTTTCTTTGCTTCTCTGTTTGCCTTAGTATTTAATCAGGGGATCTTTATTTTCGGACTTTCCATGACTTCGCCTATCGACGCCTCTATCGTAACTACTACTTTGCCGATAGTAACCATGATTGTGGCTGCCATTTATCTGAAAGAACCGATTACAAACAAGAAGGTATTGGGAATTTTTGTAGGTGCTATGGGGGCACTTATCCTTATTTTAAGTAGTCAGGCTGCAAGTGGCGGTAACAGAAACCTTATCGGCGACTTGCTCTGTCTGGTAGCACAAATCAGTTTCTCTATCTATCTGACGGTATTCAAAGGACTATCTCAGCAGTATTCAGCGGTAACAATCAATAAATGGATGTTCGTTTACGCCTCGATATGTTATATACCTTTCTCCTATTATGACATTTCAACGATTCAGTGGGCCTCTATTTCCACCGTTGCTATCATACAAGTGCTCTATGTAGTACTAGGGGGAAGTTTCCTAGCCTATCTCTGCATTATGACGGCACAAAAACTGCTTCGTCCTACCGTTGTCAGTATGTATAATTATATGCAGCCGATTGTGGCTACGATTGCTGCCATTATTATGGGAATCGGAAGTTTCGGCTGGCAGAAAGGACTTGCCATTGCGCTCGTATTTCTCGGTGTATATATTGTAACGCAAAGTAAGTCGAAGGCTGATTTCGAGAAAGCGGGAAGGGAATTGTAATAACCACCAATCATTATTAGTTATCAGACACGGATTACACAAATTTCACAGTCCTTTGATTGACTAAAACTGTGAAGTCCGTGTAATCTGTGCCTGAATAGTTTTATTCTAGTTAGCCAGGATAGTCACTTCTGCACCGGACGCAAAGTCTTGTCCGTTCTGCGAACTCAAAGCAGTAAAGCGAATATAACGTGCCTTTACCGGCTTGTCGAACATCACCCTCTTTTCCTTTGAGTTATTAGCAAAAGTACCTTTCTTGACCGGATCACCCCATTCTTTACCATCCATGCTGACTTGAATAGAGTAATCCTTGATATTGCCATTATTTCCATTCTGACGCGGCAGATAGGTAAAGCCTTTGATTTCTTTTACTTCACCTGCATCAAGATCCACCCAATGCGGATATTTGGCAACCGTTACTGAATACATTGTATGCCATATCGTACTAGGATCACCGTCAACCAGATTAGCTGCATCTCCATCGCCTGATTCCTGGCTGCTGGCATATACCACCTGCATTTGGATACTTTCTATCTTTTCAAATTTCATAACGGCACTAATATCCTTATTGTCCTTATACCATGCTTTCACAGTACCTCCATTACGCAAAGGAATAGGTTCTGTATATTCCTGTACCTTTTTACTACCGTCAATCGTATAGCAGAATACAGCGTCTTTCTTTGCCGACGTCAATTCTACCATCCCGGCAGGAGTACGTGTGATAGACAAAGGAATATCTCCGGCAGGAGCAACATTAGCAACAGCTGCCAAATTCGCACCAACAGCCGGACGGATAATAAAGCCCATATTATGATGACCGGCAAATACCCTGTCTTGAACAAGAGGGCCACCTTGACCGCAGCTATTACCACCTAAACCGGTAACTGCACAATCCAGATGCAAATAAGTATCACCTGCTTTAGGCAATTGATATGGATGAGAAGCCAGGATCAAATCAAGAGCAGAATATTGAAGTGCAGACACCGACAGGCGATCGGTAGCTATAAAGACTGCCCCTTGTCCTGCCTGATTCGTCAATGCACACCAACGTACATCTTCATGATTACCCATATCCTGCGGCTTCGGGAAATTCACAAACTCACCCGCTACCGTATTCGTATGTTGCTCTATGAACTGGCCACTCTTACGGTCGGCATAGTTATCAATCGGTCCACGACCATAATAAGTAAAGTTAGCATATTCCTGAGGAACTTTCATCACATAGCCAAGACGTGGCAAAGTCAGGCTGGGACGAGTAGAAGTAATACTGGACTGCAATTCGATAGAGCCGTCCGGATAAACCGTCCACACCTGATTGGTAATAAACTTAAAGTCATTGGCTCCAAATTTCCGGTCTGTCAGTTCCACAATACTATTCTTACCGGAACTGGTCCCCCCTTTAATGCTTGCAGCATTCGGTGCCTGCGATTCTACGGTAAAACTCAATACCATTTTACCATCCTTCTCACGAGCTGTTACCTCTATCATTTTATGTTGCAGGTTATGCAAACCATATTCAAACCAAGGAGTATAGAACCAGTTATCATTGTTTGTAAAGGCACGAAGTGCATCAAGTTTCGGTCCGTTTCCGGCCGCAATAATTGTTTTATCGCCGTATTTCAAGCTATAAATACTTCCGGTCTGCTGATCGAATTCCGCTTCAAAGCCGTCCCCTTTAATTTCGATTCTCTCTGTACTCGGGTTCATACGACTCTTCAGACTTCCCGCAGTAGCGGCAGCCACTTCACTGATTAACGGACGATCCGTAGCTTCCTTCACCAGTACCTGTTCTTCCGCCATTACGAAGTCTTTATCAGCCCAAGGCATCTTGTCTTTCAATATAAACTGCACTTTCACAAAGTACTCCGCATCTTTTTTAAACGCAGCACGATTATAGGGAAGAGAGATTTGCATCCGCTGGCGGGGAGCCAGATTGATGTCTTTCTTCAGAGTTGCCTGAATAGCCTTGCCGTCCTCATAAACGGACCACATCAAATAGTAGTCGTCCGCCAGATTCTTGAAATAATACTTATTGAAGATCTCAAAGACACCCTTCTCAACATCGACAGCTTTCACTCCGATATTCTGATATACTTTTCTCACTTCATAATATTGAGGTTTCGGTTCCAGATCTCCGAACACGATTCCGTTCATTACAAACTGCCCATCATTGGGAGTATCGCCGAAGTCACCTCCATAAGCCAGATAACGCGTACCCGTTTTCGGATCGTAATTATACATGGACTGGTCTACCCAATCCCATATAGCACCGCCACAGAAGAAGTTGGTAGACTCCATAGCTTCCCAATAATCAATAAGATTACCGCAAGCATTTCCCATTGAATGAGCATACTCGGAGATATGGAACGGATATTTAATATCATATTTCCCCTGTACAGCACCACGTACCCAACCGATAGACGGATACTGATTCGAACCCATATCAACAATATCATTGTTACGTTCATATTGTACGGGACGGGAAGTATCGAACTTCTTCAACGCATCATAAGCCGCCACAAAATTCTTACCCGGACCGGCCTCATTACCTAACGACCAAATCACGATAGAAGGATTGTTGACATTGGCATGCACCATTTCCATAACACGAGCCACATGAGCATTTTTCCATTCCACCGGATGAGAAAGCGAAGCGGCACCATAATAATATTCGTGTGATTCGATGTTAGCCTCATCTTCCAGATAGATACCATATTTGTTGCACAGGAAGTACCAATACGGATCATCCGGATAGTGAGAGTTACGAACATGATTGATGTTAGCACGCTTCATCAGCATAATTTCTTTTTCCATCATCTCACGGGTAATGGCATGTCCCACAGCAGGGTTGGATTCATGACGGTTCACCCCTTTCAGTTTAACGGTCTTTCCGTTCACATAATAATAGCGTCCGGCAAGCCCGAACTCATCTTCTGACGCAGGTGTATCTTTGATTTCCACTTTCCGGAAACCTATAATAGTAGAAACCGTTTCAATAGTCCTGTTCTTTTTATCTTTCAGTTCAGCAACAAGCGTATAGCGATAAGGAAACTCCGCCGACCACTTGTTAGGAGCCTTCACCTGAAAAACAGTTTGAACCTTACCAATCTCATTCGGAACGATCTTCTCTATTACCGGAGATGAAACGCCGTCTACCAACGTATTTTCATCAGAATACAGTTTATTGGCATACAAAGAATAATATACTTTATAATCCTTGGCTGCCTTTTTATCCAAGTTACGGATATCGGCGTTGATAGTCAAAGAACCATCCGTATAAGTAGCGTCCAAATCGGGAATAGCCACCAAGTCACGGAAATGAACCTTGGGAACCGAGTACAAAGCTACCGTACGGAAGATACCCGGCAGACGGAACATATCCTGTGCCTCCAGAAATGAACCATCCGAGCTACGATAGACTTCGGCTGCTACGATATTTTTGCCTTTCTGAAGATAAGGGGTAATATTGAAATTAGCGGTATTGCGCGAGTTCTTGGAGAACCCCACATACTTACCGTTAATCCAAAGATAGAAGAAAGAATCCACACCGTCGAAACTGATGAATACTTCCCTGCCGTCCCAATCCTGAGGAATCTCAAAATCGCGGCGGAAGGAACCAACCTCATTACGGTGCTTATAAGTAGTCCAGTTAGCGGGCGGAGTACGCATCACTCCTCCGCGCCAGTCGTCTACCTTCACGCTATGTTGGAAGATAACCGGTTGATTGACATAAATAGGAGTTCCATACTTCAAGCTTCCGTCTTTCTGAATACCATAGATATTCCAGCTCGACGGTACAGGGATTACGTCCCACGAAGTCACATCATAATTCGTCTGATAGAAATCTGCCGGACGGGAATCGGGGTCGGGTGCCCAATGAAACTTCCAGTCGCCATTGAGAGACTGCCAGAACTTACTGTTTTCGGGCAATACTTTGCGAGCACTTTCCAAGTCTTGAAACGGAAAGAAATAAGCATGCGGCTGCTCCTTATTGAGTGCCAAGTTTTCGGGAGATTCCCACTCCGCTCCTGTCGGAGCATTCAAGGTAGCATAGGTAAACCCTTCCAAAGGTTGGTCTGCGAAACTCTGTACTGTGAGGGTGCAGCACAGAAGACCTGTTAACAAGGTTTTGTTCATAAGGTATTTTAAGTCAATAAATAATATTCTGTGTCCAATATTCATGGTTCTCTGAATGTAAATACAATCAGAAAGCATACCACCCCTATTTTTTCATCCGCTTTTTAACGTTCTTTTTCTAGTCGTCCCGTTTCAGGTCTGCGAAATAAGTATCGAGTAGGCTCTTTGCGGCTATAAATGATGTCAGATTTCCTTGCAACACTTGCTGTTCCTTTTCCAGAAGCATGGCTTCAATCTTCGGATTATGATAGAAACTGTCACGAAGTTGTTCGTTGATCGTTTCATACATCCAGTATTTACTTTGCTCGTTACGACGATATTCAAAATAACCGTTGGTCTTCACAAAGTCAATATATTCATAAATCATATCCCATATCTCCTTCACTCCGATATTATAAAAACCGGAATAGGTCAACACTTGGGGAGTCCATCCCGATTCGGGAGCAGGGAAAAGATGCAAAGCGTTACGAAATTGAGTAGCAGCCAGTTTTGCACGTTCCAGATTATCCCCGTCGGCCTTGTTGATCACAATGCCGTCGGCCATTTCCATAATACCGCGCTTAATGCCTTGCAACTCGTCTCCTGTACCTGCCAACTGAATCAGCAGGAAGAAATCTACCATAGAATGAACAGCCGTTTCACTCTGTCCCACCCCGACGGTTTCCACAAAAATCTTATCGAATCCGGCAGCCTCGCAGAGTACAATCGTCTCACGCGTTTTGCGTGCCACTCCTCCCAACGAACCTGCCGAAGGGCTAGGGCGGATAAATGACTTCGGATGTACAGAAAGCTGTTCCATACGCGTCTTATCTCCTAAGATACTGCCTTTACTACGTTCGCTACTGGGGTCGATAGCCAACACAGCCAGCTTTCCTCCTTTTTCAAGCACGTGCAAACCGAATACATCTATTGAAGTACTCTTTCCCGCGCCGGGAACTCCGCTGATACCTATACGGACAGAATTTCCGGAATGAGGCAGGCATTTCTCTATCACCTCTTGTGCTACGGCCTGATGTTCCGGTTTCACACTTTCCACTAATGTCACAGCCTGACTCAAAATAGTAATGTCGCCTTTCACAATCCCCTCAACAAACTCCGCCACCGAAAGCTGACGCTTTTTCGGCTTACGCTTCAGGTAAGGATTTACAGACGAAGGCTGCTCGATGCCTTTGTTGACAACAAGCCCTTTGTATTCTCCACTATTTTCAGGATGTTCCATAGCCATAGAATTTAGCGTTTGATATTGATTTCAACTTTCGGATTCAACGGGTCGTTTGTAATCATAAGAATGCGTAAATGATGCTTCTTATTACCGACGTCACGCTTACGAATCGTTACTTTCAGCTTCGTCATTCCGTCCGGCGGCAACACGGTCTTTTTCAGACTAACGCCCACAGAAGAATTAAACACCTGCAACTTACTGATTACTAACGGAGTCTTTCCGGCATTAGCAATCAAGATATTGTAGCTGGCTTTCTTTTTCTTTATCAATGGTACACTGAGGTCTATATTTGTTTCCGAGATACGGATAGCCGGTGCGTCCAACGAATCTTTCGCCGTCATCCGCGAGAAATCGGGAAGTAGAATAGCCGAAACGGGAATTTCATTATCCTCACTGACCTTATCACCGGCAAAACGGGAGAGATAGACGGAAGTCTGTGTCAATCCGTAATCATTCAGTTGGCTGGCGTCCAGCGTCAGTTTGACAGTTCCTTTCTTTCCTTTGAGCAACACTTTAGGTTCCGCCTCCATTTTCAGGTAAGGAGGAAGATGCATCAGTACCGGTTCATAAGGACGGTCGGAAAGGTTGGCAATGCTGAACGTCATAGTTGGTTGCTGTCCGCGATATACATCGGGGAAGGCAAATTCATCCCGGTCGATACGGATATTACCGATAGCGAAAGGATGAGTCTTCGTATAATCCTTTATTTCCTGCACCACTTCACCCGTAAACTTCAGATAAACCAGATTCGGAGTAGCATTGCTATAAATACCGACCGACTTCTCGAAACGTCCCAATGCTTTGGCATCAAATGAAGCCTTTACAATACCTTTCGCTCCGGGAGCAATCGGTTCTTTTGTCCAGTCGGCCACGGCACAGGCACAAGAAGTGGTGACGTTGGTCAGCACCAAAGGCTGATTTCCGGTATTGGTAATGGTATACTCCACTGTCACCGGACGTTTCCATTCTATTTGTCCGAAGTTGTGCGTCTCCTTATTAGAAGAAATACGAGGTTGGGCGACAGCTGCCAAAGTGACAATAAGCAGAAAAAATATAGATAGTAAACTACGTTTCATGTGATATATTTTATTTTGGTGTACAAATGTAGGAGTTTTAGATGAGATATGAAACGTATTGAAAGGATTATTAACGGTGAACGTTCTCCGTTCACCGTTAATAAGTTAATTATTTCACTTCTACCGTCATTGAAGCCGAATGAGAAGCATATTCCGGCGCATAGGCACATTGCATGGTTGCCAGCCCCGTTTCGTAAGTTCCCGCACGACTGACACGGTAACTATATTCCAGTACATAAACTCCCTTCCCCAAGTGATCGAAGAAGAAATTGGTAGAAGCATCTTTAATGTCCACATAATAGCCGATTCCGTTATTCCAGCGATAACCGGAGACACTGCCGATCGGCTCGAAACAAGCGCCACGCTGATCTTTCAACTGTACAAAGTCCATTGCACGGTCTACACGGATACTCAAACGGGAAACAACCTTATCACCTACCTGAAGCACCGTCTTTGCCGTGACCGGTTGCAGCTGAGGGGTATCATTCACCGTACGTTCCACATATAATTGTTTCTGTACATTTAACTCACCTCCCTGTTGCTTCACATCCTTGATCGGCGATTCATATTCTGCATAAACAGCTCCCCAGGCAATCCCCGGATTTCTCTTTTCCACTTCAATCTTGCGGGCATCCATGACATTCTTCTGTGTAAACGAACGTTTGATATATCCCAGTCCCGGCACCGTAGTCTTGCTCGGACTCACCGTTTCCAGTACTTCATTGGCAATCACAATCCGTACATCGCCCTGATTGTCAAGCAAATTAGTACCTTTCATCAACAGTGCATACACCGCATCTGCCGTAGTTACAGGAGAATCCCATTGTTGCGTCTGCTTCTGTTTCAACAGCCAGAGTTTCATTTCTTCCACCGTTTCGCTGTTTCCGCCGATCAATTCCAAAGCTTCCATAACGTCTACATGAGCCTGCATCCTCATTCCTCCCCACGCATAAGGATTCTCGTTGAAAGCGAAGAACATCCCCTGTTCGTCCGTCTTTGTCAGATGTTCTTTCAGAGAAGCAACAAATTCCTGCGCTTCTTTCTTTTGTCCGGCTTTATCGAGCACGATAGCAGCAATCGCCTTCGTATTCATTGAAGCTGCCGGAAGCAACTCTTTCACTTTAGAAAGATAATAAGCATACGCAGCTTTATTGGCAGCAGGAACCTGTCCGCCGGAAATAGCGACAATATACAGATATTGCAGGATAGAGCCCGACACTCCTGTGAACTTCACTCCTTCTTTCTGTGCTTTAAGAATATTTTTGTATTCTTCCAAAGCTGATTGGTGAAGATAAGTCAACGCCTTTTCCTGTAAAGCAAGTGCTGGTCCGTTCAACTTCTCACCGGTCAGCAGAGCAAGGCGAGCATTCAATTCGGCAATATAGGCCGTGACATAACCGCTGCCGTTCATTCCTTTATACCATGACCAGGCACCGTTGGAATTTTGCAATTCCTGCAATCTGGTCAGTGCAGCGATATTATTGTTACGGATATTATTCAAGTCGAACAGTGTAGCGATACGCTCTTTCTGCTGTTCTTCAGTCTGTGCTTCGAGTACCCACGGAGATTCGGACAACAGAATATTCTTCACTTCCTGATTCTTTTGCAAGTTGCTCAAGAAGGTTTCCTTCGTACCGCCCTGAAGTCTCCAGCTATCAAACACAGCCTTGATGCGTGGCTGACTGTTCATTATATACGAAGCCAATGTATTCGCATAGTAGGCGGTAGCCCATGAAATAGCGTTATTATTGACCGGAAGGCTCAAAGAAGGCAATGCCTGAATAGCATACCAAGCAGGATTTCCGGTAAATTCAATCGTCAGTTTACGGTCTGTTGCCCTTTTACTATGCCGGTTGAACAAACTGTCGAGCGAGAAGGTGAGAGTTTCTTCTCCACGTATAGGCATGGGCAGTGTCTCTACCAAATGTTCCTTGTTGCTGAGTACCGGAACCAATTGTTGCTCTCCGTCGCTAAATGTGCCGCTATCGGCTATCATCCGACAACCCAATACCTCGTATTTATCACTGACGGTAAACATGAAGTTCACGCCAATTGTCTTGCCTGCCTCAACGGAGAACTTCTGTTTCTGTGTGTCGACAACCTTCTCCGTCACCGGATCGAAAAGAATCATGCTTACTGTTCCTGCTTGCGGCTTGCCAGTCATGTTAGAGACAGAGGCAGCAATAGAGGTCTTATCGCCCACACGCACGAAACGTGGCAGATTCGGGGTCAGCATAAATTCTTTACTGGTAGTAGCTTCTCCGTCCAGCGTTCCCATTAACATTCCCTTGGTGTGAGCATATCCACGGAAATTCCAACGTGTCAGACTTTCGGGCATAGTGAAAGAGAAAGAAACCTCTCCCTGCTCATTGGTACGGAGTTGGGGATAGAAGAAAGCAGTCTCGGCAAGATTTGTACGCAAGCCGGCAGGAGCTTCAGGAAGCGCTTCTTCTCCGGAAGCGACATCGGCCTTTCCTGCTGCCATTGGCACTAACTCCGATTCAAACATTGTATCCGCAGCATCTTCGGAAACTAGCGCCGATGCATATCTCACCGCATTGCTCCGGCTTACAACGCTGCCTGTCACCGACATTTTCTTTTGCACTGCATATCCTCTGACCACTACTCCATCAGCTATGGATTCTGACATCGCATATGCATTTCTTATATCAGGCTGCATAGCGAATCTGTCATACAACATTGCAGGTACTTTGAGAGACTTACGATCCCACCAATAATTGTAGGAGTTATTTCCAACATATCCGTTCATCCAATCGGAATAAGGAAGCAGTTGCTGGTAGTAAACCCGGAAATCCTGCCGGCGGTTCCAGATTTTATCAAGTGAGGCATCATACATCGTCGCCAACATTTCGGCATGAGCAGCCTGTCCCTGCGGTGTCTTGATTGTCAGTTTCCATTCCTCTTTCTGTCCGGGACGCAATTTATCACGGAATACGTCCCACTTCATCACCAATGTCTTGTCCGGCAAACGTTTTCTCGCCTGAACCCGTTCCTGATAAACCTGTCCGTCCCTCACCATACAGAAGTTCACGAAGATACCGTTACCGTAACTTTCCTGATACGGATATTGAAAACGAACAATCGTATCGGACAGATTCAGTGCCTTGCTTTCCAGCAGTTTATCACCGCAAAATACATTCATCATTATATAGGTATCCTTTTCCGAAGTTCCGAAATAGAATACCGCCGGATGAGCAGTGTCAAATTCCGTATTCTCTGCATAGAACCACACGGCGGACTGAACAGGCGGACGTTTGTCGTCAGAAGAGAAAAGAATCGTATTTGCTTCCGCCGTCACTTCTTTTCCCAGGTTATCTTTCACCGTTGCCTTCAGCACATACGGCCCGGAAGAAAATTTCCCCCAATTGAAGGTCATTTCCTTATTAGAAGTAAATGTTCCGGTTGCAACCGGTTTCTCGCCCAGTTGCTTGTAGTCCTTATCTTTCGCCGGATATAAAGAGTATGTACCTTTCACTTCCACAGGCTGTCCGTTCAGATTCTGTGCTTCAAACACAATGTTGAACGGCCTATCCTTGCAAATCTTTTCTTTCAACTCCGTCTGCAAAATCAATGAACGCTGTCCTGCCGAAATCATCTCCGTAGACGACTGTGTTTCACCTGCCGCATTGGTAACAGTCGCTTCAACAGAATAACGATAATATATTTTATCATTATTCTTATAATCTGCACTTTCTTCCAGGCGAACCGGGATCGTAAATTCTCCGTTCCCGTCGGCAGTCACTTCACCCGAAGCAATCTGTACAGCCTCCGAAATCCTCCAGAAACTGCGAACAGAACGCTTCACCGTATACTTCACCGGAAGGTCCTGAAGCATCACACCGCTATAAGACTGTATCTTGCCTTTTACCTGCACTTCATCTCCGAGTCGGTAACTTTCCGTTTGCTTTTCAAACGTAATATCGAATGTCGGGCGTTTATAATCCTCCACACGGATATTCGTTCTACTTTCTCCCGCCGTCAAAGAAAACATTCCGTTCAGACAGGCCGAAGGTAATGCGAAATCGGTGGTAAACGAACCGAATTCATTGGTACGTACCGACTTACGCCCCACTTCCTGATTATTTGTGTCCAACAAAGTGACAGTATAATCTTTACCGGGAAGCACATTGGCTGTATCCGATTTCTGCATATAAGCAATACCTTTCACATACACTGTCTGACCGGGACGGTACAAGGAACGGTCGGTCAATAACGTCATACTTTCCGTCGCTTCATCCTCATCATCGTAATAACCGTAGCTTCCGCCGTAAATACTTCGTTTCGGCATGGCTGTATCCACGCCTTTCGAAGCTTTCAAATATCTGTATTCGGATTTCCAGGGGAACACCACTTTTCCTTCTTCTCCCGTCGTAAACTCCTGTAACACTTTTTCGTCATTACTATACAATATTATCTTTGCGTTGGGTACAGGATGCCCGGTTTGAGCGTCCAAGGCCGCCACTTCATACTGTTGCCCCGGCAAACGGCACGTCAACACTTTGAAGCGGGTCACGTTAAACTCACTTTCACTATCCCGCTTGGCACGAATATCAGGAACAATACGCATGACGTAAGCTCCCACTTCCGGGGACTTGAAAGTGAACACCGTGTCCTGCGTCCGATAATCTTCCGGACGAAGAACCGAATAATGCTGTTCCTTCACCAACTTCTTCGCTTTATTAAAAAGGCGTACCGTAAAACCGTCCAGATTCTTATGCGAAGCTCTCAGTTTAATTTCTTCGCCGGGAAAAGCCTGGCTGATCACATTGACATTCAAATAAGGAGATAGAATCTCCTGCCTCAGATTCTTCAAAGCATTAATCCTATGGTAAGACGGATAAAGTCCGATTGCCTCGTCACACAGTTTCAAGGCACTTACCGGCTGGTCTTTTTCAATTGCAAACTGAGCTTGCGCCAAATAAACTTCAGCACATATCGGTTCCGATTTGAATTTGCTTTTCAGTTCATTCAATGCAGCCAAATAAGGATCTTGCGTCAGTCCTATCAACCCGTTTTTAGCCTGGAAGGAACGGAACGCCTGATCCGCCATGCGTCGCCACTGCAAATAGTTGAGCAGTGCCAACACGTATCCTTCGTTCAGACCGGCTGCCTGATAGGCGGAAATCATATTTCCATAGATAGATATAATATCCTGTTTTACCGGATCCGAAGAAATATCGCCCGGTAATGTTCCGCTACTAAGTCTTTCTATCCGGTTCAAGGATTCTATGCCACGGGAAGCCAACAAATGATACATATCATGGTGATAATATTCACTAGTCTCCCCTAATTCCACAAAAGGAATATAATCGCGTGAGGACGTTTTGAGCAGCAGCACAGAGTCCGCCAGAGCCTCTTTCACATTTGTCCGCACTTTCTCTACGAATATATTTGCTGTCCATTCGCGTAGATCTGCGGAAGGAGCTTCCTCCACGATTTCCGTCCTTCTCCGGAGCTCCCATTGGTTATTGGCTGCATAAAGAGCATAGATTCCCGCTATCAATGAGTGCAATATAGCACGGTCCATAGGCTGTTTAGTTTGTTTCGCCCATTGTTCCAGCCCGGTCAGACCGACATAAAAACTGTCGGGAGTCACTATTTCCTGATATTTCATCCTCCACATATATGCCTTCAGCATCTGGGCGGAATTCTTTTCTTTTTCTCCTTTCCGGTAAATCTCGTCAGTCAATTTTATTACTGTTTTAGGCAAACTCTTTTTTCCTGCCTGTTCTACTTCTTTCCATAATTTGTCGAAACTCTGTGCCTGCACTGCCGGAATCACTCCCAACCATAACAGCACCACCATACAAATCTGCCTTATTTTCATAATCTTTCTAGTTTAAGTTCGCTATAAGTCTCACTGTATAAATAACAAAGTAAAGAAATAAAGTTTAAACAATCATCTTTTTTTGAATAAATATAATAGATTTGCACAATCATAACAGATATAACAACCACAATGATTGTGATCATAAAACAGAGTTATCGCCGTTAATCCTCTCCTAACAAATTGTTTATGATATAAAACTGACACTACGCCTTAACACTGTTGGTTTCGCGGCTCGAAACCCTGGTTCCATACGCTGGAAACTTCAGTTTCAGTTACTTGAAACCATTAGTTTCTTACCGATGAAACCATAGTTTCTAACTGATGAAACTTTAGTTTCAAGCAAAGGAAACTAACTCGGACGGTAACTGTTTTGTCGTACACAACCTTCTTCTATCGAAAAAAACAGTGAATACAATATCCGGGACTTATAAGAAGCAAAAAAAGTGGGGATAACGCTTTCAATAACGTATCCCCACTGCAAACTTAGCTAATGTTCTCTCTCTCATTTTTCAATTCTGTACCCCCATGCAAGCATTTCGTTACGACCTACTTCACTGAGGATTTTTCTAACTAAAGAACTTATTTTCTTCATAATCTTTAAACTTTTAAATTACTAATACTTGAAAACTAAAAAATTAAGCTTCCTCGTTCGGGCGAATATTAATTGTTGAATATCCCCAAACATGTACGTCGGCTTCGCCGATCTTTCTAAACAATCTTTCTAACCTTTTCATTTTGTTATCCTCTTATTTACATGTTATACAACACAAAAATACAGCCTTTGTTTATACATTGTACCCCAAAAAGGAAGAATTTTATGTTTTATAGCATATTTATTGATTTGCATCAATTAATTTATTTGTTATGAAGTAAAATCGTAATATTTAAGGCAGCAAATATGACAAAAAGGCACGGATGACATTTCATCCGTGCCTTTTTCTATAAGAGACCTATTATATAATAGGAAAGAATAGCATTTATTTCATTGGAGTCTGTTCCAAAGTTGCAACGAGGAAGTCATAGAACTTCTGTACAGTAGGAATCAATGCTCTTTCGTCCGGTGAATGTGGTGAGCGCAAGGTAGGACCGAAGGAAATCATATCCAATCCCGGAATAATGGCACCGATAATACCGCATTCCAAACCTGCATGAATCACCTTCACCGCAGGTTCCACGCCAAACTGCTGCTTATATGACGCTTTCATCGCGTGCAAAATCGGAGAATTCACATCGGGCTGCCAACCGGAATAACCTCCTGTCATCTCTACCTTCATACCTGCCATAGAGAAACAAGACTCAAGACTGGTAGTGAGATATTTCTTCATACTATCGCTGGAGCTACGAGCCAAAATTTTAATTTCCGCTTTTCCACCGGCAATTGTTATAATAGCAAGGTTGGAAGAAGTCTCTACCGTATCGGGAACGGTCGGAATCATACGGGTCACACCATTCTGACAAGCAAAAATAGCATCAATCAGATTGTCCTGAATTTCTTCGGGCACTTGACCTGCCGGAACTTCCACACGTTCTGCCGTGAAACTGATCGGAGTCTCAATCGTCGAATATTCTTCATTGAACAGGTCTTCGCAATATTTCACCAAGCCCAACAATTCTTCTTCATTCTCAGCTGGAATGGTAACAACCGCGTGTGCCTCCCGTGGAATGGCATTACGCATATTGCCGCCTTCCCAACTTGCCAGGCGTGCTTCGTAACTGGCAACTGCCTCGCGGATAAAGCGAACCAGCAATTTGTTGGCATTGGCACGCCCTTCATTGATTTCCAATCCGGAATGCCCACCACGCAAGCCTTTCAACGTAACCTTAACAGCGATATCGCCTTCTTCGGGAGCTACCTCCTTATATTCCAGTGTAGCAGTGACATCCATACCGCCTGCACAACCGATATACAACTCGCCTTCATCTTCCGAATCGAGATTCAGAAGGATTTCTCCGTTCACTGTCCCCGGCTTCAGACCGAACGCGCCGTACATACCGGTTTCTTCGTCTTTGGTAATCAGTGCTTCCAGCGGACCATGTTTCAAATCTTTCGCTTCAAGCACAGCCATGATAGCAGCCACGCCAAGCCCGTTATCTGCTCCCAGCGTAGTTCCTTTGGCCTTTACCCAGTCGCCATCTATATAAGTTTCAATAGGATCTTTTTCAAAATCGTGCACCGTATCGTTATTCTTCTGCGGAACCATGTCCATGTGTGCCTGAAGAATCACACCTTTCCGGTTTTCCATTCCCGGAGTTGCCGGTTTACGGATAATTACGTTACCTGCTTCGTCTACAAAAGATTCCAGTCCCAAGCCTTTTCCGAAGTTAATCAGAAATTCTGTTACTTTTTCCATGTATCCCGACGGACGGGGAATCTGTGTCAACGAATAAAAATGCTTCCATACGTTTTGTGGAGCTAAAGAAAGAATAGTACTCATAACAAATCTATTTTTATAGTGATTACTTTCGCTGTCTATTGGTCAACGACAAAGCCGCCAAACCATATACGCCCAACAAAACTACTAAAAAGGTTTGAATCCCGTGCACAATCAGAGCAAATATTCCGGCATCTGTTTCATTTACTCCATAAAGCATCATCATCGAAATGACCGCAAAATGCCATGGACCCGCTCCGTTCGGCGTAGGCACAATCACTGCAAAAGTACCGCCTACAAACATAACCAGCGCCGCCAGGATGCTCAGATGAGCAGTAAAAGCGAAGCAATAGAACGTAAAATAGAAGTGAAAAAAATAACATCCCCAAATAGCCAATGTATAAAAACTAAAGAGAGGTATATTGCGCACTCCTTTCAATGACATCACACCTTCCCAAATATTGAGCACAAAACCTTTCACTCTTTCATAAAAGAACAACGTCTTCCGTAAATAATAAAGAAGCATTCCCACTCCGATAAAACAGAACAGGACGATATAGAACCACACGGAAGTCAGCAGATGCAGGAGCGAAGGTATCTTGGTTCCAGTCTGCTGAAGAAAAGTAACAAATATCGGCAGCTGAAGCAACACCGTGACGCCTGTTATCAGAAGAATTGTCAATGTATCGACCAGCCGTTCTGTAACAACCGTTCCGAGCGACTTGGCAAAAGAAACATTATCATATTTGGCCAGCACGCCGCAACGGCTCACTTCTCCGACCCTGGGAACTATCAGACTCGCGGCATACGATATGAAAATAGCATTCACACAATCACTCCTTTTCGGGAAAGCTTCCAACGGCTCCAACATCTGCTTCCACCGCCAGCCGCGAAACACCTGTGCGAGCACCCCGAATAATAACGAAAAGAACATCCACCACCAGTTCGTACCGTGCAGCAACACCTCACCCACCTTTGTAAAATCAAAGTTGTGATATACCCAAAATAGAATAAAGCCGCCCAAAACAATCGGTAATATCAGTTTCAGCGTCTTCTTTAATAGTTTCTTCATGCTTAATTCTTCATTAGCTTCGCTGACACATCTATTTATTTTTTTTAAATAGTGGTACGTTCTTCATTTAAAAGAATTACCTTTGTCGGCTGCAAAAGTAATTATTTAGTTGGTAAATGAAATTAGTAAAGCCTAAAAAGTTTCTCGGACAGCACTTTCTGAAAGATTTGAAAGTGGCGCAAGATATTGCCGATACGGTCGACCCCTTCCCCGAACTGCCTATTTTGGAGGTAGGACCGGGCATGGGAGTATTAACCCAGTTCCTGGTGAAAAAAGAACGGCCGGTGAAAGTCGTGGAAGTGGACTATGAATCGGTAGCTTATCTTCGCGAAGCTTATCCGTCGCTGGAAGATCATATCATCGAGGACGACTTCCTGAAAATGAATCTCCACCGGCTGTTCGACGGCAAGCCTTTCGTACTGACAGGTAATTACCCGTATAATATCTCCAGTCAGATATTCTTTAAAATGTTGGATAACAAGGATATTATCCCCTGTTGTACGGGCATGATCCAAAAGGAAGTAGCCGAACGTATTGCCGCCGGACCGGGCAGCAAAACTTACGGTATCCTCAGCGTATTGATACAGGCATGGTATAAGGTAGAATATCTGTTCACCGTCAGCGAACACGTATTCAACCCGCCGCCCAAAGTAAAAAGCGCCGTTATCCGCATGACACGCAATGATACGCAGGAGCTTGGCTGCGACGAAAAGTTGTTCAAGCAGGTTGTGAAAACGACTTTTAATCAACGGCGCAAAACGTTGCGCAACTCTATTAAGCCGATTCTGGGAAAAGAGTGTCCGCTCACAGAAGACACATTATTCAATAAACGCCCGGAACAGCTATCGGTAGAAGAATTTATCGATCTGACCAATAAAGTGGAAATAGCGCTGAAAGAGATGAACCTTCAGCCGTAAGTTGTAATTCGTAATTTGTAATTGACAAGCAGATGAACGAGGAATACATTGACAACGTTAAACACCTGATTGAGCAAAAAGACGCCGACCAGGTAAAAGAGCTTCTCGCCGACCTACACCCGGCCGACATCGCCGAATTGTGCAACGATCTGAACCCGGAAGAAGCCAAGTTCGTCTATCGACTACTCAATAACGAAACCGCCGCCGACGTACTCGTCGAAATGGATGAGGACGCCCGTAAGGAACTTCTCGATATGCTTCCTTCCGAAACAATCGCCAAGCGGTTTGTGGACTACATGGATACGGACGACGCCGTAGACCTGATGCGTGAACTGGACGAGGACAAACAGGAAGAGATTCTTTCGCACATCGAGGACATCGAACAAGCCGGAGACATCGTCGATTTGTTGAAATATGACGAAAATACGGCCGGTGGTTTAATGGGTACGGAAATGGTGCTTGTCAATGAGAACTGGAGTATGCCCGAATGCCTGAAAGAGATGCGCCAACAGGCGGAAGAACTGGACGAGATTTATTATGTATATGTCATCGACGACGATGAACGCCTGCGAGGTATATTCCCGCTCAAAAAGATGATAACGTCTCCTTCCGTATCCAAGGTAAAACACGTGATGCAGAAAGACCCGATTTCAGTACACGTGGATACGCCGATAGACGAGGTGGTGCAAGCGATCGAGAAGTATGACTTGGTGGCTATCCCCGTGATCGACAGTATCGGCCGGCTTGTCGGACAGATTACCGTTGACGATGTCATGGACGAAGTCCGTGAACAATCGGAACGTGACTATCAGTTGGCTTCCGGTCTTTCGCAGGATGTAGAAACGGATGATAATGTTCTCCGCCAGACAACGGCACGCCTTCCGTGGCTACTGATCGGCATGATCGGAGGTATCGGACTA
>ERZ791615.411-NODE-411-length-19305-cov-2.4961_pt1 | contig 19305 bp, 9 predicted proteins | sample MGYA00510273_ERZ791615 | MGnify/ENA primary metagenome ERZ791615 (study PRJEB30046, sample SAMN00715185) | human gut metagenome | study: EMG produced TPA metagenomics assembly of the A metagenome-wide association study of gut microbiota in type 2...
CTGATAAGAAATACAACAAGCAGACTATTGCTGCAAAGATGACTGATGTGCCGGGACACACTCGTAGTATCATCGATCCGATGTATGACGCAGGCATTCGTCTTTTGCATGTGGGAATTAATTCAGCTTGTCCGTTACCTTCGGTGCCTACTTTCTGTCGGTGGCGCAGTCCTTCTGGTAATGACTTGTTGCTGGTTTATCAGAAAGATTATGGAGAAGATGAAGTATTGCCGGATGGAAAGACAGTTGTCAGTATTAATTTTACGGGCGACAACCACGGACCGCATAGCTATGAACGTGTGAAAAAGATTTATGCCGATTTGCGTAAGCGTTATCCTCAAGCTCAGCTTGTAGGTGCATCGTTTAATGATGTCGCCCGGGAACTGTTGCTGATAAAGAAGGATTTGCCGGTTGTTACTTCTGAGATTGGTGATACGTGGATATTTGGTTATGGTGGAGCACCGATACGTATGGCTAAATTTCGTGCTGTCTCGCGGTTGTATTCTCAATGGTTGAATGAAGGGAAAATCAAAAAAGATAGTGACGTTGCTTTGGACTTTGCAGCCGAATTAGGTCTGATAGCAGAACATACGCAAGGTGTGGATGTGAAAACACATCTTCGTCAATGGGACAAATATGATATGGATAAGTTTCTCAAAGGTCGTTCCGAAGGAATATTCAGTATGGCTGAAGCTTCATGGAAAGAGATTGATAATTATATCGATAGTGCTATCGCTTTCCTTCCGGCTTCCTTGCAAAAAGAGGCGCGCGAAGTAGTCGCAGAAGTGGATAAGGTTAAACTGGAGGATAACTCAAAGATGAAACCAATGGAACGGAAGCGTTGGGAACAACCGATAGCCGGTGGAATGACGTTGGCGGGATTGTCTTATCAAATGTTTGATGGGGATGATTATGATGATTTTCAAAATAGATATCTTCGTGCACGGTATGGTTGGGCATTGGATGACTTAGGTAAACGAGGTTTGAAAGAATCACATGCAGTGAGTGTAACGCTTTATGCACAGACAATGGCGCAATCGGTACGTAAAGAGAAAAAGGGGACACGTATTATCACTGAACTGAGGTTTCCTGAAAATGAGAAAGTGGACAAACGTGTATATCCCGAACGAATACAGGTGAACTGTTTTACGACAAAGAATGGAAAAAGGTCGGAAGTGGCATTGACCATTTATGGTAAACCGGCAGTACGTTTGCCCGAATCTTATTGGTTGTCGTTCACGGTGCCCGGTATTGAATCGGTGATAGCCGAGAAGATGGGTGAACGGGTGGATTTGATGGATGTGGTGGAAAAAGGTAACCGGCAAATGCATGGGATAGACCGTTATGTCGATTTGATAACCTCCGGGGAAACGATACGTATCAGCAGTAAGGAAGCTTTCTTACTCAACGTAGGAGAAGCTCAGGGGTTGAATTATTCAACCAACTATCCTGATAAACGTAAAGGGGCGCATTTTAATCTGAACAACAATTTGTGGGGAACGAATTTCTCCATGTGGAATGAAGGCTCGCTGACTTATCATTTTGTGATTGAGACATTGAATCGCAAATAAAGGAAAGTACTTGAATAACCTTATTTTATAACTAAAATGATTTTAAACCATGAAAAAATATAGTATTATTATTTTGATATTATGTAGCTGGGCGATGAGTCTGTTTGCTATATCTTGTTCCGATCAGGAAAGCAAACCGCAACCTTTTTTGGAAATAAAGAAGGACACTGTGGTGTTTGCACAAGAGGCTGCAAATACTTCTATTGTAGTGAATACAAACATTGCTTGGCAAGCCAGTGTGCCTTCATCCGGGAATTGGTGTACGGTTCAGGGAGCAGATGATTTGTTGTCTATTTCGGTAGAAAAGAATACGGGAAGAGACTTGCGTGAAACAGACATTGTTGTTAAAGGAGAAGGCCTTGAACAAAAAGTGCACGTGAAACAATTGGGAGAGCAACCGGATATTTTGTTGGAGAATGAGCGTCTCAACTTGAACTATACAGATACGGTAGTTACCGTCAAGGTGGTAAGTAACGTAGAATATGAAGTGGAAATTCCGCAAAACGCTGATTGGATTAAGGAAATGAAGCAACAAGTACAGGTACGGGCTATGGCGGAATCGGAACGTACTTTCAGCATTGAAAGAAATGAAGATGATACGGTGCGCTATATCTCTGTTGTATTCCGTTCTGTGGATCAGAAGGTCGAACGCTCATTGATGTTTCGCCAGGGACATCGGGATAAAGAATACAAGCCCGGTGATCCGTCTGAACTCGGCGATATATTCTTGCCTATCGCCAGTGGAAAGGCAAGTGAATTTAATTCGGATGATGAGAGTATTGAAAAGTCATTTGACGGAACTGCGTCCACTTGGTATCACTCACGGTGGTATGGTACAGTTTTGCCTGTGAAACTTGAGTACACTTTTGAAACTCCTCAAGACGTGGATTATTTTGTATATAAACCTCGAGGTTCAGGCAATAATGGTAATTGGAAGAAGTTCGACTTATATGTTTCCACAGCGCAGAAAGAAAATTATGAAAAGATAGCATCGTATGATTTTACTGGTAGTTCTTCTTCGTCGAAGATAAGCTTTGCTGAACCGCTGAAGGGGGTAAAGTCCTTCCGATTTGAGGTAAATGAAGCTGTCGGTGGAGTGGTGAGTTGCGGTGAAATGGAATTTTATAGGAATGCTGCTCCTGTAGCAGGACTTACGGAAGTTTTTGCCGACGAACTCTGTTCCGAACTTCGTGCAGATGTGGATCAACGCAAAATAGACGGATTGGAGAATAACTTTTTCAGAATGATAGCGCAAAGTTTGTATGACAAGACGTATGATTTGGAGTACCGTGTGCAAACTTATGAACCTTATCGTGAAATTAACGATTTGGCGACAGAGATGAAAACTAGTGGATATAATCCGTTTGAGAACCCCACAGGTATTTATTTTAAGGATGGCGAGGAGGCTGTCGTAATTTTAGGTAATACCAATGGGGAACAAGTGAATTTGAAAGTGTACGACTTTGATGCGGTAAGGCAGGGAAACAGTACACCGGACCCTGTCTCTTATCCTCTGAATGAAGGTATTAATAAATTAAGGATTGTACATGGAGGACTAAGTTATATTGAGTATTATACTCCGAATTGGAGAACTGCATCAGCTCTTAAATTGCACATTGCTTCCGGTAAAGTGAACGGATATTACGACAAGCATCGGGATGCATTGGCCAACTGGCGTGAGATTCTGAATAAAGCTACTTATGGTTGTATAGATATCAAAGGTGATCGTATTAATCTTGTATTTGGGGTGAATAGCGTAAAGACTCATTGTGACGATTTAGGAGATTTAATACAGAGTTATGACAATATAGTGAAATTGGAGCATGAACTTATGGGATTGGATCAACACAATCGCCGTCCCAAGAATCATATGTTCGGCCGTGTGACCAAAGATGGATTGTTTGCTGACGGTTGGGGGGCTGGATGGTATGAAGGTTGTATGAACGAATTGGCCAATGCTGCTAAATCTAAAGGAAACTGGGCTATTGCGCATGAGCTGGGACATGTTAATCAAATCAGCCCGGGACTGAAATGGGTATCGACAACAGAGGTAACGAACAATGTATATTCTGTATGTGTGAGATATCAATTTGGTCGGGATAGTATGCCGTTGGAACAGGAAAAATGCAATGACGGAAACAACAATAACGTCCTAGGGGGACGTTTCAATTCTTATCTCAATTATGGTATTATCAAAGGGGAGCAGTGGCTCTGCCAAAAAGGACAGGATAATATGGATCCTTCTAAGTATCCTTACGGAGGCGATCACTTTGTGAAACTCTGTCCGCTATGGCAGTTGCTGCTCTATTATCGTGAGATTGTGGGAGGAGAAAAACGCGATTGGTACGGTGATGTGGCTGAGATTGTACGCAATACGGATGAATCACAATTGACTAACGGGCAACTTCAGCTCAATTTCATGCGCAATACTATGGATGTTGTGAAAGAGGATTTGACCGACTTCTTTATCAAGGCAGGTATGCTGAAACCTATTGATAAGGAATTGGACGATTATGCACGTGGACAAATGACTATTACCCAAACAGATTGCGATGAGTTGGTGAAGTATGCTTCCAAATATCCTAAACCGGCCACTCCCGTGCTTTATTACTTATCAGCCAATAGCGAGAAGTCATTTAAGGACAAATTAGCAGTAGAAGGAACTTATAATGAAGGTGTCAAGGTAAGAAATAATGGTTGGATTGTCATCAATCACGATGTGTGGAAAAATGCTGTAGTCTTTGAAACCTATCAGGGAGATGAATTGAGATATGCTGCCATTGTGGGAACTGATTCTCCTGACCTGAGTGAAACAAAGGTTTGCTATCCCGAAGGTTCCACACGCATTGAAGCTGTTTCTTGGGATGGAAAGAGAATATTAGTCTATGGAGAAAGATAATATTGAATTCAACGAGATATAAAATAGGACGATGAATTATAACAGACTTTATTTTTTACTATTGCTGTTTGCGTTTAGCCTCGGGACTCCGGGGCTTGCGCAGAAGCGTTGTATCAGTCAGGATTGGAATTTTTGTCGCATTTCCGATGAAACGTCGAAAGCGGAAATCAAGAATCAGGGAAGTGACAATACAATGTGCAGCACATGGATATGAACGGGAATAGCGAATTGGCTGTTCCGCAAAATACTTTGGGAGCGGAACTGCGGCAGTTGGAGAACAAACAATGGGAACAAATTACTCTTCCGCATACGCCATTTGTAGAACCATTGACTGTGCTGCATCAATGGCAAGGTATCTGCTATTACAAAAAAAAGATTACCATTACGCCGGAGGAGGCGAAGAAGCATATTTGGATAGAGTTTGAAGGCGCGATGCACTTGGCCGACGTGTGGATTAACGGTAAGCATGTCATGCAACATGCCGGAGGATACACCCCATTTGTGGTAGACGCAACCGGATTGTTGAAAACGGGTAAAGAAAATGAATTATTAGTCCGTTTGGACAACCGTAACAATTCGTTGATTCCTCCCGGAAAACCGTTGGAAACACTTGATTTTTGTTATTATGGGGGAATTTATCGGAATGTACACTTGATAGCGAAAGCTGATGTACATATTACTCATCCCATTCTTGACGGACATCCGGCAGGAGCAGGTATATTTATTACCTATCCGAAGGTGTCGCAGGAGCTATCGGTAGTGGATGCGAAAACTGAAATAAAGAATACTTCTGATAAGGAAAAAGTGGTGGAACTTAGACACACGCTTTATACTTGGAAAAAGCAGAAAGGAAAGGATAAAAAAGTACAGAACATTTCAGAAACACTCACATTGCACCCTGGCATAACAATAGAAAACAATCAGCGCATGGAGGTGAAACATCCGGCTTTGTGGAGTCCGGATGAACCGAATTTGTATGTGTTGTCGACAGAAGTCGTAGAAAATGGGAAAGTGGTAGATAAGGAAGAAACTCGTATAGGAATACGTCATATAGAAATGAGTATTGAAAAAGGGTTTGTCATCAACGGAAAACCACTTAGGTTGGTAGGTAGTAACCGACACATGGAATATCCGTATGTAGGTAATGCTATTTCCGATCAGGCACAATATCGTGATATGTATCAAATTCGTTCAAACGGATTCAACATTGTTCGTTTGGGACATTATCCGCAAGCTACTGCTGCATTGGATGCTTGCGATGAGTTGGGACTTCTTGCCATAGAACCGATACCCGGATGGCAGTTTTTCAATAAAAATCCGTTGTTCATATCGCTCACGCACCGGGATGTGCGTGACATGATTCGTCGTGATCGTAATCATCCATCCATTGTGATGTGGGAAACAACGCTTAATGAGTCATGGCCTCCGGCCGAGTGGAAAGACGGAGTAGTCAAGATTGCCCATGAGGAACTGCCGGGAGATCAATGTTTCACATCAGGCGATTCGTATGGTTATAAAGGATTTGATGTCTGTTACAATGACTGGGAAGAAGGCTTCAAACGTCCCAATAATAGTGGTAAACCGGGATTTATACGCGAATATTATGATTATGAGTTTGGCGGGCATTACAGCACAACACGTATCAGACGGGGAGACGGAGAAAAGGCTCAACTTCAGAACGCATGGAATGCGCAATGGTCGCACAACCGATACCGTATTTATTATCCAAAGACAATGGGGGATGCGGTATGGAGTATGTATGATTACAATCGGGGATGTTGCGATAATATTTGTTATAGTGGTGTGGCCGACATCTTTAGATTACCTAAATTCAGTCTTTCTTTTTTCAGAACACAGATTGCGGAAGGTAGCATGCTACCTTCGGGAAAGATGCCTTATGAGGTATTTATTCCGGCGTATAGGGACGAAATTTTATCTGATACAGTAATGGTGTACGGTAATGTGGATGAGGTAGAACTGGTTTTAAATGGCAAAACTATCAGACGGCAAACAGCTGACAAAGGCCCGGATAGTGACTATATTCCCGTACCGAATGGAGGCAATGGCAAGAATCTTCATTTCCCACCGTTCACGTTTTATGGAGTACCTAAGGAGAGAGGGGTATTGAAAGCTGTCGGTTATCATCAAGGGAAAAAAGTGGCAGAATATACGGTGAAGACTCCCGGAGTCCCGGAACGTCTGGATATTACTTATTTTGAGAGTGGCAAACCGGCTACAAAGAATGACTTGCTGATTGTATATGTCAGAATGCTGGACAAACAAGGAGTACTTTGTCCTGTTAACGGAATTCCTGTAGAATTGTCGGTACAAGGAGGAGAAATCGTAGGTCCTACTTCGTATCCACTGGAAGCAGGAGTCGCTTCATTTTTGGTGAGAACCGGTGAGATTTCGAAAATCAATATAAATGCTACGGGTAAAGGTTTTTCTACCCGTAAAAGTTTAAAGGTAGGGAAGGAATAAGTATGAGTTTAATGAAGGTTATTGCTACTTATGCAATGCTATATATGTGTGTCTTTGCACAAGCCAAAGAGGTGAAGTCTTTACAATCACCTCGGCAGTGGCATGTTTCTATTAGTGGAAATGATAGTGCTGATGGCTCTGCGACAGCTCCATTGCGTCATATTCAGACTGCGGCCGAACGGGCATACCCGGGAGATGTTGTCATCGTACACGAAGGTGTTTACAGGGAGAGAGTTGCTCCACCGCGGGGAGGAGAATCTAAAGAGCGACCGATAACCTATCAAGCGGCTGAAGGAGAAAAAGTGGAAATCAAAGGTTCCGAAGTCATTAAAAATTGGAGACGGCTGAACAATGAGACATGGGAAACGGTGATCCCTAATAGTTTGTTCGGCGACTTCAATCCGTACAATGATACGATACATGGTGATTGGTTGGCAAGAGGACAATGGTCGCATACCGGAGAAGTATATTTGAATGACCGTGCCCTTGCGGAAACGGAACGGTTGGAAGATGTGCTTCTGAATAAAGGTAATCGTCAGTTGTGGTATAGTAAAGTAGGAAATGACAGTACATGGATATGGGCCAATTTTCCGGGATGCGATCCGAACCGTGAACTGGTGGAGATTAATGTACGCCGGACGGTATTCTATCCGGAGCCACCGTTTGTCAACTACATTACAGTAAGAGGTTTTCACGTCAGTCAAGCTGCTACGCCATGGGCACCGCCCACTGCTGAACAAATAGGGGCTATCGGTACACATTGGAGTAAAGGATGGACTATAGAGGACAATGTGGTTACTCATTCAAAATGTGTGGGCATTACTTTAGGTAAATACGGAGATGAATGGGATAATAAGGCAGAAAGCGTAGAAGGATATGTCGGCACTGTCAAAAGGGCATTGGACAACCAATGGAACAGGGAGCATATCGGCAGTCATTCGGTACGCCACAATCGTGTTTCTTTCTGTGGACAAGCCGGTATCGCAGGTAGTTTGGGAGCAATCTTCAGTACCATTAGCGACAATGTGGTTCATGATATCGGAAGTTCTTCATTTTGGGGATACGAATTGGCCGGTATCAAACTGCATGCGGCTATAGACGCTGTGATAGAACACAATCACATTTATCGGACGGAGGGCGGCATTTGGCTGGACTGGATGACACAAGGTACAAGGGTGACACGTAATCTCCTTCACGACAACAGAGTACAGGATTTCTCCTTGGAAGTGAACCACGGTCCCATCATTGTGGATAATAATTTATTTTTGTCGCCCGAACTGGCGCAAGTCAAACTTTCACAAGGAGTTGCTTTTGTACACAATACAATTGCTTGGAAAATATGGCCTACAGGCGATGTGGATGAAAGGCAAACTCCTTATATGTTTCCTCATGACACTCAAATTAAGGGATACCATGATTGTCCTTGCGGGAATGTGTGTTACTTCAATAATTTGCTCTTACGGGAAAATTTGAGTATGTACGAGAATAGCAAATTACCGACAAAGATGGAAGGGAATGTAGTAGATACACTGGTGCAATATAGAGTAGAAGAAATGGCTGATGGTTGGTATCTGGAGTTTAGACGAAATCATTGAGCAAGGAATGTACTAAAGCATTGGTCTATTCGCAGCAATTGGGAGAAGCTGTTATTCCCCGACAGCGGATTGAGTTGCCGGATGGAAAGAAGGCTTTCGATAAAGACTATTTGGGGAGGAAGCGTAAAAAAAGAGGGAACTTACCCGGCGCTATTGAATTTAAAGGAGATTCCAGGGTGCGGGTTAAGGTATATGATACATGGAATTAATATCATCAGTAACTATGAAGAAGCATGTTTTAATCTGTGGATTAGGAATATTATTGGGATTTTTGCTAAATACAGGTGTCTTGGCTGCCGCTAATTCTTCTATCGGTCGTTGGACTATCTGGTCGAAGAACCCTGCATTGCAATGGGAGGACGCTTTCGTGACCTGCAATGGGAAGATTGGCAGTTTGATAGCGGGACGTCCGCAGGAAGAACGAATCACTTGTGTTCATGAAGAATTGTTTATCCGCGGATGGGGCAGGCATAAAGTGACTGTTCCGCAAACTGCACAATTGATGCCATACGTTCGTCAACTAATGGAAAAAGGTAAATCGGATGAAGCGGCTTGGCTGTTGACGGATGAGGCAGAAAGACAATTGCGTGCAATGGGAGCTAATCAACGATGGCCGTTAATTCCGCATCCGGCTTTCGATCTTTGCATCCGTCAGTTGGACAAGTTGCCTCTTCTGGTAGCAGATTACCGGCGGCAATTGAACTTGGAGACGGGGGAAGCGACTGTTGTCTGGAAGCAAGGTTCAGGCAGTTTTACAGAATCGGTTTTTTCTTCAAGGAAAGACAATGTGAATGTCATTCGCCTGAAAGCAAACAACAAAGGGAAAATAAATGTGGAACTTAGTCTGGAGGAAACTCCCGGACGGGAAGGAGAACACTTTGAACACGATTTGGATCATGCCTTTTCTGAGGTAAATCGGGAAGCTTCCGGGCATTGGCTCACTTATCATGCCGCATACGACAAAGATCCCGGCGGATATGATGGAGTGGCGAAGGTTACTTTGAGAGGAGGAAACATACAGACGAAAGGTAAATCGTTGGTAGTCAGAAATGCAGAAGAAGTATTAATTATAGTGAGTATTGTCCCGCAGGAAGATGCCCGAAATGCTTCGTTGGATGCTGTCAAAGCTGGGCTGGATAAGTTGGCTACAAACTATGACAAGTTGTTGCGGCCTCATGCGCAAAAACACGGCGAACTATTTCACCGTATGCAGTTGGATTTAGGTTGTGGTGAACAATGGACAGTGACGCCTACTGAACAGATGTTGGCACAGATCAAAGAAACAGGGCCAACACCCTTGTTCCTTGAACAACTTCATGCCATGGGACGTTATCTGTTGATTTCTTCGTGTGGAAAATTCCCTCCTCCTTTACAGGGAATATGGAGTGGAGGATGGAAACCTGCATGGATTGGAGGCTTCGTCTGGGATTCCAATCTTAATCTGGCTATATCCGCCACAACGATGAGCAACCTGCCCGAATGTGCCGAAAGTTATAACCGACACATAGAAAGCCTGCTGCCGGGATGGCGACTGAACGCCCGCAATTATTTAGGTTGCCGCGGCTTTGTCGTTGCTCATTACAATGATCCTACCAATGGCTACCTGACACACTTCGGTAGTTCCTTTCCATGGATGTTTTGGGCAGGTGGGGCAGGATGGAATTTGCGTCCTTTGTATGAATATGCCATGTTGACCGGCAATGTGACATATCTGAAAGAGAAAGTCTATCCTTTATACAAGGAAATGGCTGATTTTTACGAAGACTATTTGGTGGAAGGTACTGACGGATTATATCATATCACAACCTCTATTTCTCCGGAAAACGCTCCGAAAGGTACGAATACATGGCTAAGTAAAGATGCTACTATGGATGTGGCGATAGCCCGTGAAGTGTTTACTTTCCTTTGTGACATGGGCCGACGTTTCCATGCTTCTTCTGCTGAGATGGAAAGATGGAATGCTATACTGCAGAAATTGCCGGCTTACCGCATTAACAATGACGGCGCTTTGGCTGAGTGGGTGGATCCGGCTTATCCCGATATCTATAATCACCGCCATAATTCCCACCTTTATCCTGTCTTCCCGGGGATTGACTTGGTTGGGCCGGATGCCGATCCTGCATTACAGAAGGCGGCAAAAGTGGCGTTGGACAAACGTTTCGGATTTGATACAAGTTCTGCTCACGGTTTGATTCATCTGGCGCTTCAGGCCGCCCGTTTGGGAGATGCGGATAAGGTGCGGCAAAACATAGAGCGTTTTAGTAAGCGGAACTATCTTTACGACGGATTAATCACTTCCCATGAGCCGGGACGTGCTATCTTCAATCTAGATGCGATATTGAGCTTTCCTCGTCTGTTGATGGAGATGCTGGTGTTTACAAAATCCGGATATATCGAATTCTTGCCCGCCTGGCCCGTTGGATTTCCCGATGGTTCGCTCAAGGGAATGCGTATTTATGGTGGGCACACACTGGACATCTGCTGGAAAGCAGGCAGACTTGAATCGTTTACCATTCACGCTGTTGCTGATGAGACTTTGGAATGGGCACACGATGGGATGAAAGAATGTCTGGAATTGAAAAAGGATAAGCCGTTTCAGTGGAGACGGCAGGCGGTCGGGGCTCAAATGCAGAGGATGGAGTCTATGTATGATGAACAAAAAGACGAAACGTTTTTCGCCGGAAAGCGAAACTTGCTGACTGCCAAATGGGAAGAACCTTTCTCTTACGAAAGTATACGGAGCAAGCATGCACCTATGGGACCTTTTATGGGCAATGGAGATGTGGGATGTGTCAGCCATACAACTACCAATAGCCAGACCATTCGTATATCGAAAGTCGATTTCGTGACGGATGGTTGGGAGGATTGGACGGGCAGGGGACCGGCGGCCCTTCCGATAGGAGGAATAAAAGTATCGGTTGATGCTCCTTCTGCCGAAGGGTTCCGTTACGAAATGGATATGTTGGGTAATGAATTGCGAATGACAAGCGGGACATTGCCGGCTGTGGAGATGACAAGCTGGATGGGGCTAGGCTCCAACGTGATAGTGACGGAACTTGTCACTGCTTCCGAACACCCTGTTACCATCACTGTAGATACTTATGCAGGCGGAACAACTTCAAATTATGAGGATAAGGCGATGGTGAAAGGTACTATTGCCCAAGCATATCGCCGGACGTTGACAGACAGTGTACGTTGGATTTCGCAAGCAGGTGTCTCTACCCGTATTATCGGGGCAGTCTCGTCGGTGAAGCAGGATGCAGAAAACAATGTAAAAAGTACTTTCACGTTGAATGCAGGTGAGAAGGTGTATGTAGTCACTTATGTATCGGGCGGAGGTACTGAAGATAACGCGCGTCTTGATGAAGCCTACGTCCGGTTAACCTCTTTGTCGGTAAAAGATCTCCGTCGGTTGAAACAGCAGAAAGATCTTTGGTGGACAGAGATGTGGCGACGTTCGTATGTGGAGACCGGCGATGACCTGATTGACAGGCAATATCTTGTCTCTGTCTATTTACAGGCTTCGGCTTATGACGAACACTCTCCTGCTTGCGGAGGAATGTATGGTGTATGGAATATGGATGACGAAATGAACTACCACGGAGATATTCATCTGAATTATAATAGCCAAGGTGGATTTTACAGTATGTTTTCATCTAACCGTCCCGAGCTTGCCATGCCCTACTACCGTTTTCTTGAAGGGATGATTCCGGAGGGTAGAAGGCGGGCAAAGGAAGAATTGGAATTGGTACACCCTTCGCTGAAAGGAAAATCGTGCAGGGGGCTTTTATTTCCTGTCAGTGCGTTGGGAATTGGTGGCTTTTATTGTACCTACTGGCAGCAAACAGTCAATGCTCCTTTCAATGTACCGTTGTTTAGCTGGTATTACGAATACACCGGTGATGAAACTTTTCTACGTGAAAGAGCCTATCCTTTTATCAGGGAGTGTGGGGATTTTTACGAAGATTACATTCAAAAAGAACGATACGGTAATTCCTACCGATATACGATTACCACCGGGGGACATGAAAACTCGTGGGACCTGAATCCGCCGTCGGATGTGGCTGTTGTTGAACAGACATTCCGGCTCCTGCTGCGTTATAGCCAAATCCTGAACATGGATGCGGGCAGACGAGACAAATGGCAGGATATTGTGGATCATCTTCCGGCCTACAAAGTGATTATGCCTACCCGGCAACCGAACCAGGGACTACCTGTTTATGCCAAGAATGAAGCCGGATGGGATGCGCCGAATCACATGATACAGTTACATGCCGCTTATCCATGTGAAGTCTTGAATCTGGCATCATCTCCTGAAGCTCTTCAGATTGCACGCAATACGGTCCACTATTATTTTGTGGCACAGGAGGGCTATAAACTCATGAACGAATTGGGCTTGAGTGCTTATGTGATGGGAGCCCGCGTAGCTTTCGACCCGGAAATACTTATCGACAAGATGAGGTATCAGGCTGAAACTGCGGGAAAGAACTTCTTGATTACGGATGGGCACCATTGTCTGGAGAAGAGTGCGATTATGGAGGCGGTACATTCCATGATGCTACAAACGGTAGATGATGTGCTTTACCTTTTTCCCGACTGGATGAAGAAACCGGCATCCTTTACACGTCTTCGGGCTAAAGGAGGTTTTCTTGTGTCGGCTTCGTATGATGGGGCTCAAGTGACCGAGTTGAAAATTCAGGCAGGCAAAGCACCTGTTTGCAAGATCCGGAATCCGTGGCCGGACCGGGAGATAGAAGTGACAGCTAATGGAAGAACAGTGCCTGTTACTATATATCGTGATTATTGTGCTTTTTCTGTCAGGGAGAATGAAGTCTATCATGTAGTATGCAAATAGTTCCTTCATCCTTATTGTTGCACTCTGGTAAACAGATCGGTGCACTCAGGTGGATAGCCCTATTCACTTCAGTGCACAAGCCTGTTCACTGGAGTGCAACGATAAAGGTTTCTTATTGAAAATCGACTGATTATGGTGGTATAATCTTTCATTGTCTGTTAGTTATGATGAGAATGAACGATAGTTTTGCTACAGTTCATTAAGCGTTGACGATTAAGTTATGAGAATAACATTTGCAATAGGTCATTTTAGCAAGTCGATGATATCAGTTTTTCAATCTCTTTTGCAGAGTCCACTATATACGCCGGATTAAACTTTTCCAATTCTGTTCGAGGTCGGAACCCCCATGTTACACCACAGGCTGTTACATTTGCATTAGCTGCCGTTTGCATATCGACTCCTGAATCCCCGACATAAAGAACATCTTCTTTTTCTACATCGGCTAATTTCAAAATATCAAAGACGACTGCCGGATCGGGTTTGACGTTCACTCCTTCCCGTTGGCCGAAAACGGCAGTGAAGCGGATCTCTGGGAAATAGTAGGCTATCAGTTTCTCGGTAGCTGCCTGATATTTGTTCGAAGCTACTGCAAGCTGTATACCTTCGGATTGCAAATAGGATAAAAGTTCTGAAATACCCGGATAAGGACGGCTGTCATCTGCATTGTGAACGTCATAGTAAGGAATGAACTCCTTTCTTACACGGAGTACATTTTCTTCTGTTTTTTCTCCTTCGGGCAGAGCACGCTCAAAAAGCTTGTTGATACCGTTTCCCACCATAAAGTTATACTTCTCAGTGTCATGGGTAGGATATCCTAATTTGTTTAATGCGTAATTGGTACTGTGGGCCAGATCGGCAATGGTGTTTAGCAATGTACCGTCCAAATCGAATATAACTAGTTTCTTCATTGAGCTTTCTGTTTTATAATTAATCTTGCTATCTTGGATCTTTTCGCTTACAAAGGTAGAAAAGAAAAGACGCTCCTGCAAGATTTTTATGATGCAGGAGCGTCTTTTTGTATTTGGTTACTCTTTTTTATTTCTTTGTAATCCGAAACCAATCCACATCTGCCCAACCGCCATCGTTAGTAACAATGGCAGGACGAGTACAGAACATACCAACCTTGGCACCGATCCATTGTCCTTCTCTTGCCCGGAAAGGAGCACCGAATGATTCAAACTTTTTCCCATCAAGGCTATAACTGAAATTACACATTGCAATGAGGTCGTGCCCGCCTTCACTGCTCTTGATTTTCTTTCCGTCACAACTGAAACGTACCTTCAGATAAACCGTATTTTGAGAAAGGGGAACGGAGGCTCTCACTTCTTCCGGTTTTCCTTTATCCGCTCTTAGGCATTCAACTTGCGACAGCACAAGACCTTTATCTGTATTTTCAAGAATCAGTCCGGCATAGTCCCTGCCCATAACGACAAGTCCGGTACGTTCACCCTTGTTTTTCAGGTTAGGGCTGAACGTCAGCTTCATCGTTGCGCTGAAATTATCGGAAGAGGTTTTCTGTAGCAAGAGGTTAGCTACATCCCACAGGTTTTTATACTCTTCTACCACCGGGTAAGAGTATAACCTGACATAACTTTTGTCTCCCGCATAATACGCCCATTTTTCGTTGATGTTAGCGTGCCATTGCCATTGTGGCGAAAGGGTATAACCGTCAAACTCATCACTTTCCTGTGGAGTACAAACGGGATATGTCTTTCCTACATTCGGTTTCCTGTAAGTCAAAACAGGCTCACCGCAACCGTCACCGTCTTTGTCTGTTCCGATGACAGGCCAGTCGTTTACCCATTTCATCGGTTGCAGATGCATGATACGGCCGTAAGCGCCTACATCCTGGAAATGAAGGAACCAGTCTTCTCCGGTAGGGGTATCTACCCAAGCTCCCTGATGAGGCCCGTTGACGGGAGAGTTGCCTTGTGCCAATACCGTTTTCCACTCGTAAGGACCGTAAATGTTTTTGGAACGTAACACGACCTGCCAGCCTGTCGGTACGCCGCCTGCCGGATGAAAGATATAGTAATAGTCATTTCTCTTATACATTTTGGGACCTTCGCAAGTCTGGTGTGCCTCGTGTCCGTCAAATATGATACGGGAAGGAGTGGTTGCTTTCGTTGCCTCTGCATTCAGTTCGCAGATTGTGATTACACTTTTCAGTCCGGCACGACTTCCTGCGTATGCATGTACCATATATACTTTTCCGTCCTCATCCCAAAACGGGCAAGTGTCGATAATCCCTTTTCCCGGCTTTACAAGAACAGGCTCACTCCACGGACCTTTCGGATCTTTTGCTTTCACCATGAAAGCCCCCTGGTCAGGGTCTCCCCAAAAGATATAAAATTCACCGTTGTGGTGACGAATGGCCGGTGCCCATACACGGTTACCGTGTTCCGGTCGTTCCGGAGTTTCAATAGGAGTAAGGGCATTGGGGACGGCAGCGCCGATAATTGTCCAGTTCACCAGATCCTTGGAATGCAGAATCTGCAATCCGGGCAGGCAGTTGAAACTGGATGAAGTCATATAGAAATCATCTCCTACACGGCAAGCGTCCGGATCGGAATAATCGGCATAGAGTACCGGATTTTTGTATTTGCCGTTTCCGAGATCGGAAACCCATACTTCGGATACATAGTTTTTCTGTGCTACTGCGGTGAAAACCGTAAGCAGGCAGAAAGCTAAAGTCTGTGTCAATCGTTTCATAATCCCTATTTAGTTATACAGATATCCTTAATTTTCACAGTGACGGGATGTGCCAGTTCTTCTTTCCATTGGCGGAGATAAGCAAACCACGCTTCCGGGGTTTTATATCCGAAAGTTTCTTTCATGGAAGTGAAAGTGGTGTGATACTGTAGGTACTTACTTCCCGGGGCTGTGATCGTATAAAGGTAGTTGTCTTTGTCTTTCTCTTCCGATTTTACATAGCGTTGGGGGATGCAAGTTCCCAGTCCTACAGTTTCTTTGGCATATTTCACGGTGTCGTTTACCGGCCAGTCAGTGCCCCAGCTTCCAACCAGTCCTTTATGATCCGAATAAGACTCCGCAGTACCGACAATATCCTGAACGCCTGTACAGAACACTTCGTTCTTAATCGGCTCGTCGAAGAATGCCTCGATACGAAGATCACGGTGTCCGGCATAGAGCGTGTAACGGGTCATCATGTCCAGTTCCGCATTTTGATACTTCCAGCCTGTCACTTCGATTTCCGCGATGACACGTACCGGACCGTAAGAGATAATACGTTCCGTGCGGGTATCTACGGGAGTGATATGAGTTGCCTTTTTTCCGTCCCATCCTTTGAAAGCACCCGGACCACAACTGTCGAATACCCGGAGCACATCGTCTCCGAATCCTCTTGCCAACTGTTCGTCGGTAGGATAGAATTGAGATTCTTTGATTTCCAGTCCTTTATTGAACTTACCGTAGATATCCGGCGTCTGTTTTTCGTTAAAGTAAAGACGATAGCCTACCAGTTCCGATTCCAGTACAGGACCATGAGGACGGACCATACTATATATATTGCTCGTACCAGGGACAGTGATTGCCTGTACTGACTGATGCTTTCCTTTTCTCGGGTCAGCAATGAACATTTCCGCATAAACCCGTGCCGGATAGGTTTTCGTACTCTTTTCAGAAGACAGGGTTACCTGGAATGTTTTTCTTCCGTGAGCAGGGAGGCTGGTAACGAATGCTAGTTCATCCATCTTGCGGTCTCTGTTCAGGTCGTCCAGCTGAGAAGGAATTTCACTGCTTCCTTCCATTACTACGGCGGACTTTACTTTAAATCCGGTATGCAGGTCACGCAAGTTGATTACTACCGGTTCATCCGTCTTGGCACGGTCCCAGTTATTGTTTACTTCTACAGTAATGGTCTTCTCCTGTTTTTGAGCCCAGGCGGACAGAGAGCAACACCCGACAAGGAGTGTGATGATAAAAATATTCTTCTTCATGATTTTAAGGCATGATATTATACGTCGTATTTCTTTCTGCAAAAGTAATTGAAAAAATAGCAGACCGGCTTATCTTTGGAAGATAAATTAGTCTGCTATTTGAGCTTTTTACTCTATATAATGATTTTGTGGTTTTCTGTGGTGGAATCTCTTATTTGAAATTCAATATCTGTCCTTTGGCGTCAATCTCTTCATAAGTCTCTCCATCGACTTTCAGATTCTTGGCGCTTTTGACGTTCAGTATATTCTTTCCTTTGGTTGATTCTACATAAATATTTTCGAGTGTGACACCGTCTACCTGACTGATAACGACTCCGTCAGTAGCCTCTGTCATCACCACATTCTTCACGGTTACGTTACGGATAGGCATTTCCGGAAGTCCGTTGAAGAACATTGCACGTCCCGAACCTCTGCAAATGACATTTGATATATGAATATCACGGAACGCAGGAGTCTCTTCGGTAACAGGAGGAATCGCCGTCTTCATACGGCTCAGCAGATCTTCTTCCGATTCTTCTCCGGCTCCTTTGCCACCATAGAACAGGTCGAAAAGTAATGGTTCGTTCGGTATATTGATCATGTTGATGTTATTGATATAGATGTTTTCTACAACACCGCCACGTCCGCGGGTACTTTTGAAGCGCAGACCTACATCTGTTCCCAGGAATGTACAATCTTCTACATAGATATTCTTCACACCACCGGACATTTCACTGCCTACTACAAATCCGCCATGCCCATGTAGTACCGTATTATTCTTTACGATTACATTCTGGCAAGGTTCTCCGCGACGGCGGCCGTTTTCATCTTTACCCGATTTGATACAGATAGCATCGTCTCCCGCATCGAATACACTATTCAGGATCAGTGCATTCTTGCAAGATTCCAGGTCGAGTGCATCTCCGTTCTGAGAATACCAGGGATTGATTACCTGAATATTATTCACTGTAAAGTCTTCGCATGACAACGGATGCAGACACCAGCTCGGTGAGTTCTTGAAAGTGACTTCTTCCAGCAAAATCTTCTTGCTTTTCACGAAACTCAGTAATACGGGGCGCAACCATGCACGGATTTCATTCCATTCTTCGTCCGTGTTGATGCCTTCGGGCACATTGAAGTCTTTGCAGGCCATTGCACCTTTCAGTGAACCGGCGGTAGGATACCATATTCTTTCCTGTTCATCAAGTACACCACCCGATTTTACCAGTTTATTCCATTGCGAAGCTGTTAGTTTTTCTTTCTTCACCGGACGCCAGCAGTCTCCGTTACCGTCAAATATTCCATATCCTGTGATAGCGATATTCTCGGCATTACGAGCAGAAATCGGTGATTGACAGCGGCGTGTTTCCAATCCTTCGAAAGAAGTGGGAATGATAGGATATGCTTCAAAGTCACCGGTGAAGAGTACCAGTGCATTGCGTTCTGTATAAAGATTCACGTTGCTGAGCAGTTCGATAGGTCCGGTCAGCCAGGTGCCTTCCGGGATGATCACTTTACCTCCGCCACGTTGGTTCACCTCTTTTATAGCATCGTTGATTGCTTTCGTATTCAGGGTCATTCCATCCCCCTTGGCTCCGAATTTAGAGATATTTACCTCATAAGCGGGAAAAACCGGTTGCTGTACTTTTGGCATTTCGAAAGGTAAATTCTGGTAAATGGTGTCGTCTATTGCGGTTTCGCTTATTGCACACTCACTTTGTTTGCATCCAGAGACAAACGGCAAACAACATACGACCATCCAGAGGAGTCTTCTTGTCATTGTGTTCATTTAGTAACTTTTCTATAGGGTTATACATTTATTGTTTTTCTGGTATTCTCTTTCGATTGTTAAGATGGCTTTTTCATAACTCTTATCTCCCTCCGCAGGCGACCTCTCGCAGGCAGCCTGCCGGAAAGGAATAAGACAAATTCATGTTAACCTAATTCTAACCTTAAAATAAATAAA
>ERZ791615.416-NODE-416-length-19171-cov-6.29352_pt1 | contig 19171 bp, 10 predicted proteins | sample MGYA00510273_ERZ791615 | MGnify/ENA primary metagenome ERZ791615 (study PRJEB30046, sample SAMN00715185) | human gut metagenome | study: EMG produced TPA metagenomics assembly of the A metagenome-wide association study of gut microbiota in type 2...
GTAGAGGCATTTGAAAGCATAACCTTTTTTATTAGATTCATATATGCGATTAATTATGAACACCTACTTAACCACTAGAAAAGCGCCGTACCTCCTTTTTCCACATCGTTAATTGGTTCAAGAACCTCCTGATCCGTCTTTTTGCCGTAGCGTGGCATGGGTGACATTAGGTGACATTAGAAAAAGCCTCTAATGTCACCCGTAAACAGCTGATTATCAGATAGCTGTCTTGTGCGGTGACAATAGTGACATTATTTTGAAGAAAAAAATTCATATACGACATGTACTTCCACGATGTTGTCTTCACACATCCACATAAAGGTCTGCACTCCCCCATACCATTCGGTTTCCGACCTATCTCTTTGGGGGCAGCCATTAACTTGGGATAATGTTTTCTGCATTCTTTCCTTCATGAGGTATGTTTCTATTACTATCGTTTAATTGTTAGGTTCTGCCCTTCATGCAATGTTATCGAGTGTTACACTACTATGGCGTCTGCTGACTTCTCACGGCAAGCTTTACTCCACTTCTTTCGTAAAAGCAACTATTTGAAGCGTCCGTGAGACCTCCTCGGATAAGGGCATTGTCTTTTCATCTTATACCCACTTCATTTTTTCGCAAGCTCAAGGAAACTCCACCAACCGTTCCGAATAGCTATAGGGCTTTGGTCTGGGTAGCAACCTTACCCACGGTCACATGCCTTGTATGAAGTTTCTGTACGTTAGGTCAGATGTTTGCCGCCGGCTTCTTTCAGATTCCAACTCACGATGGACACCCTTGCCTTTGGCTATGTAATTCCCGCTATTAGGGCTTACTCGAGACTTGCACCCATTAGACAATGCTCATGCCGAGCATACTACTACCAAAAAATATCGCTCAAGAATAGAACTTGAGCGATATTTTTTGATGTATATATACTAGCATCGCGGAGACGCTTACGCCTTGTTTTTAAAAGCAAAAGGGAATTAGGGTAATTACCTGGGCGTTAATAAGTTAATGAATTGGGAACAAAATGGGGCGAGGGACGGGAATTGGAAAATAAGATTTTTAGATATTGCTGTCCAGTAAAAACAAAAAAAAACGGACAAGACACTGTGACTTCTTGCGTCTGTCACATCTGTCTTGTCCGCTTGTTATGTCTTGAAGCCGGAGTAGGGGGAGGTGGTATGGGGTATGTCCGCAGCCTCCTTAGGGCGTGGCGGAAGCAGTAGTTCCAGCTCGTCCCCTTTGCTTGTGCCTCTTATTGCAGTACTTCCTGCTTTTGGTCGTGTACATAGTGCGACCCTGCTGCTTTGAGAAATTCGGCTTTTAGCTTCTTCACCAGTTTCGGGTTCTGTGCCGAAATGTCGGTCTGCTGCGCCGGTTCGGCAGTCAGGTCGTAGAGCGAGTAGTGATCAACAGTTCCGAGTTCGTTGCCCGTAGCGTTGGTCTTAGGTCCGCTGTATGGCGGTATGAGGGCGTAACGACCGCTGCGGTATGCCAGACGGCCGCTTGCCTCCACCACATAACCCTTGCGTCCCTTGTCGCTCTTGCCGAGGAATGTGTCGAGATGGTCCTGCGAGTCGAGTCCGTCGGGTATTTTCTCGCCTATCATGCGTGCGAACGATGCGAGCAGATCCTGCTGTGTCACGAGTGCGTCGGTGGTGAAGTGGGCGATTTTTCCCTTCCAGTACATGAAGAAAGGTACGCGTGTGCCAGCCTCAAACAGACTGTACTTACCGCCGCGGAGTCCGCCGTTGGGGTCGTGTATGGAGCGTGTTCCGCCGGCGCCGTCCTCATATCCGTCGTCGAGTACGGGACCGTTGTCGCTTGTGAATATCACGATAGTGTTGTCGTCCAGACCTTTCTCCTTCAGATATTTCATAGTCTCGCCCACGCACCAGTCGGCTTCTATCACCACATCGCCGCGTGCTCCCGTGGCCGACTTGCCCTCGAACTGTGATGCCGGGACGCGTGGAACGTGCGGCTCGTGCAGTCCGTAGTAGAGGAAGAACGGCTTGCCATGCGGCACAGTGTCGATGTAAGCCTTCACTTTGGCGAGTATGTCGGCAGCCATGGTCTTCTCGTTCCAGATGGCACTCTTGCCGCCTTTCATGAATCCTATGCGTGGAATGCCGTTAATCACAGCGTTCTGATGTCCGTGACTCCAGTGCATCTTCACCAGTTCGGGGTTGTTCACGCCGGTGGGTTCGCCCTCGAACGGGTGTTCATAATCTACGGAAATGGGGTCGTTGGGGTCGAGGTTGGCCACGCGTCCGTTCTCGACATACACCGTAGGCACACGATCGACGGTGGCGGCGATGAGGTAGGTGTAGTCGAACCCGATGGCGTTGCCCGACGGTGTTATCTGTCGGTTCCAGTCAATCTTGCCCTCGCCCATGCCCAGATGCCACTTGCCTATGGCGGCGGTGGAGTAGCCGGCGTGCTGGAACATCTTGCCAATGGTGAACTGGTCGGTGCCGACGAGCAGCGGAGCATCACCTGGCAGAATCTTGGCATCGTCGTTACGCCACGGATACATGCCCGTCATGAGGCCGTAGCGCGACGGTGTGGATGTGGCAGACGAGGCGTGTCCGTTGGTGAAGCAGGCACCGTTCTGCGCCAGGAAGTCGATGTTGGGTGTCGAGACGGTGCGGTTGCCGTAGGCACTCACATCGCCCCAGCCCAGGTCGTCGGCTATGATTATTATCACGTTGGGTCTTTCTGTCGCCCCTGCCAACATCGGCATCGCCGCCAATGAAGCCAGAGCCATGATGTTGTTCTTGTTCATGTCAGTATCTTGTCGTTAGTTATTTCATTCTGTATATGGTGAACGATTTCTCTGCTACGGTGATTGTCGGCGTTGATTTCACGAACAGTTCGCGTCTTTCCTCGGGGCTGACGGCATTTGGATTGTCGGGAGTAGCGCGCTGGTCGGGTTTTGCGGTGAGTGTGGTGATGTCGGCTCTGCCGGTGAATTTCCTGCCGTTCAGGTTGAGGGAGAATGTGGCAGGGGTGTTGCCGAGGTTTATTATCTTCACTATGTACTCTCCCGTCCGTGTGTCTTTGCCTGCTGTCACGAAGAGATTCTTTTCGCCTTCTGTGTTTGACACGTCATACACCACATCCACAGTGTTGTCGCGCAGCATCTTGCACAGATGGTAGTTGAAGGTCTTCACGCTTTGTGTGGACGAGTTGAGAAGCATGGGCTGAAGGTCGCCACGGTTTATGCACTCCCAGTTGCGCATCAGTGGTCGGTCTGCCATGATTGGCTTCAGGTCGGCGTTGCGTTCCAGTGCCATCTTGAATATGCCTTCGGCGAGTATGGCAGTAGGGTATTGTCCCACCGGACCGCCCACACCGTTGCCCATGATTCCGAGTTCGGCTATGTAGAGGCGTATGCCCTGCCGCTTGTAGTGGTCGAAGCGGTGGAAGTTGTCGATGGCCCACTGCACGTTGCGGTAGTAGTGCTCGTCGAACACTTCAATTTCCTTCTTGTCCACAAACTTGTCAATATCCTCCTGCTGGCGGTCGTTCAGCGTGCTGTTGGCAATATATATAAGGTGTGGATAACGCTCTTTGAGAGCTTTGTAAATCTGATGGTATTTCTCGTAATACACGGGTCCGAAGTCTTCGTTTCCTATTTCGACATATTTCAGAGGGAACGGTTCGGGATGTCCGTTTTCGGCACGCATGGCTCCGTACTTGCTGTCTGTGGGACCAATGGCATACTCGATTGCGTCCAAGGCATCCTGAATGTAGTAGTTCACATCGGTGGGTTTGTGCATGAAGTTGCCGTCCTTGTCGCGCTTCACCCATTCCGTGCAGACCATGCCCACGGGTATGACATACATAGCGTTGCATCCTAAATACTCGCAAAGTTCATAGAACTCGTGCATGCCGAGTCCGTCGCTGCGGTAGTGTGGTTCCCACTTTCCCCACTGTCCTGGGCGCATGGCGATGTCGCCCACTGTCATTTTCCAGTGGTTCATGGTTTCTTCATTCACTCCGTGTATGTTGCATCCGCCGGGAAAACGCAGGAAGTCGGGGCGGTAGTCCTTGAGGTTCTGCACTATGTCGGCACGGAATACCGACTTGCCGCCATCGTAAGTGTCGCCGGGAAACATCGACACCATGTCGAGTTGCAGTGTGCCTTTCTTTGTCGGGACGATGCGCAGCATACCATCGGCTACGCTCTTCTGGGCGGTGAGCGTCACGTTGTGCTTCTCCCAGGAGTCTCCCTTCCTTAGAGTTATGGTTGCCGGTGTCGAGCAGGGTTTGCCGTCCTTGTCGGCAAGGCACACTTCAAGCGCGCCTTCATATTGCCTGGCAAGCGCGTAGAGCGACAACCGGTAGCCTACGCCCTGCTTGAAAGCCATACCGAAGTAGCCGGTGTTTACGATGGCGGCATCGCTTCCGTTGCTTATGTCTTCAAGCACATCAATGCGCATGGAGTGGCTGTTGTTGGCGTTCAGAGGGTTGTCGGTGGTGCGCTTTACGCGTATCGGCGAATTGGTGAGCGGCAGAGTGAGCCATCCCACGAGCGGGTCTATCTGGTAAATCTGCTTTATGGGTTGCTTGGGGTTGGGCATGTCGGCATACATTCCGTCCTTGATAATGAGTCCTTCGGGCAGGTTAGCCTCCTCGAAGTTGCGGTTGCGCACAAGTTCTGCATACAGACCTCCATCGCCTATCATGCCTATCTCCTCATAGTGCCAGCCGTATTCCACGCGCTGCACTTTCTTGGCTTTCTTCGTGTTTACAGTTACAATGTCTGTGGCTAAGGCTTCTGGCGTTGCGGAAAACAGCATCATTGCAGATAGAAAAGATGCGGCTGCCGGTAGGTTCCAATAATGTTTCATGATTTTTTGAATGTGTTTTACCTGTTGGCGGAATTAATTTAGTGCATACTTAATTCTACCAATGGGCTTGTCGTTAATGAAGTTTACATATTGCAGAATGGTAAGTGCACTAATTTTGCCAATGATTCTGGCAAACAATACTCTGTTAATTCTAATGTAATCGTTTGAAAATGAGAGAGTTAATTAACGTAATGCAACTAATAAAATTTGATTAAGTAGCTGATTATCAGTAACTTTATAGTGTACTAATCTTAAAGTAACATGACACTTGACCTCACATGTATGGCAGAGCTACATATTGAAGGACTTGATGGCACTGCCTACACACTCATAGCCTATTCAAAGGCGTTAAAGCACAAAGTGCGCCTTGTCATTTGGATTATGTCGAACGGAAAGCACAAGCTTTTCTTCTCAACAAAGACATCCATGTCGGGTGAGGAAGTGTTGCGCACATACCGCTCAAGATTCCAAATAGAGTTTTGTTTTCGCGATGCAAAGCAATATACTGGTCTTACGCATTGCCAAGCAAGACACAAGAACCAGTTGGACTTTTCCTATAATGCATCATTCGCATCACAGAATGTTGCGAAAGTGATGATGAAGGAAAATGGAGTGCCGTATTCCATGGCTTCTTTCAAGGAAATCATGGCAAGCACATACATCGCTAAAATAATTTTCGACAAGTGTCAGAGTAAACCGAACCGAAAGTTAATTAGTCATACTATCAAAGAACTCTTTGGCTGGCAGCGTAAAGCCGCTTAGCCATTATCTCAAATTTTAACGAACTATTGATTTTTATTTTTTATCACTTTTTTTGTTTTTCCTTTATAATCTTTAAGTATGTAGATGCCCTTAGATAAAGTGGCGTACAATCTTCTAACATTGCTGTCTACTCCAACCATTTGACCCATCAAAGTATAGGCCGTTACAGGCGACAGGCTGTCAAAACCTTCACATTGTTCAGATGCATCTTCTTCAAAAACGCCATCAATGCCTGATATCGTGGTTATTGGTTTCCACTCGAAATTATCGAACAGCGCAATGCAGTTGTGTGAGCGCACGCCCGTGCGTCCTGAGATGAAGGGCAGCGGGTCGGTATAGGTAATGACGGGCGTTGTGTCGTCGTCGATATAACATTTTATGGTGGCGCCCTCAACCACCACCTTCAAGTGGTAAGATTTGTTTATGTAGAAACCGCGGTTCTTTGATGCCAGCGTGGTCCAACCATAATTCTGCTTGCCCAGCACCACCGCGTTACTGCTGATGCCGAAGAAGTAGCCTTGCTGAAAATCGGTGCCCAGCGTGGTGTCGTCGTTGGCGCCGCCTATTGATGGGTTGTTGGTGCGGAACATTAGTCCAGCGTTTATGCCACTGGTACAGGTAAGGTCACATTCAACAGTATAGTCGGTCATGCCTAAATCAGAAAGTGCCCCTGCCACATTCTTACCATATAATGGGCTACGCATTTTTCCATCCACAGCTTTCCACAGTCCTTCAGTGTGCTTCCATATCTTCGATATGCCGCTATCGAAGGTGTCTTCATAGGTCTTAGGCGTGGCCGTGCCACGCTTGATCAGCATTTCATACAGTGTAACGTCGCCATCAATCACCTCTATGCGCAAGGTGGTACGGCCGTTGGGCAACTGTATATCGTTGATGGGAGCCACCGCCCATACATTGCCCGTTGCGGGCAGCAACACGTTGTCTTTCACCACAACACCGCCCGCCAACAAGCGCACATGTGCTGGTGCGCTCGACTTATAGCGCAAACCCATGTTATACTGCAACTTCAAGCGCACATTAATGTTATATTGCAGCCAGTGGCTTTGTTTCAGGTGCATCACCTCGCACGAGCCATAGCTCAAGGCAAAGTCTTCGCGCTCGGCACCAGCGCTCTGCTCCTTACACAGGGCAGCGGGTATGATGCCTGGCACAGGAAGGTTTACATCTAAGATGCCCGAGCCATCAACATAGGGGCTGAGGGCAATGTATGAGAAGTCGGCCTTACAGCTGTGCGACACGTAGCCCACCGAGCCTCCCTTCTCGCCCACCGTGGTGGTGGTTCGCAGCAGTCCATCGACAAACACTTTCAGGCGTGTGCCCTTCTTTTCAAGGCGTATGCTGTGCCATACCTGTGGGGTAAAGTCGCCCACCAGGTTATACGTTGCCTTCAGCGTTCTTACACCTTGGCTACAGCTGTATAGCTCAAGTTTAGCCTCAGCAGCGTTCAGCAGCGCCTCTTGATAATTGTTAGCATCGACATAGGCGTATAGGGCACCAAAGCGTCCGCTGGTCTCGCCTTGGGCAAGCCTCATCGTAAATTCAGCCGTGAAGGTATCTTCGGCATGAGGCGTAAACACCGCCATAGCGTTTTCGGCCGACGATGTTTGGGCCAGATAGTCGCTGTTCACAATGCTCCATGTGCCACCGTTTGTGCTCCAGTCGGGGCCTATCTCAGCACGGTCGAAATAGTCGCACGGCGCTATGATGGGTGCATCTTGCATCCACGTGGTATTGCCCAGCATCATCATCTTATCGCCATTCCATGCTATGCGGTCGAGGTCGAGCTGGCGCTGGGTGCGACCGCTGGTGCGCGTCATGTTGTGATAGCAGAAATAATACGAGTCGAGGTCGGGACCCACAAAGGCCGAGCCGTGACCTAAACCATAATGGCTGTCAACACCATCGGCACTGATCAGGATGGGGTTCTGTTCGGCCTGAGGCGTATAGCGGGCTATCGGCCCTTGGGTGTTTACGGCATAGTCGATACGATAACCGTTGGTGAGCACATGGTTGCCCGTATAGATAAGATAATATTTGCCATTGCGTTTAAACACGCCGGGGCCCTCAGTCCAATTATGGTTCATGCAGGCGTTAAGGTCGACATCGGTGCCAAACGAGGTGTGTGTAGGCATCTTGTTGCCTTTAATGCCCGTATGGTGGGCATGATAAAAATACCACTGACCGTCGTCGTCAATGAAGATGCTACCATCAATCTCCTGTTTCAGGTTATCGGTCACCACCTTGAAAGGGCCCGTGGGGCTGTCGCTGGTCAACACATAGTGGCCCAGGCCGTTGGGCGAGGTCACCATATAGAAAGTGCCATTCCAGTATTTCACCTCGGGGGCATAGCCATCAACGGCAATGGGGTCGTTGCTCACCACAATGGCATCAGACCAATTAATGAGGTCGCGCGATGTCCAGCACAGCAAGCTTTTTGTGGCCGAACTGCAATACAGATAATACACGCCACGATATTTTATCACCTGTGGGTCGCCCACATCATAACTCTGCTGCCCCGACATCACCACAGGGTTCTTCCATCCTTGGGCATCAACCGAGGTAGGAACAGCGAGCAGCGCCAATGCCCATAGGGCCAAACACTTAGATATACGCATGGTTATTATTGTCTTATTTCATTATTTTGCGGCTACCATCCTTAGTAGCAACTATATATACGCCCTTCGGTAAGGTTTCAACATTGTTCATATCTTGCGCCACCTTCTGCCCTGATAGGGTGTAGATGCCACAATGAGCGTTAGAGACGGGGGTGCTACTGAGGGAAACGCCCTTGATGCCCGACGTGGTGCCAGTAAGGGGTGTGAGCACAAAATTGTCGAAACGAGCCACACACGAGTGGGTGCGCAAGCCCGCACGGCCTGAGATAAATGGCTGTGCATCGGTATAGGTGATTAGAGGTTTATTCATGTTATCAACATAACATTTGATGGTGTTGCCCACAACCTCTACCTTTACATGATATACCTGATTTGTATAGAACGATACATTTTTGCTCACCAATTGTTTCCAGTTATAGTTTTGTTTGCCTAATACTACCGACGATGATGTAAGTCCAAAGAAATAGCCTTGAAGAAAGTCGGTACCCAGCTGTGCATCATTGCCAGCGCCACCCATTGAGGGGTTGGTCACTCTGAAGAGAATACCTGCATTAACATCTGACCCAAACTTCATGTCGCACTCTACCACATAGTCGGTCATACCTAATGCCGAGGTAGAACCCATCAATATTTTCCCGAACGAGGGGCTCTTCAGCCATCCGTCTTCTACAGTCCAGGTGCCTTGCTTGTGCTTCCAGTCTTTGCTAATGGTGGTGTCAAAATTGTCAGTCATCACATCAGTAATAGTAGAACCTGTGCGTGCATCAATCTCATACAAATCAATGCTGCCTTCAATTACCTCTATGCGCATAACCGAATGGCCACCCGCCAGACTGATATCTTTGAGGGTGAGCACATTCCATACCGATTTTGTGGCGGGCAACGTAACCTCGTCTATCACCACAGCGTTGTTTACAAGGACACGCACCTTGGCATCGGCCGATGAACGGTAACGTAAGCCCATATTGTAAACCGACTTGGCTCGCGCATTAATATTATAGGTAGCATGGTTGCCCTCGTTCATTTTCAAAGCATGGGCCACACCATAAGAAAGCGTTATGTCGGCAGTTGAAGCATCGGTATCGACCGTATGGTTAGCTGCCAAACGACAGGGAACAGGAAGATAGGTAGCCGTGAGGGCCGAGCCATCAACATAGGGGCTATGAGCAATATAACCAAACTGGGCGGTGGTGCCATGGGTGGCATAGCCCACATAGCCAGAGGTGGCAGCGGCATCAGTAACGGTGCCACAAAGCATGTTGTCAACAAACACTTTCAGGCTCGTATTGCGCTTCTCAAGGCGTATGCTGTGCCAGCATTTGGCATCAAACTGCCCGTTAATGGCATAGCTACCCATCGTGGTGGTTACGCCGTTTGTGATGCGTGCCAGTTCTATGGTCTGGGCCGAGGGGTTAATCATGGCCGTTGAATAGTTGCGACTGTCGCTATAGGCATATACCGCACCATACGAGCCGCCTGTGCCTGTAAGGCGCACGGTATATTCGGCCGTAAAATTGCTCGCTACGCTACTCTTCATTACGGCATAAGCCTGAGCGGTGGCATCGGTTTGGGCAAGATAATCGCGGTTTTCAATGCTCCACTGACCTGCGGTGGTAACCCACTGCGTGCCCAGCTCGGTGCGATCAAAATAATCGTTCTCGGCCACAACAGGAGCATCTTGTCGCCATGTGGTGGGGCCATACATCATCAGTTTGTCGCCATTCCAGCCGATACGATCCATACAGAACTGGCGGTAACTGCCGCTACCACTGCTTATAAGGTTGTGGTAGCAAAAGAAATAAGTATCGAGATCAGGGCCTACCACCACCGAACCATGTCCTAAACCGTAAAGGTTATCCACACCATCGGTGCTTATCAATATAGGGTTTTGCTCGTCTTGGTTCATAAAGCCACTGGTGGGCCCTATTTTCGACACGGCAATGTTGGTGCGGTAGCCACGAGACAGATAGTGGTTACCACAATAAAACATATAATACTTATTATTGCGTTTAAACACCTCGGGGCCTTCAGTCCACTGGCCTCCCATCGCGGGCACCACGTTCTTTTCGGCGCCAATGGTCAGCGGGTCGGTCATAGGACAAGCCATAATGCCATTTGAGCCAGCATGGTAAAAATACCATTTGCCATCATCATCAATGAGCACATTGCCATCAATCGAGTTGCCAAGGTTCTTGGTAGCACACACAAAAGGGCCTGTAGGGCTATCGCTGGTTAACACGTAATGGCCATTGCCTGAGGGCGAGGTCACCATATAAAACTTGCCATTAAAATATTTTACCTCGGGAGCATAGGCAAACTTGGCCACGGGATCGGAACAACAGGTTACAGGGCCAGTCCAGTTAACCAGGTCGCGCGACTGCCAGCAATATACACGTGAAGCATCGCCCGTAACATACATATAATAGGTGCCACGATATTTAAACACATAGGGGTCGGCCATACCACTTCCAGGTTGCCCATTAAAGCTGGTAGGGTTCTTCCAGCCTTGGGCATTGATGCTTACCGCTGGCAAGAACATGAGGAGGCTGGCTACAAGATACTTGTACACTTTCATTTGCTTTATTTATTGCATTTGTATAAAGGTTTCACAATATTATTGCTCTTCGGCCGTGGCACCTATCGGTGTGAGGCAGAACGTGAACGTTTGTCCGTGCAACAGAACGCGGGTATCGTTCATCATTTCACTATATTGGCCCACATTGGTCATCTCGTTTACGCCCGACTGCTTCAGGTCGATGTTCAGATTAATGGCCGAGACAGGTTGGACAGACGAGACGTGGGCGCTGGCGCTGAAGGTGGCTGCCGACGATACCTCAAGGCCCAAGCCCTGAGCATTGGTTTGGCACCAACGACGCACATCGCAATGGTTGCCCCACGCTTGGTAAGGGTTATACGGGCACTGGGCTTGGGCAGCATCAAACTGATACAAGCCTACAAACTGCGAAGCCTTGCGATCGGCATAGTTTTCTTCAGGACCACGACCAAAGTATTGGCTATGACTCATGTTCTTGGGCATCTGCAGCATCATGCCATAGCGCAACACCTTGGGCTGAGTTGTGGCATCATGTGGCGTAACCTTTTGCGACACCTTGAGAGCGCCCTGCTCGTTAAGGGTATAACTAATGACGAGCTGTATGCGCTGCGCCTTCAGCTCATATTGCGCAGTTACACATACCTCAGTGCGCTGGGTGTCGGGGTTCTTCAGCTTTTGGGTATCCAGCGACACAAGGGTATAAATGGGGTCTTGCCAAGGGCCGAACATCTTTTCGCCATCGGCAGCACGGTCGTTGCTGGTCAGCGGTCGCCAGAAGTTGGGCTTCAAAGTACCGCCATCAGCAAGCATGGTGTGCCCAAAGACATCGTAACGCGTGAGCCAACCCGTGGCCTTGTTGAACGACACCGTGCACACATTGTTTGCTATCGTGATGATGTTTTGCCCACGCTTCAGCTTCAGTTTGCTGGGGTTAGCGTCGGCCACATCGGGCACAGGCAGCGCGTCGGCCTTAAAGGGGCGCACCACGATTTGTGCCTTGGCTACCGTTTGACCTTTGTTAACGAGGGGCGTGGCCACCGATTGATGATAGGTAACATCGAGGGTAAGTTGGCCTGTGGGATAGGTCTTGAACAAGTCTGCATAACCTAAGTTTATGCGGGTGGTCTTACGCGGAGCCACCGTAAAGGGCTTGGTATACTGCCCCTTCAGCACGGCAGCGCCGTTATGACGCACCACCCAACTAATGGTTACGTTGCTCAGTGTTTCGTAAAAGCTATCGTTGAACACTTCAACCTTGCCCACACGAGGGGCTTGCGAGAGGGTGCTGATGCTCTGCATCTGATAACTTATCTCTTGCATGGCGGGCATGCCCTTCAGCATATTATCGAGGGTGCCCTCGCACAAGAAACCGCCCGCATAACGAGGCTGACGCGAGTGCAACGACATATACTCATCAAGAGCACCATAACTATTGCCGTTAGGCTGGGCATAGCTGGCCAAAAGTTGAGGCTTTTCAGCAACAGGATTGCCCATATTGCAGAAGTCGTCGGCCACCTTGGCAGTGGGAGCAAAAGGTGCATACAGTTCACAGCGTTGATCAGTGAAAGGCATATCAACCCATATCACGGGGCGCTTTGTGTCTTCCTGCTTCAACGTTTCAAACAGTTCGCTTATCACAACATTGCTGGTATCGGCTTTTCCTACGCTCCACATGATGATGCTGGGGTGATTATACAACTGTTTGAAAGCAGATATGTGTTCACCTCTTCCTAATTCAACACAGGCGTAAAAGCCATATTCGTCGCAGAGATTATACCATAATGGGTCTACCCTATCGGTGCACACGGCATTGATATTATGCGCTTTCAGTAGACGAAGGATGTTGATCATGTCGGCACGACTCATGTTTGGCTGCATATTGTGCAAGTTGATGCCTTTCAAAAACAAGGGGCAACCATTCAGAAAAAGTTTTGCATAGCGTATGGCTACCAAGCGGAAACCCACCTTTTGCTTCACCTGTTCTGCCTGCCCCTTACCTTTTATGGGCGTGGCGTTGAGACATAACGTATATTGGTATGGCGTTTCGGCCGTCCAGCGTTTCACCTTTTGTACGTCAATAGCAAACTGCTGGCGCGCTGGTTTTACTTGCTTTACAAGCTTGCCTTCGGCCACCACTTCTCCATCGGCATCCATCAGGCGGTATGTCACCATACTATTGCCTTGGTTCCAAAACGTAATATCTAACGTTCCGTTTTTAAAAGTTTGCTCGTCAATAGAGGGCGTAACGTGCAACGAGTCGATGAGGGTTGCATACACACGTCCTGTTGACAATACAAGTAATATCAAAAATAATAATTTCTTCATTCGAAAAGAATTTATTTCATACAGCAGTTCTTGTTCAAAACCACATTCCTTCTTTAGTTTATAACATAATAGAGCACATTGCCAACTGTTACCTTTGCAGCACCGTCAGACACAAGTCCGCAACGGGTAGGAACGTCATGAGCAAGAGTGACGACACCAAACGAACGATCGTTTACATACACATGTATGTCCTTGCCTCGGCGTTCCACACGCAGCTGGTTCACAGTTTGACGCTCGCTGCCCACCTTTATGCGGTATATGTTACGATGCATATCGGTAGCTTCACGATTGATGAAACGCAATCCGCGAGTCTTGACCGTAGGGAACGTGATGCGTTGCCACGCAGGATTTGACGATGTAGCTAATTCGGTTGACAAAGGTCGCCAGGTATCACCATCCAGCCATGCTATCTCTTGCGATGATGCTACATCAGCCTGGTAATGCTCTTTGACAGCTGCCTCAATGCCCAAATCGTGCGCATAGGGGTCGTTGTTAGCACTGTCGTGCGGGAAGAGCAATGCGTTGACATAAGTGTCGCTGTCAAAACGATATTGCTTTTCAAAGCTGTCGGTGTATTTCACATCAGGATATACCACCTGTTCTGTGGCAAGAGGTGTCGCTACCGACTTTGTTTTACCTTTCACACAATGGTCTATCACCACTTGTGCTTTTGCAGCGTCAATCTTTACGCTTACATAGTTTTTATTATCAGTATAGGCCGCCATCACGCCATAAGCGCCTGATGTGGCAGCATTATCGTCTGTCTGCACACTCAGCTCATAGTTATTAGCGGCAGCGCCCTTCAGCCACATGCCCTTGTCAAGTGCTAAGCCATGCGTTCCTGCAGTAAGCGTATCCCATCCACTGAAATACGGTCCGTATTCGTCAAAGCCTTCATTATAAGCAGCGTGGTCAATGTGGTAATCATTGCTATCGCCCAACAGTTTTACCTTATTATTGGTAACATTGACACGCTGGTGTTGGGTTACAAGAACTTTGTCTATCCACACCGTCAGCAGGTTGTGATTTTTCTCTATACGCCACTCGTGTGCAACGTTACGAGCCATGCTATCGGGTAGCAGAACGGTTTTATCGCCTATGACAACGCCCTGCTCACGTTGGGCAGACGACATAGTAAGTTCGAGCAAATAGGTTGTTGAAGAGAAAGGTATATCGGCAATGCTGGTGCCCGCATACTGGGGCTTAGAGGGTGCTGGATGGAAGCCCGCAGTATTCGGTCCCGTAATGCCATCAACGACCATACGTCCGTTGCTGAAATGGATGCGATCAATATATTGGCTACGCTGCCAACCCTTATTAGCCATATAAACGAGCCACCATTCCCAGCCATTAGGGCCACGCACAATATTAGGCTGACCAGGCGTTACGAGCAGATCGTCGGCTTTTTCATTTCCAAAATCGTAAAGGGCGATTGACGACAATGTTCCATTCCCTTCCTTCGGCTGTTCTATAACAAGGGTGTTTACACCTTTTTTCAGCCAACTGTGGTTGATGGGATATAACTGATAGTCGGAGCTCTTACCAGCATTTATAGCATGGCCATTGATTTTCACACTTATACCACCGCGCTGAATAAGTTTCAGATACACATTACCTGCAGGCACTGACGCAAGGTCAAAACGCATGGTGCGGGCCGACGCATTGCCAGTATCACCGCTATTATCTGTTGCCAGTGGTTGCCATTGTCCTGATCCATAATGCAAAAGGTCGGCATGGGTATCGTCAATGCTCTCGGTGTTGGGACCTACCACAGGCCCGCTATACTTTCCCCCAGGACCAAAGGCAAGGGGACTGGTGCCCTCGCATACCCCAAGACGATAATTGCCAAAGGATGGTGATGTATGATTAGCATTATACATCATATAATAACGTCCACGATATTTAATAACAAAAGGTCCTTCGGCCACCCGATTGTCGTATGTCTCCCATGTACCTGGCTGCGAACTAAACTGCTGTACTGCATCGCCACTGAACGTAAAGTCTTGGTTCATAGGGCGACCCCAGATGGTGTTGCCATCGGTAAACTTCACCATATATAGGTATAGGCGACCATCTTCATCGCGAAACACCATCGGGTCAATACGATTTTCAAACCACTGGTCGTCACGCACCTCACGGTATGGCCCAGTAACTGTGGGCGACACGGCATGGGTGATGTGCACAATATGTTTATCTTTACCCCAGTAGTTGGCACTGAAGAAGAGGTGAAACTGTCCGCCACTGTACGACATATCGTTGGCATGTATCTGGTTGTTCTTAGCCCCCGTTCCCTTTGTCCACTGGTTATCAAGGTCGAACACATGCACCCGTTCGCCCCAATTCACGAGATCAGAACTTACAAAAAAGTCGCCATAAGTGGCCACACCACCCAGATAATATTTGCCCGCATATTTTATACATCCTGCATCGGCAACTCCAGGAATAACAGGGTTATTGTAGGTTTGTGCCATTGACGATGCAGCACACAGCGATAGAGCCACTGTTGCCATGGGCAAAAGATGTTTCTTTGCTATACGTTTATGTATATTTCTAAAATGAATATTCATAATTGTAGGTTTTATTTATTTCGGTCTTTGTTTGTGTTTCTCAACAGAGGCGGAACAACAGGATGCTATTTCACAAGAAACTTTCTTGTCAGCACATTGCCATCTTTCAAGATAACACTTAACAAGTAAACACCTTTAGAGGCGGGCTTTGCAAAGGAAGACGTGGTATATTCGGCCACAACACCTCCTGCTATTGTATATATTGTAGCTTTGGCAATAGGGCTGCTGATAGATATATCGGTATCGCCTATCGTTACGCTAACCGACTTTTTGGCTTCTACCCCATTCACCGATGTGGCATCAGGATTGGAAAGCAATGCCAAGTCAATCCAGGTCCATGATGCATCGCGCTTTGCGTCGGGCATCATGTCATATACCACATTATTACTGCCATCACGATTGTCGTGCAGCATTACGTTAGCACGCATAAGCTGTCCTACAGGAGGGGCATTGAAGCCAAGGACGCTCCATGGGATGGCAGCCTCAACTATATAATATTTGTTTGCCCTCTTCAAAACGCTATGCACTTTATCAACAATGCTGCTGTTCAACATCCAACGACGTTTTTCACTGCTTCCTTGATAAGCCACTACGGTGCCGTCAAGGCGGAAGAACAGGCGGTGTATGTTATCAACAGGCTGCTCGTCAGAGGCATAGTCGGTATCGAGAAAGAGGGTTACACCATCGCCATAAGAAGAAGGAAGGGGATGCTGTGTAACGTCTGATACGCGAGAGGTGAAATAAAGCGCATCATTATCATAAGCAAAGTCGGCAGTAAAACGCACCTTATTAGAGCTATGCCCTAAGAGCAACTGCGTGGCATTGGCCATATAGTAGCCCTCTTTACTTGTTTGTTTTCCATCAATGGTAGGATGGGCGTAGGGGGCTTCGAGCTGTCGCACAGCACGTCCTTTAATCATATCTATGTGCCCGTCCATTCCGCCTACAGCCACCACGGTACCTGTATCGATAACGGCAAGCGAATTCCATAATGAGTTATCGCCACCAAAGGGTTCGCTCATGGCCTTAAAGTCTTTGGCCTGCTCGTTGCCCACATACACCCACATTTGTTGTTTCGACATGTCGGCACCATTGCCATTTTCACCTTGATGCGAGATAAGGGTCTCGCCCCAAGGAAGCTTGCGTAGATAGGGAGCTCCGCCACGATATAGCGGACTATAATCATAGTTGACAGCTTTCCAGCGATACGAGCTATTAGCGTCAACCCAATAGTTGTTCCAGTTAGTTTCAAGTGGACATGTTACCACCGTGGGGATAAAATTGTTTACGCCCGCCCAACCATTGTCTTCAAAGGCAAGGGCTATGGTCTTTCCATCTTGCAAGATGATGGCCGACGGCATGCCATCGCGATAACCAGCACGGAAAGAAACTTTTTGAGCCGCTGTCCATGTTTGGCCTTTATCAAACGAGCGGCACATTGATATCTGTTGTTCGTTCGATGTGGTATAGGGCCCTTCATCGGCAAAATAAAGCTGTAGCTCGCCCGAAGGGAGCTCAAGGAATGACGGTTCCCAGCAACCATCGTTAAACGTATATAATGCATCGTTCACAAATATCTCATCGCTCCAGGTTTTACCATTGTCGGTACTGCGCTTACAGCGTATGCCAAAACGGCGGTCTTCAGTGTAAGGCGTATTGGGGCGAGGGTTATAACCTACAACAATTGTTCCATCAGCAAGCTGTATCAGGTCAGGCACACAGTTGGGTACATTGTTCGTGTTGTTGACAATAGTTGTCGGCGACGACCATGTGCTACCCTTGTCAGAACTGAAGGCTATGACGATACCATTCCGCTCGCAAGTAGCCATCAATCGGCCGTCATGCAGCTGTATGATACGGGCATAGCCACCACTTGTGAACACGGTTTTACGGGTGGCGTTATCCCAAAATATGCGTGATCCTTTATAAGGTTCGTGCCTTGCTGCCGATACTGGGCTTGGCATATTAAGCAGTGTGATAAATGAAAGGGCAAGTAAAATATTTCTACGCATATGTTGATTGCTTTAAGAATGATTGTTATTGAAAAGATTGTGACGATATTTATACCTTATAATAAAAGAAGGGCGACATGCTGGGCAGTCTGTCCATACATGTCGCCCTTACATTTATTCGACTATAAAATCAATTATTGATATTTAAATACAAACTCGATGTTTGACACGGCCTTTGCCTGAGTATTCGTAGCAGCAGAACGTTCAAGGGTGAGTGTCTTTCCGTCCAAATTGGTTGTTGTGCCTGAGGCCACCTCATTGCCTTCAACGAGGAAGGTTCCCGTACCGTCAAGCGTATATTCAATTTTGGCATTAGCAACATCTGTTCCACTGGGCAAGGTGAAGGTGTATGTCTGGTGGTCTTGGTTAAAGGCATCACGTGTGAGCACGCCCTTAACACCATTCACCGTTACAGTCTTAAACTCAGGATATATCAAGCAATAGAGTGTATATTGCTTAATGGTTCCAGCATAAGAGCGCACTGTGATAACATGATTTTGTGAAAGATCGTAGCGCACCTTGTTGCTTGTTACCTTGTTCTTCAAAGCCTTCTGCTCATCGGTAGTAAGATTTGAGAAGTTCTGAAGTTGCTGGTAATCGGCATCAGCCATATCAATAAACACGAGGGTAGAGTCGGAAGACATATCGTAATAGATACGCTGTTTCTTCGGGTTTACCGTAATGTCTTTACCATTATACACCTGCTTTGTGGGCAAATTCAGCACCCAGGCATCATCTCCCAGCTTGTTAGCATAGAAGGTGTTGGGCGTGATTGTTGTGTAGAGATCCTTAAATTCGGTTTCATCGTCAACAACGGTAACATCAAACGAGCAAGTGGCCTGTTTGAGATTGCCACCCATATAAGTGTCGAATGTAGAGGCCACACACACCACATGATAGGTGCCCGGTGCCTTATACGAATAGGTGAAATGGTTTTTATTAACGGCAATACCCGTTTCCATTTCGTCACGTTTCTCATAGCGATGTCCATCATCGCCAGGATAGATAGCCACAAGGTCGGCCACGCCTGTGAAATCAATCACCAACGATTCATTCACCTTTAGCGTTGTCTTGTTCGTATCATATTGTATTGAAGCCACTGGTGTGCGCGACTCTACGTTCTCGTCACTACATGCTGTATTGAGAAGCAGTGCGCAAGCCATGAGGGCAAAACTAAATATCTTTTTCATAAAATGTAAAATGACTTTATTGTTTACAACCATTTTTCATAAAAGCCGAGGCTTAATAGCCAGGGTTCTGCTCTACCTTTCCGTTTGACACGTCAACCTCTGTCTGGGGGATAGGCAAGAGGTTGTGTACGCCCTCGCGGAAGTAAGCTCCACGACGATTGGCACGACGTGCTCCAAAAGCGTGCATCACCTTGGCAACCTGTCCCGAGCGTACCAGATCGAAATAGCGATCCCACTCGAAACACATCTCGGCACCCTCGTCGTAGCCAACGTATCCTGAAAGC
>ERZ791615.428-NODE-428-length-18819-cov-6.10286_pt1 | contig 18819 bp, 17 predicted proteins | sample MGYA00510273_ERZ791615 | MGnify/ENA primary metagenome ERZ791615 (study PRJEB30046, sample SAMN00715185) | human gut metagenome | study: EMG produced TPA metagenomics assembly of the A metagenome-wide association study of gut microbiota in type 2...
TACTTTATGCAGACTGAGATGGAAGAGATGTTACCACCTAAATTGACGAAGAACCATAATCAATTACAAAATTCTCTATATCCGTTTCAACATAATCCGCAGGTACTCGTCGACAAAATTCTACAAGGTGAAAACCACGCAGAATTTCTTTTAATTCTTGAGGTGTAACTAAAAATCTTTGGGTATTCCACCCACCAATAGGATAATATTTCATAGTTGACTTATCTGTTATTCATAGTGAAAATCCAATTTGCCATTTTCGGGTTCGTCAATGGGAATTTCCGTCTTTAACGGCTCTACCTTGAAGTTCTTGATGGTTGACAGGTCTATACCTGCAAACGCTTTCGGGAAAAGGGCTTTGACGAAGTTGGCACGGATGTCCCCGTTGTAGTATTTCTTGTACAGGAAACGCTCGGAGATATTCCACACGAAGTGACGGAGCGGAATGTTGTTGATGTCTTTGGTAAGAGGGTTGGGTATGGGCTTTGGTTTGTACTTGAAGCTTTCCATCCATTTACCCACCTCGACACAGATATGGTTCACGGTTTCTTGGTCGGCAATGCGAGGCAGGTAGTAATGGCAATACTCCATAACCATGCGGATACGCTCTTCCAATTCCCGATGTTCTCTGCTTGCGTAATCGGCACGGTTCTTCTCGTGAAGATCCGGGGCGATGGTTAGCTCTATCGGTTGTGCTTGGATAGTGGCTTCCTCATTTGTCGGGGATGGTTCGGACATGGGTTCAGGGGCAAGTTCCGGTGCTGGTTCGGGTGCAACTTCAGTGACTGTACTTTGTGGCACTTCTTCCTGCACCTCGATGGTTTCTGCAACCGCTTCTTTCTTGCCGAACTTGATTTTGTAGATTTCGTATGTATCAAAGATGAGTGTCTGAAAGGAGAAGTAGAGCAACCACCCCAACAGGTTACAGCATACAAAGACTATCCATCTGACAAAGTTGTCTTGGTTGAAGTTGTCTGTAACTACCAACGTGGCAAAGGAAGAGATGAGGACGATGGCGAAGCCGACAAAGCCCAAGATGATGTATTTGTCTTTGATTGATGATTCCATATTTAATTGAGAGATTTGTTGTTCCTATTTTGTTCAGATGCAAAGTTATTGCTATTTTTCCCAATTATTGCCCGTTGTTTGCGGTTAGGACGGTCTTTTTCAATGTATTTCACTAAATATCATCATATCATACTCTGTTTCATACTCTGAGCCAACTATTCGTGAGAAATAATGTTAGCTTTAGCACTTAGTGAATGAATATACATGGGCTTTTCACAAAAAAGCGGTAACTTTGTGGTAATTAAAACATTCAATTACAAGTAATAGGCATCTTATGAAATTAGATATAAAAAATTATCCCCTAATACTAAAGCTTATTTGTGGTATAGTATTGTTGCCGATTTTGGCTGCTCCTCTTGTATTCTACTCAACAATTTTCTTCTTTGACAATCCGTCAAGTGAGGGGGAAGCATTCTGCTGGTTTTTAGCGGTAAATTCTTATTCTCTGATTTTGTTGGGAATATGTTGGGCAAGTGTATGGTTGTATTCCAAAATTAGGAAAGCGGATCTTGCATCTTTGCCGTTCCTATTCTATTTAATCTTGATTTTTGTCGGATATTGGTATTTTACAGACGGTCCAATTGATAAAGATAGTGTTACTGCAAGTGATTACAGGTTGTATAGAGATACCCCCTGTGAAGAATTGGCAAAATGTATCAATCGACAGAATATAGAAAATATCAATCAGATTCTTGAAAAATCACCTGATTTATTGGAATATAAAGAAGATAAGTTTAATCAAAATGTTTTCTTTTATGCAATATACGACGATAAAATCAAATCTGTTGAAACTTTACTAAAGAAAGGTGCCAATCCCAATCAAATTGACAGTTATACCCACGAGGGTCAAAAATTTATCACTTGCCCGTTATCATCCGTCTGCGAATCAAACATCAGCGAGGAAAAGAAAATAAGATATGTACAATTATTTCTCAATTATGGCGCTGACTTAAATACCGATTTCATAAAAGAATACATTGGGGATTCTAAATGGTGTCGTCCTTCCACTCCGCTTTCAAAAGCAGCACATGATGGAAATCTAAAGTTGGTAAAATTCCTTCTTGATAATGGGGCTGACCCAAACTACACATATAGCAAATTGGATGCACCTCCATTACAAGAGGCTCTGATATTTAATCATTATAAGGTGGCGGAAGAATTGCTTAAACGCGGTGCTGACCCTGATTTGCGTTTCTATGAACGAAACACATCTGTTCGTGAAGAACTTATTGATGACATCAATAACCCTAACCTATGTATAGATACCGACAAGGATGTAAAAGAAAGGAAAAGGTTGCTTGAATTGATACAATCATTAGAGTGATTAAAATGACCTCTAAAAAAGGAAGTCTTGAATAACAAGAAAGACGGTTATTGCCTTGTACAACTTAACCGTCCCTCTTGAATATCCGTCAATGGAAGTGCTTATGCTTCCTTGCGTTTCAAGGTTATCTTATCCACCACCTGGCACATCTGCTGCGCTGCTATCTTGGAATAAATCTGCGTGGTGGTAATGTTCTTGTGCCCAAGATAGGCTTGGATGACTGTCATGTCCGTACCCATTTCCACGTGTAGGCTTCCGAAGCTATGACGTGTGCAATGGAAGGTGATTTTCTTGGTTATCCCTGCTGCCGTGAGCCACCGTTGGAGTGGCCCTTGCAGCATCTTGTCTTTGAAGCCCTCAAAGATAAGCCCCTCACCACGTTCTCCCAACAGTCCATAGGCTTCATCACTGATAGGGTTATGCACTATCTCCTTGGTTTTCTGCATACGGGTGGTAACGAACATCCTGCCGTTGGTGTATGGCTGTATCTGCTGCCAAGTGAGTTGTCTGATGTCGCTCTTTCTCAATCCCGTAAGGCAGGCGAAAAGAAAGGCTCTCTTTAATACATCTTCTTCACAAGGAGTTTCGGCAAGCCGTATCAGTTCCTCTTGGCTCAAATGCTCCCTGATGGTGGGGATGCACTCGATGCGGTCTAAAAAGCCGTTTGGGTTCTCCTTTATCTTCCTGTCACGGTAGGCGGTATGCAGGACGGCACGGAAAGTTGACCAATAACCTGCTGCGGAGTTGATATGCAGTTTTTGGTTGGTGTGAATGGTTTGAGGGGCGTTGAGCAGGTATTCCATGAACTTGCGGCACAAGTCCACATCCACCTCCTCAAAGGTGCATTTGCCGTTTACAAACCGCTCGAAGTGCTTGTAAACGTGCTGCCACTTGATGTTCTTACGGTCTGACAATCCCTTGAAGTAGGCAAGGAAATCGCCTTTCATCTTGGACTTGTCAAAGAAACCGTTGTTCTCGTTGAAGATGGCTTCATAACGCTGGTTGCGCAGGATGATTGCTTTCTTCATCATTCGTGTGTTGAAATCCCGTTCCTGCTGGTTGGCAGGTTTGGCGAAGATGTAAATCCCTAAGGCTTCACGTGTAATCACTCTCATGGTGACGTTGTCACGGTAGCCGGGATAGTAGTCCAGGCATAGTGAATACTGTGTACCGTTCTTAATCTTGCGCTTACGCAAGGTAACTGTCTTGCATTTACTCATATCTTTATTATTTTGAAGTTAAACATTTTCGGCGATGTTCCCGAGTTTTCTGCCGCAAAGGAACAACGTGAAACATTCGTGAATACCTCCACGACACATCATTTTGAAATAATTTTCGATAATCTTGATTTTTCACGGTTGTTTGTTCCTTTCCGCCATAACCCGCTCCACATCGGAGCGCAAAAGCAGGTTTTTCACACCCACTTTTATCTTCTCAATATGCTTCACCTTGACGATATGGCAGATGTTGGCGGAAGATAGCCCGTAAATCTGCTGCACTTGTTCCACGGTGTAGTAGCGTTCATCGTTCACGAGGTCGGTTCTGCGAAGCTCGTCCAAATGGGATTTGGAATAATAGGTGCGCCCGTATTCCCTTTTGGTAGGTATCTTATGGCGGTAGGTGTAGGCACGGAGTGCAGTCGGCTTCATGCCGTACAGTTCCTCCACCTGTTCGGTCAGGAGCCAGTCGGTGATCTCGCTAATATCGACAACCACACCGAAGAACTCGTCAATATGTTTCTTGCTGTAATAGTTTTTTCCTGCGATACGGCAGATAGGGATTTGGTTACGCTTGGCGGAAGTGTAAAGCCACGACTGCTTTACCTTAAAAAGAGTCATCACCTCCTCGCCCGAATAGAAGTCCAGCACTTCATCGTTTTCCTTTTCCCTTTTTTCTCTTTTGGCTGGCAGGGATGATGAAGCGGACTTTCTCGGTGCGGAGGTGCTACCGGGCAGGATGCGGTGATAGGGGTTGCCCTCCAGCATCCGCTCGATGTCGGCTCTGCGGATGAATGCCATGCGGTTGCTGATACGTGAGGCTTTCAGCATTCCGTTGGCTACGAGTTTATAGATGTACTGACGGGAACAGCCCATGAGGATGGCTGCTTTGGAAAAGGTGAGATACTCCTGATGCTGTATCTCCATGAGTGGCTGGGCGACTTTGAAGAGGTTATTCTTCTGCATCACTCTGGCTCGCTTGGCTTCCGCCTGACAAGCCTCGCTGCAATACCTCTGCATACCGCTTCGGGTTACAAAGGACTTGCCGCAAAATTGGCATTTCTTGGTTGTTTTCATACTGCGTTATCGTTTACTCGTTCATTATTTCAACTATGTAGCTCCGAAGTGGTGAACGGATGTAAACGGCAGTCAACCGTTGTCGCCTTTATGCACGATGTGACTATCGCTGCATATCGTTGCGGATTTTGTCGCCCATCGTAAACGGTTGTAACCCCTTGTCAACTACCTGCACGATATGACAAAAAATAAGCTCCGCAAATTCTCCACGTCAGAAATATGTATCAAATTTATGTGGAAATTTGGGAAGCGACAAAAAGCAGCCGAAAAGTGTTAATTTATAGAATGTATTGGCAATTAAAGATTTACGCTTGGATATTTCTGATTACTCTTGGTTGTTATGTGGTTCTAAATACATGACAAGAATGCGTCTTCGCCAATCTTGGTAATACTTGCCGGAAGGCTTATACTCGTTAATCCACTACAATTAGCAAAAGCATCATATCCAATTTTCTCGACACCTTCTGGTATCTCTATCTCGTCTGTCCATGTCAATCCCCGAAGAGATCTATTACCTATGTACTTAACACTACGAGGTATTTTTATACAATCAAGAGAACAACCATAAACAATTCATAATGTGCCTTGGCGCGCAATTCATAATTCAAAACACAATATTCATAATTCGGACGGCGATTCGTTGCCGTCCGCTACCTTGTGTTTTCTTTGTCCTGATTTCCCCGCTGCGAAGCTTCCACCTTTATGTCTCTCCTTCTTCTGTATTCTGTAGGCGAACAGCCAAGGTGTGCCCTTACAAATCTTCCGAAGAAGGAGAGGTTCGGGAATTCCAGATAGTTGGAAATCTCCTTTATGCTCATGTCCGAATGAGACAAAAGGCGATTGATGTCTTCCACCGCAGACTCCACAATCCATTCGTATGCCGTCTTTCCGCTATTCTCCTTGCATATATTTGAAAGATACTTGGTGGTTATGCATAATCTGCTACTATAATAATCAACCCTTCTTGGCTTTACTTCCAAGGAATTGAGCAACTCCACGAACTGCTTGAACAACACACTGCTCCTCGAGATGTGCATGGTAGTTCTTTCCGGATTGGTCTGCTCGATGATGCTCAGCAGACAGAACAGAAACGAACTGACAAGATATCCTACAATCTGCTTTTTGTATTTTGAGTCCTCCTTCAGTAACTGCTCTGACAACAGGGTATGATATTTCTCGAATGTGCTCATCGTCGGCTTGTCAACATGAATGATGGGCTTGTTCTTAAGATAGAAAGAGAGGTCAAGCACGTCACTTATATGCAGCATCTTACGCGCCACCTTAGCAGACAGACACACTGCCTTTGCCGTAAAGTCAATGCTGAACAGACATTCGTTCAGTATGGTATTAGGCTGGCAGATGATAATGTCATTGCAAGAAGCCGTAGAGTCCACCTTGCCAGCCTTCATTGCCACACGACCCGAAGTCACCACAATGATAAGAAGAAAATCGAGCTTTATTGTCTGCAACTTCGAGAAGTTGCGCAGGTCGTCAATTATGACCACATCATTGTCTGCATAGTCAACAAATTCACTATTTGTCAACTGTCTGATGTCCGTAGTGTCTATTTTGTCGAATGTTGCCATATTGTATATTTAGAATTTATTGGCAAATTTAGCAATAAACTATCGCATTTACTGGTACGATATACAAAATTATTGTCCTATCGAAGAACTAATTCCGTAACAGGACACTAAACATACACTATTGGATACCAAAATGTGTTCTGATGGTAGTAATTTTGCCAAACGAATAAAAAAAGAAAGTAAGATAACACTATGAAGAAAAAAGTATTGATGCTTGGACTGCTGTCGCTTGCCTTTGTCAATTCATACGCCATTGGCAACTATTGGCAGCTCGACTCGTTGAGAGCGCGGGCTGTGAGCAACAACAAGACGCTTCTTATGGAGAAGCAGAACAAGGCGGCAGCACATTACACCCACAAGTCAGCCACGACAAACTTTCTCCCAAAGGTTTCTGCCACGGGAGCATACATGTATACAAGCCGTGAGCTGTCGCTGCTGAGCGATGAACAGAAGCACACCCTGTCAAATATCGGAACCGGACTTTCGGCATTGGTGCCAGACCTTGCTCCGATGAGTACACAGCTGAACAAAGTAGGACAAGGACTGGTGGACGCTTTGCATACCGACACGCGAAACGCCGGTGTGGTGGCGGTCACACTGACACAACCTATATATATGGGCGGCAAGATACGTGCGTATAACAAGATAACGGAATATGCCGAACAAGCCTCGGGTACGATGTATGACAAGACCATGCAGGACGTCATCGTGGAAGTGGACGATGCCTACTGGAATCTGGTGGCACTGCACAGCAAGAAGAAACTGGCAGAGGGATACAAAGCTTTGGTGGAGAAACTGGAGAGCGATGTGGAACAACTTGTGAAGGAAGGCATGGCCACCAAAGCTGATCTGCTGAGCGTGAAGGTGAAAGTGAATGAAGCTGGCGTAATGCTCATACAGGTGAACAACGGCATAGAGCTGTCACGGATGAACCTCTGTCGTATATGCGGTCTGGATATGGACGAGCCGATTTAGGTGGAAGGCAACATCGAAGACAAAGCGCAGACGACAGAAATATCAAACAACATAGAGCTTGCCAACCAGAACGCTGACAATCTGGTTACACAGGCAGAAAGCAATCGTAAGGAGCTTCAGGCGCTTGACCTTAAGAACAAGATATATGACGAGAAGATAAAGCTGGCGCGTGCGGAATATCTGCCTAAGCTGGCGCTGATGGGTGGATATATGGCAAGCAATCCTTCGGTTTTCAACAGTTTCGAACGGAAAATGAAAGGTATGTGGAACGTTGGCGTAACGCTTAACGTGCCCATACTTACTTGGGGCGACCGATTATACAAGGTGAAGGCAGCAAAGGCGGAAGCCTGCATGCACAGATATGAGACAGAAGAGGCAAGGGAGAAGATAGAACTGCAAGTCAACCAATGCCGGCAGAAACTACAGGAAAGCATGGAGCGATACCAGACCACCGTACGAAGCGTGGACGAAGCCGAAGAAAACCTACGCTATGCCAATCACGGCATGAAAGAGGGAGTGGTGACGCTGAGCAATGTCATGGAAGCACAGACAGCTTGGCTGAAGGCAAAGTCTGAATGGGTGAACGCCCTGGTTGACATACGCCTTGCCAATCTGTATCTGAGAAAAGCCATCGGCGCAATCAATACAAACTTATAATAAACGTTTAACAAGAAAAGACATAGAAATGAAAAAGAATAAATTGTTCACCAACATACTGGCAATGGCTTTGGTCATGATTGCCATGATAGTAGTGGTCATCACAATCGGACTGTTTCGCACAAGCCCGGAAGAGACACTCGAAGGACAAGCAGAGACCACTGACTATCGCCTCTCATCAAAAGTGCCGGCACGCGTTCTGGAGATAAGGGTGAAGGAAGGCGATTTTGTACACCGCGGCGACACGCTCGTCGTGCTTGAGGCGCCCGACGTGGAGGCCAAGCTGTCGCAGGCCAACGCCGCTTACGATGCTGCAAAAGCCATGGAAGAGAAAGCATATAACGGAGCACGTCAGGAAGACATACAGGCCGCATACGAGATGTGGCAGAATGCGAAGGCTGCGGTTGAGGTAACGGAAAAGACTTACAACCGGGTGCAGCGTCTCTTCGAAAGCGGAGTGATGGCAGAGCAAAAGCGCGACGAGGCAAAGGCACAGTATGAGGCTGCCAAAGCCACCGAAAAAGCAGCCAAAGCAAAATACGACATGGCTGTGAACGGAACACGAAAAGAAGACAAGAGCATGGCACAGGCACAGGCCGAACGTGCCAAGGGAGCCATTGCCGAAGTAAACTCATACATAAACGAGACCGTACTGACAGCCACTGCCGACGGACAGATAACAGAGATATTCCCAGAGGTGGGCGAACTCGTCGGCACGGGAGCTCCCATCATGAACGTGTCAGTGGTGAGCGATGTGTGGTTCACATTCAATCTACGTGAAGACAAACTGAAAGGCTATTCCGTAGGAACAAAGGCAGAGGTGTACGTACCTGCTGTGGACAAGACCATACCGGTGCGTATCACTCTGATGAAGGACGTGGGGTCCTTTGCCGTATGGAAAGCCACAAAGGCTCTCGACGATATCGACCTCAAGACTTTCGAGGTGCAGGCACATCCACTGCAGCCGGTGGACGGCATATTGTCAGGGATGTCGGCTGTACTGAAAAAGTCGGCATCAGCCAAAGACGATGCCAACAGGAACATCAGCAAATAAAAAAACAAAACATCATGAACATCAAAAGCAAGACAGTCAGAAGACTCGCCATGATAGGCCGAAGGGAACTGAAGATGTATTCGCATCGTCCGCTCTTTCTCTTCTGCATGATCATTGCTCCGCTGTTCTGCCTTATCTATCTTACCTCGCTGATGGGCGAAGGCTTGCCGACCAAGTTGCCAGCAGCAATGGTGGACGAAGACAATACCCACATCACGCACACCATCACCCGCATACTCGGGTCGATGGAAGAGGTGAAGTTCGACCGTCACTATTCAACGTTTGGCGAGGCAAGAAAAGCAATGCAGCGAGGCGAAATATACGGATTCTTCTATCTGCCTAAAAAGACCACCGAGAAAGCACTGGCAAGCCGACAGCCGCGCATATCGTTCTATACCAACGAGTGTTATTACGTACCAGGCAACCTGCTGATGCGCGACATGCGTTTCGCCTCTGAACTTACGGGACTGGCATTGACACGAGAGAAGCTCTACGCCCACGGTCTGACGGAACGTCAGGCAATGGGCGTCATACAGCCCATAAAGGTGGAGACACATCCGCTCAACAATCCGTACCTCGACTATTCGGTGTATCTCAACAACATGCTCATTCCGGGTATCTTCATCCTGCTGGTGATGCTGTCAGCCGCTTACACCATAGGCATCGAATGGAAACGCGACACACAACTCGTGCTCTACCGCATATCGGGAAAATCACCGTTCACCGCCCTCGTGGGCAAACTGTTGCCGCAGACCTTGGTGTTCTGGCTCATCGCCATACTTTATGCCGTCTACTTCTATCGTTACCTGCAGTTTCCATGCAACAGCGGCATTCTGCCGATGATGTTAATCGGAATGCTCACGGTATTGGGTGCGCAAGGTCTTGCTGCCTTCATTTTCGGCGTATGCGGACAGATGCGTCTCTCGATGTGCCTCTGCTCGCTTTGGGGTATATTGTCGTTCTCGCTTGCAGGATTCACATTCCCCGTTACAGCAATGGACGGCATACTGCAGAAACTATCGGTGCTCTTCCCGTTGCGCCATTACTATCTGCTATATGTCAATCAGGCTCTCAACGGATACAGCATAGTATACGCTTGGCACAGCTTGCTTGCAATGGTGATATTCGCATTGTTGCCCCTGATTACGCTTCGCCACTACAACAACCTGTTCCTGAACCATAAATATATACCATAATGAAAAAAACGCTCATAAACATAATTCAGATATGGATGACGGAGCTGAAGGAAATCATGCGCGACAAGGGCATACTGATTTTCATCATATTCGTACCACTGTGCTATCCGCTGCTCTATTCGTATGTATATACTAACGAGGTGGTGCGCGACGTGCCGTTTGCGGTGATTGACGATTGCAACAGCACTACGAGCCGCGAATTCATACGCAAGATGGATGCCACACCCGACGCACGGTTTGTGGCAAGATGCAATGATGTGGCAGAGGCACAAGAGCTGCTGAAGGAAAGCAAGATATACGGTGTGCTGCGCATACCGAAGACATTCAACCATGACATATGGCGCGGCGAACAGACCACCGTCGGACTATACTGCAACATGAGCTCGCTGCTTTACTATAAGGCGTTGCTCCTTGCCGCCAACAACGTATCGCTGGACATGAACCGCGACATCAAGGTGGAAAAACACCTGCATCCTTCATCCCGCGAAGACGAAGAGATATCGCGAATGCCTATCGAGTATGACTATGTCAGCCTGTACAACCCACAAAGCGGCTTTGCGGCATTCCTCATTCCGCCGGTGCTTATGCTCATCATACAGCAGACGCTGTTCCTCGGCATAGGCATGTCAATGGGCAACCAACGCGAGAAATGTTTGGTACACATGCTGCCCAAGCGCAAATGGTACAGACGACCGTTCGACATAGTGATGGGTAAGGCAATATTCTATTTTGTGCTTTATCTGCTCATGGCTATATATATGTACAGCGTAGTCACAAAATGGTTCGGCTTACCAGATCTCGGCGACTATTGGGTGTTCATACGCTTCATCATACCATACATACTGGCATGCATATTCATGGCGATGGTTCTGTCGGTGCTGGTCTATCGAAGAGAGGACTGCATTATGCTATTCGTCTTTCTCTCCGTGCCACTGCTCTTTATGTCGGGCATTTCGTGGCCTGGATCGGAAATACCGCAGTTCTGGAAGTGCGTCTCATGGCTCTTTCCATCCACCTTCGGAATGAACGGCTATCTGCGCATCATGGGCAACGGCGCTTCGATAGCCGACATACACCAGGAGTATATGGGGCTGTGGTGTCAGGTAGCAGTATACGCCACGCTGGCATGCTTTATGTACCGGCTACGTCTTAAGGCTATTGTGAAGCGACTGTCATCAGCCGACAACCGCCTGACGATATATAAAGCGAAACAACTTTAAAACAGAAGATAATGAGATACGAAATTGGAAAGAACGCCGGTATTATCTGGCAGACAATAGCAGCAAAAAATGGAAGAATCTCCTTCGATGAACTGTTGAGCATCACAGGACTAACAAAGTCTCAGGCATTGCTCTCGCTCGGATGGCTGGAGCGTGAAGACCAAGTGTCAATTCATGGCGAGAGCGGAACCATTGAGGCAGTGACTCTGTATCAGGAAAAGTATTTCTAATCATTCATACCTTTCTATATTTACTTGACTAGTTATATCCACCAGCCATGTTTTGGGGACTCCCTAAATTGACTGGTGGTTTTTCTTGTCCTTATATTCTAAAATAAAACCCCGGCATTGATATACAATCCTACATTTTTGCTCAGGTTGGAGTAGTTGGTCTGTATGCTTATGGGGCCAAAGACGAAGTCGAAAGATGCCCTAAGGGCACATCCCCACAAATCATCGCCGCAGAGGATGCGTGAAGTACGGTGCGACTGCTTGCCATATTCGCCCAAAGCTGTAACATAGAACTTGTTTTTCAAACGATAGCGCAGAGCCAGTTGGGCAGTCATTACGTTGCGTTCGAGCAGATGAGTGTGCTGTGTGGTCTCCCAAGCCATCTGCCACGGCAGATAGACGACATCCGAATTGCCCCCGGCACAGTTCTGGTAAATGGCAGGAATATTGCTGCCGAACAGGAAGCGCCCTTTGAGTTTGGGAATCAGATAGAACCGTGGTGAAAGGCGCAAGGCGCACTCGGCATGCGCAGCCACATCGCCGAATAGCTTGCCGTCGTCATAGTTTATGCCGTCGTCGGTATGTATGGTGCCTTGTATCTGTATTCTGCCTCCATGCGAAGGGAAGTAACGGCGGTCGTATGTGTCCATCGCAAACGACACGAAGTAATTGAGAAAATGGTCGGACGAACGTTCAAGTCTGCTCCCGTCAACTCCATACAAGCTGGAATGATAATGGAAATACTCAAATTGTGCGCCTGCCTTCAGGCGGAAATTGCCTAAGTCGCGAGTGTAGAATCCAGCCAACGAATGCGACAGAAATTCCAAAGCATCCAGTTTATGCTTGTCGGCATAGAGGTCGAAATCATGACGGGCAAGACGATACGAGAATCCCATTTTGGCACCGAACAGATGTCCGTAGGCATAGCTTATGTCAAGATAGGGATTGCGCGAGATTCGTCCGGTGAGCGAATAGTGGTGGTTGGTGGCAAACTGCTGGTTGTTGGAGATATTGGCTATGACGCTTGCCAGGTCCTCAGTATCAAACCTCGCACCGATGTTTAGACGACTGTCTTCACGTGGTTCGAGCATAAACACGAGGTCGTAAGGCTCGTCGTTGGTCAGTCTGTACTCCACCCGTGAGAATATATTTAATCCCTGCAGCATGGCAAGCGTACGGTCTATGTCATCAGTATTGACTCTCGAATGTTCTTGCAGCACAATTTTCTTTCTGACCCATTGCTTCTCGTCGCCGTCAATGCCTTCAATCCGGATGTTGGCTATCGGATAAGCCTCGGTGTGCAATGGCTCATGGGGCATGAAGCGCTTGCTTACCGTATCGCTTCCACATCCGTATATACTGTCACGCAACGCCATCAGCTCGCCCCATTGTCTGCGGGCTGCCTGCTTGCCACGCTCCACCATAGAGTCAATGGCTTCTGGCTGGAAACTGGCTGGAGTATATCCCTTCAACTGGGGATTTATGTAGATATCGGCATCTACCTTGTTTTTCCGGTATTTGGTCTGTCCCATGATGCCTATCAGCTGGTCGACCACCGACGAAGCCGACTTCAGATCTTCCTTCTTTTTCCAACCGGTACTCAAGTCGACGCATATAACCACATCGGCACCCATATCCCTCACCACATCAACGGGTAGATTGTTGAGGGCTCCACCATCTACCAGCATCATGCCATTCCACTCTACCGGAGCGAACACACCGGGTATAGACATCGTGGCACGCATAGCCATTGGCAGCGAACCCGACGACAACACCACCTCCTTGCCGTCCACCAGGTCCACAGCTACGCATCGATAGGGAATGGGAAGCGTGGAGAAATCGTCGACATGATGATAGCCAACCGTAAGTTTAGAGAAAAGATTCAGAATGTTCTGACCTTTCAAATAACCAGTAGGCAGCGACACCTTGCGCTCTCTTGAAAGTGGAAGATGAATCATATATCGCTCCTTTTCGTCTTTGGAAAGGAAGGACTCGGATTCACGCTTCGCCTGGTCGCTCAAAAGAAATAGCCAATTCTGATTGCGGAACAGACTGTCAATGTCCGCAGCGTCATAACCTATGGAGTATAAGCCGCCTACAATGCCGCCTATACTGGTTCCGACTATATAGTCAATAGGTATGTCAGCCTCTTCCAACACTTTCAGCACACCCACCTCGGCAGCACCCTTGGCACCGCCTCCGCCCAATACCAGTCCGACCTTCTTACGTACAGGCCGGGCTTGTACGTTTACATTGCCAAGCAAGCAGCATAGCAAGAACAACATACCTAATATTTTTCTTCTACATAATACCATTTTCTTTCTCTTTATTTATGAATGCTAAATTACAGCAAATTAGTAAAAAAACGCATCTTTTTATTCGCAAGAAATGTGACATTACGGAACAATTTGCCCATTTTAACATTTATTTCGCTCATCATTCCGAATTCTATTGCTAACTTTACGTTCTGAATCGAAAACAAAAATTATCCGGATGAAGATGAAAAAAGAACATAGCGCTACACAATCCTCGCAATCGCCCACTGGCCTCGTCCTTGAAGGAGGCGGCTTGAGAGCGATGTTCACAGGCGGAGTACTGGACGTGTTCATGCAGAACAACATCAGATTTGACGCCACTGTCGGCGTTTCGGCTGGAGTACTGTTCGGCTGCAACTACAAGTCGAACCAACCTGGCAGAGCCTTAAGATACAACATAAGATTCAAAGACAATCCGGAATATATGAGTTGGAAGTCGCTGTTCAGAACCGGCAACTACGTCAATGAGCGCTTCTCCTACCACCTGCTGCCGCACGTTTACGACCCGATGGACTTCGAAGCATACAGAGAGAACCCGATGAAATTCTACGCCGTGTGTACGGACATAGAAGAAGGCTGTCCTGTATATCATGAGATTGACGATGCTGACGGCAATGGACTGAGATGGATGCAGGCTTCGGCTTCCATGCCGGTGTTCGCAAAGCCGGTGGAGATAGACGGTCGGCATTATCTGGACGGAGGAATAACGGACAGCATTCCGTTGAAGTTCATCCAAGAAAAAGGATACAGAAAGAATGTCGTCATTCTGACCCAGCCGTTAGACTTCAAGAAGAAAAAGGCGCATGTAGGACTCGCCATGAAGATGTTTCTGAAACAATATCCCAAGGTGGCGCAGCTGATGGCAAGGCGACATATTATGTATAACGATGAACTGGACTACATCCACTCTGAGCTTCAGCAAGGCGACACCTTCCTCATCTGTCCCGATGAAAAGCTCAACATCCGCAGACTCAGCCTAAAAGAGGACAAGATGAGAAGGGTGTACGAAGCAGGAGTGGAAAAAGCAATGTCGCTTATTCCGCAAATCAGGGAGTTTATAGAATGATTTTCAACAGTAGTACCTCCTACAGATAAACTGCAATTCACAAGCAGATGAGGCAAACATTGGAGGCTATGGCGTCTCACCGTAGCCATGCAGCACATAACCCTTAGCAAACACCCATCAGCGCCGTGTCACGAGGGGACACGTGTACATCAGAAAACCACTGCAAGCTCCGAAGGAGCGCAGCTGTGGGATAAGCTCACCTCACCATCTCTTGGTTCCGCGCAGGAGCAGGAACGAATACCATTCTCAACATCATACGAGATGTGTTAGTCCCTCTTCGGGGACCTCATTTTTGTGGGTATCATATGTACCCACAGCTAGTGGTACAAAGTTACGTATTACACTGCGCTACTTCGCAGCTTGCAGTGGCTTTCGTCGAGAAAGAGGAGAACTTGGGGATATTTGAAGGTAGAAACGTACACTTTGAAAGTTGCAGTACTTTAAAAATGAGTGAAAAAGATATCAAAATATTCAAGCAGTTGACAAAGGCAAGAACTAATTATAAAAGGGTGGGCTAAAAACACATGGCAGCACCAATCATCGCTTATACAAGTAAAAGCAAGACGCGGATAGGATTTTCCTACCGGCTTTTTACTTTGGCAGGGCACTAATTTGGAAGAACTAAACAGAGAGGTGAAAGGACCTAATGTTTTTGTTGTATGCTCGGCATGAGCTTATTCTAATGGGTGCAAGTCCCTAACAAGCCCTAATAGCGGGAATTATATAGCCAATAGCAAGGGTGTCCACTGCGAGGTGGAATCTGAAAGAAGCTGGCGGCAAACACCAGACCTAACGTATAGAAACTTCATATAAGGCATTTGACCATGTATGAGATTGCAACACAAATCAAAGTCCTATAGCTATTCGGAACGGTTGGTGTAAATGAAGTGGGTATAAGATGGAAAGATAATGCCCTTATCCGAGGAGGTCTCACGAACGCATGGTGAAGATGAGGTATTCGATGTACCATGACGGAGTAAAGCTTGTCGTGAGAAGTCAGCAGAGGTCATAGTACCCAAGACACGGGTTGTCTATAGGGAAGGACTGAATCGTGCTGTACAATAGTAAATGACTGCTACCTTGAGAGTCTTTTGTAGTCAGATGTCCGAAAAGGAACTCTCTATTCACACGATAGGACGGAATCCGACAATAGAATAGAAGTGACGTATCTCGAAGGGATGGCTGAAAACAACTTGTCACATACCGTGAGGTGTAAAAGCACGAAACCGCCGTATGCTGAACGGCACATACGGTGGTGTGGGAGGTCGGTAAATGTGAAAGTAGGAGGTAAATGCCTTTTATGAATAACATTTACCTCCTACCCAATTGGCGAATGACTTTCATCGTGCTCTCGTCACGATAGCCTGGATAATAGTCAAGATAATAGGACAGCATGTGTCCGTCCTTGATTTTGCGTGTACGCAATGATACGGTCTTGCAAATGTTGCTCATAACTGATATGTATTATTGATGATTATTCGTGGTGAAGTGTATCTTCACGGCTACAAAATAACTGAATGATATTTCCGTGACTCCCATTATTTGCAGTCATTGATGGATAATGCTGAAATCATTTGAAATCACAGTCCTTTTGCTGCCCTTTCTGCCATTGCACGCTCCACATCCGTCCTCAAAAGCAGGTTCTTCACTCCGACTTTTACCTTACTGATATGGTGAACTCTCACGATATGGCAGATGTTGGCACTTGTCAGACCATACAACTGCTGCACTTGTTCGGTGGTATAATAGTTGTCATCGCTCATGAGGTCAGTCCTGCGCAGTTCTTCAAGATGCTCCTTGGAATAATAGGTACGTCCGTATTCTCGCTTGGTCGGTATCTTATGGCGGTAAGTGTATGCCCTGAGTGCCGACTTGCTCATGCTGAAAGCATCCTCTACATCATCAGCAGTCACCCATTCCGTGATACTGTTGAGGTCAACGGCAGTACCGAAGAATTCATCAATATGTCGTTTGCTGTAATAGTTCTTGCCAGCGATACGGCACATCGGTATCTGGTTACGTTTGGCGGAGGTGTAGAGCCAAGACTTCTTGACCTTATAAATGGACATCACTTCCTCGCCCGAATAATAGTCAAGCACCTCATTCTCCTCTTTCCCTTTTGTTGATTCCAGGTTTTGTGTTGGCTTTTCTGTTTTTGCCTTTTTACTGAGCTTGTTCTTGCTGGCAGGAACCACACGCTTGTAGGGATTACCCTCAAACATCTTCTCTATATCAGCCTTTCTTACGAATGCCATTCTGCTGCTCAATCTTGATGCCTTCAACTTGCCGTTAGCCACAAGTTTGTAGATATACTGTCGGGTGCATCCCATCAGAATGGCAGCTTTGGAGAAGGTAAGATACTCCTGATGTTGCAGATCCATGATTAGCTCAATACCGTTAATCAAGTCCTGCTGTCTTTTCTTCCTAAGACGTTTTGCCTCTGCCTGACATTCCTCGGAACAGTATTTCTGCATACCGCTTCTTGGCACGAATGTCTTGCCACAAAATTCACATTTTCTTGTCGGTCTCATACTCTTTGATATTGCATTGTTCAAATTCATTTGAGTATTCCACCGATGGAGTAAACGGAAGTGAACCATTGACAACCTTTGTCAACCCAGTCCACAATATAACGCTTTTTACTTATCAGCTTCAAATCTGTCCTCCATCGTAACCACTCGTAAACCCTTGTCAACTACGTTCACGATATGACAAAATAAAAGCTCCGCAAATTCTCCACGGTAGAAATACGCTGCAAAAATATGTGGAAAATCGGGAACTGCCAAAAAGCGCTCAGAAAGTGTTAAAAATCAAAGAGTATTGAAAATCAAGACTTTATGGTTAGTTAATCATAGTAAGTTATGGTTAGTTATAAGGCTCTAAATACAAAAGAAGAATGCTTGCTCGCCAATCTGGGTAATACTTGTCGGAAGGTTTATACTCGTTAATCCGCTACAATCAATGAATGCTAAGTCGCCAATCTGGGTAATACTTGTCGGAAGGTTTATACTCGTTAATCCGCTACAGCCAAAGAATGCGCTATAGCCTATCTCGGTAATACCAGCAGGAAGGTTTAAACTCGTTAATCCGCAACAGCCTGTGAATGCGTCATGGCCAATAGAGGTAATACTTGCCGGAAGGTTTATACTCGTTAATCTGCTACATCCATAGAATGCGTAACTGCCTATTACATCATTGGAAGTATAACAAATACCATTTCTATAAAAATAATCATTCCCACCTTCTACAATCCTTGCCTCAGACAAATCTAACACAGAGAGATTTCCTTTAGTAGAATCGCCATTATAATTATTTCCAGCCATCTCACGAATCATTCTCAAATCTGTGCCATTTATCTTTCCAATAATTTTCAGATTAGTAATCTTGTACATCTTACTACTTCCAATCTTGCCAGTTAAAGTACCAGCCTTATCCAACTTGATGGTGATTTGCTTTGTAATCAAGTCGTCATCTGCAGTTTGGATTGATAAACAACCAAGCAACATAAAAACAACTGTTAAAAACAGCCCTTTAAAAGTAAATGTTCTCATAATTTTTAATTTTAAGTTTATATTCTTTCTCCTACTTGAATTCTTGTTAGCCCAGTAAACTCTTGCAATAGCGTTATAATCCAAAGCTCTTTTTGGCTTGCCATTTATTCATTAAGCTCAATACTCTCCACAAGCATTTTCAATTTATCAACCAGATATAATGGAAGATTAAGCAAATCGTCGTTCTTCCTCATGTTAAGAGTAGAAAGGCGAACTGATAGGTTCTGGCTCTACCGATATTGTCCGTGGATGAGAGGCATGGCTACTAGCCAAATATCCTGCA
>ERZ791615.430-NODE-430-length-18793-cov-4.09745_pt1 | contig 18793 bp, 19 predicted proteins | sample MGYA00510273_ERZ791615 | MGnify/ENA primary metagenome ERZ791615 (study PRJEB30046, sample SAMN00715185) | human gut metagenome | study: EMG produced TPA metagenomics assembly of the A metagenome-wide association study of gut microbiota in type 2...
GTCACACCGCATCCTGTGTCGGGAACAAAAGCACGGCAGATGCCGCTTTTCATGATGATCATTATCATTTTTTATTTCTTTCTTATTCTACTTTGATATGATCGAATCCTTCTCCATAAACTCCTATAACGGCACTTTGTGAAACAAAAGCCTCCGTGTCTATATTTTTTATCAGCCGGAAGCTGACCGGCGCTTCCCTCTTCCCGGCTAATATAAACATCATCTTTACTTCTCGTCCTGTATAAAAGCCGGTTGTATTGATAATCGTCACTCCCCGGTGTGGGTATTCGTTGATATGCCGCCCTATTTCTTCATTTATTGGATATGATAAAGAACTGGATTGTCGGGTACTATTCATTGCCCTGGTCGATAGCAAAGCTACAAATATAAAGAGTTACAAACCCGTCACCACTTTTTCCCGGTCTTTCAATACAAAATGACTGGAGGAAATGATAATCATATCGCAGATAAGCACCGTTCTCCCAATGTGATGTTCCGGTCTTTGTTGATGATGGCTGCAATAATATCTGTACCTTCCGTACTTCCGTTTGCTGAAAGAGCCTCCCTATGGCAACTTCCACACTCCAACGACATAATCTATCACAATATCCGTAACTTGGTATGTCATTATCCCGATAATGCAGTCTGCCAATATCTCCATGACCTGATATATCACAATCCCGGCAACGTCGGGGAGAATCCAAACCTCCCGCCGGACAGCCGTTTGTCATGTCTTTTGCCGGTATTGACTATTCATGTCTATATATGACTATAGCTGACAAGGTACCCTTTCCCACGTTTATTCTTTTTTTCTTTGCGGCGTAGGACGATAATCCGTCATCGGGAACGTCCGCCTTACAAAACGCCCAATTGTCACATGGAATTAATGTATAAATCATAGTTATGGACAGCATTGAAAGGAAAAAAACAAAACCGTATAATATCAACGAGAAGGAGATACTGGATATAGTTGCCGCTAAAGGCTCATATTTGAGCAGTATTTCCGAGAATCTGGAAGAGGTGCCGCCCCACAAGGAGTCTTCATCCCGGGCGGAAAGTAAAAAGACGATAACGGATGAAGAGGTAAAAAAATACATTGAAGCCCTCCTGAACAATTTTTCATCCAACCGGCGCAAGCCCCTGCATATTGATGCACAGGTGTACGAATGTATCTCAGACATTGTCTGGGCAGTCAGACGTAAGGATTTTACTGTTTCCGGTGTTATAAGCCGCATACTGGTTGAACATATCAAAGAAAACGCCGGCATGATAAAGAAGATCACAGGACGAGATTACAAACTGTTACAGCCGTAATATGACGGGAAGTCCTCCTTAAAACAGCTCTGGAGGGGGAGTCGGAAATCACGACTCCCATCCGGAAGTGCATTTGGAAAGTATTTTGAACTGTATTTCAATAATTTGAGTTTCTAAAAGGAAGCTATTTTAAATAAAAACAAGAAAAATGGAAGTATATTACATTGAAGCCGGAATCTTTGAGGAAATGCTGGCTAGGGCTGATAGCCTGTCCGCACAGGTGGACCGCTTGTATGAAAAAAACAGGGAAAAGAAACCGGGAGAGTGAATGGATAACCAGGATGTCTGCCTGCGCCTTGACATCTCTCCACGTACCCTGCAGACTCTCCGGGATACCGGACGGCTGGCATTCACCCAAATCCAACGGAAAATCTACTACAGGCCGGAGGACGTGGAAAAGCTGATGGTCTATGCCGCCATGAAACGCAAGGAAAAGGCGGTGAGAGAAAAAAGAAAGAATGAATAATTAATTGGATGCAACATGGAAGGAATTATTAGCAAAGAGACGTGCAGTGTCCGCCGATTCTTTGGCCTGCTGGATAACATTCAGACGAAGCTGGAAAGGCTTGCGGAGGATAACCGCCCCCTGTTTAACGGTGAGCGTTTTCTCTCTGACAAGGAATTGTCGGACCTGTTAAAAATCAGCCGCAGATGCCTGCAGGATTATAGGGACCAGGGGCGTATTTCTTATATCCGGCTAGGTGGAAAAATTTTGTATAAGGTATCCGACATTGAGAAACTCCTGGAAGATAATTATCATGAGGCCCTGATATAATCGGACGTTCAATACTCAAGAATGCCGGCCGGAACCATTAAACATCGGTTTCGGCTGGCATTTCATTATTCGGATATTTCCGTTAGGGGGACCGTACTCCCTTTCTGTCTTCTTTTCATCAGCCGGTCCATGTCACCGGATATCTTCTGGTCGGTAACCTATGCATAGACCTGCGTACTGTTGATGTTCGTATGGCCCATCATCTTGGCGATGCTCTCTATCGGGATGCCGGAGGACAGCATCAGGGTTCCAAACGAATGCCGTGCGGTATAGGGCGTGACATCGGAATAAGGATAAACGGGGATATGCTGATAGTGATATAACATGATATGGTGAGCTGCATAGAGGATGACCTCGAAATAGAGATAACTAAAGCTATACTGATAGTGGTATAGCGGACTAAAGACTACAGAAGACATTCCCGTAAATCGGTGAATTATGCTGTCAATCAATGATATTTTAATTTCTGATTCTTTTATATGGCTATATAGTTATAGCAGTATAGTGGGAAGACGCATGTTCTGTGGGGAAACATTTACATTCAAAAAACCGGAAATGCGGAAAAAATGGCAGAAACCGTATGCATTTTTCCCCTGACAAAAGGCTTTATAGCACTATATGGATATAGCGTGATATTCAAAACGTTGTCCCCATTAGGGGACAGCAAGTTGTGTTTTCGTTTAACGAAAACAGGACGGTTTAACGGCGAATATGCCGACAAACCATCCCAGCCTTTGCCTCCGGAGTTGGTATGTTTATAAGTGAAAAGACAACAGTATTAAAACAGAAGCAATTTAGCATATTTAAAAAATCATAATTCATTTCAGCCTTGACATTTTATTTTTAAAGCATAACTTTGTGTTCGGATAAATAAAAATAGCTTCTTATGGTATATTGTAACTTATTGTTTTTGATATTTTTATAAATATAATATAACTAGATGTACATATCCAATAACGCTTACAGCGGTTTGAACTCACTTCGTGGAGGGCTGAAGCATAGCTATTGGAGCGGTTCATCACTTCTTGACACGACAACCTTTCAATCTGAAAGTGGAAAGCCATCATGTAATTATACGATTTCCCGAAATATGCAGTTTGGCTTTCAGGACACCCTTTCTATGGATTCCAATGTTTTTTTCATACGCTGATGGGGAATGTATTGGTACACCTATCTATTTCTTTTTTGCTTCCAATACGGTGTCCTAAAGGATACCTCACAAAGGCTTAATTTTAACGAACTGGCCCGTGTAACGAAAAAATACAGTTTATCCGTGAGAGTAACTGGTGCTGCCGACAGTTCTACTGGTACATCAGGTATCAACGATTCTTTGAATATATCAAGAGCTTGCTTGGTTGCTACAGAACTGGAATGACATGGAATATCGGCCGAACGTATTATCAGAATTAGTTAAGGAGAAATTGCCGACTATACACCTGCGGAATCCAACAGATATACGAAAGTAGAGTTGTTTTTTCAGAAGCGAAATAGAAATTTCACATAATTGATATTTAATTTTATCACAACTAATAAAGCCTCCCCGCTGTGAAACGAAAAGTTTTTTTTCGATATGGTACACGCTATGCCGCCATTTCCATACCGTCGAGACCAGAGTAAAAATTACTTCGAGGCTTCGAGTGACTCTTTTCTGAAACGTTTGAGGAGTTTTTCAAGTTCGAGTGATGCTTTGCGGGCACGGGTTCCGGCAGCTTTGTTTCCTTTTTCTACCTGGAGGCTGGCATCTTTTGAAAATTGATCAAACAATTCACTGATTTGTGCAAATGTTTTTTCCATGGTCATATTTTTAAATGTTATACAATACTTTGCAAATATAGTAAAAAAATCAGGGATCAGATTATATTGTAATATATTCGTTATAGTATGATATCTCCTTTTATCCTCTCCCATATATTTCCCATTCCGAGTATTTCCTGATCGTGTCATTGGCAATTCTCTTCGGAGGGATTTTATCTATAAAGTTAGTGATAAAAAGTGGGAAAACCGCAGTGGATGCAACGAGTGCAGGATAATAATGTGAAATACCGTTATTTGTTGATGTGGGGGGAAGTAGAGGAGAGCCTTTGATATGCTGGAAATCAAATGCAACTAGTAGAGAGATAACGGATTCATCCGGAACCGAACCGATTCTGTGATCGATTCTGAGTACGACAGAAGGAAGTAGAAAGAAACGCTGAAAGCGTGTAAAGCTGCTCAATAAACAGCTCGGGAGCTAAGGAAAGACGCTGATGAGTTCCAAACATAGATGAGAAAAAGCCGAAGCAATGAATCATGTTCTCCGCTTCGGCTAATTTGACTTACCTTTTTTCCCTCTGTGCCGTGTTCTTTCTCGAGCTGCAACTGTGTTAGTAAGCAGCTCCTTGTTTTTATTGCAACCCTTTAGTCTTGGCAAGGACGGAGCGCATACCCGAATCCCCGATCGACCATATATGTTGGCTGTACGTCTACTGAGCTAGTTCTAAGGTAATAATTATTGCCCTTCGCTACCGGATGTGCCGACCAGAAGCAACCCTGTGTCCCGATACTACCTGGCCGCATAGTGGAATAACTACGATACCCTAACGCCGGGAAGAAAATGCTCTGTGTTTTTTCGGAATTTGTATAAAAATACCAACCTTTTTCCGAACTACTCCAGGTACCGTTAACTTGAGTGGAAGATGATACACTTTCTCCTGTTGTGGTAAATCCTGTGAAAGCGTTACTGGCAGGAAGTTTAAAACCAACGGGACACGGATCGTAAATAGTCTTGTTAACAGGATTGTCATTGGCAGAAGTTGTTTTATTATCGGCACTCCACAGGTTGTAATAGGTATAATCTCCATTATATCTATTGTGCATCAGATTAGGATTGAGAATACAGTTCTTGATACAATCATTCCCGGCCGAAAAGGTTCCTTTCATAGGATTTGCTGTAGATGGAATTCCCTCCTTGTCATACCAGATTTTGGTTGTGTTACCCATTCCGTTCGAAGGGTAGAGCGGATCTTTACGTCCCCATTGATAAAAAGGAGCATTACTTCCGGTAGCGATTACGTTCGCCAACTGCTTGATGGTTATTTCCTTACTCTGGTCCCCGGCAATGAATTTTACCTTGCAACTCCGTTCTTCATAGGTGATGGTATTACCGTCGCATTGTCCCAGATTAACGGGCATAAAATTATATTTTACGTTTTGATGATTGGTTATCTCAATCACATTGTTAATGTCTTCGTCTGTAACCCAGACATGCCAGGACCAGAGGATGGCATCACTCACATCCTTGATCGCAATGACGGCATTGCCTTGCCGGATGGAAGAACGGTCCACTTTGAAAGAGATATTGCCGCCATTGGAATCGGCATTGTATTTTATATCCGTAACCAGGTTCATCGCATCCTGCCAGACCAGTTCGGCCTTGGCCGGCGTACATCCATTACCGCTGATGTATGGATCCGTGATCCCGTTCCCGGCATGGTTGATGAAAGGATTCAGGATATTGGTTCCTGTCACCGTGGAGGTATACGCGGAAGCGTTCGTGGCTGAGTTCTTGATCGCATTGCCATATACCAGCGGCAAAGAATAGTAACCGGGAGCGTTGACCACGTAACAGTTGGCAGTGTTCTCAACAGTATTCCCCCCGGTGTTGTTGGAAAGGTTATACGGTGTGGTTTCCGATCCCTTGGCTGTGGCCGCCTTCAAAGCATTCTCATGTAAATCATTTGATATTCCGGTCTGCGCCTCGACCGTCGCATCACAAGGTTGCGCAAATTCACCGCCGGTACCAGATGCCGTGAATGCGGTAAGCCATACCGGCTTGGTGTCTGTCCACGTGGTTCCGTCTTCTGCATATTGTGCGGTCCATTCGGCAGCTTCTTTTTCCCCTTGGGCGTTTTGCCTGTAACTGGTAACACAATATTGCTGTGTACCACCGGTATATGTAAAATCGGCCAGGGCAGTGACATCAAGCGTGTAAGTCCAGTTGAGAGAACTACTGGATATTTTGTAGGTCACAGTCTTGCCCATCGGCCACTCACTTCCTTTTATATCGGCTATTAAAGTGTGGCCTGTATGGGTGTCGTCTGTGAATAAGACTTCTATCTGCGCGCCCTCAGGAAACCGCTGGGGCAGCATCATAAAGGTCTGCGCCTCACTCGTGAGCGCCTCGTCAGCTGTTCCTGTCGTCACTTTATCCAATGCCTGTGAGAAGGAGGCGGGAGTATCCAAACCGCTCCAGGTTTGTGTCCCCATATTGTAAGTTCCTCTGGAATAAACGTTTTTCAAACGGACCTGCTTGACCGTACCTTCCCGCATATCATTCCCGCACACGAATCTGACGGCGGTCAGTGCATGGTTGAAGGTCAGTGCAACAGCCGTGTTACTGTTTCCCCCGAGCTCAGATGACCGGGCTACCAGCAGGTCCTCCTGTTGGCTCACCTCTTCCGGCACGGTCACGCTGATACGGGGGGGAGCCGGCCTGCCCCTACCCGGAAAACACGTACCGGGCGTTCTCTTTGGGTGCATAGGCGAATTCCGCAGGCATTTTTATTATATCATCCAAAAATAGAAAGATAATCAGGCATAGCTATGCATACCGCCCAGCAGATAATTTACTCCGAAGTAAGTCATCAGCACCGTAAGGAAAGCCAACACCATATAAGCATGGAAGAACCGGGGTTGCCGGAAGACGGCAAGCGATGGTCCGTGGAATGCCGCACCATAGATTAAAAAGGAGATCAAAGCCCAGACTTCTTTCGGGTCCCAGGCCCAATAACGCCCCCATGAAACATTTGCCCACACAGCACCAATAAAAATTCCCGCCCCCAGACAAAATACTGCCGGATAGAGCATCAACCGACTGAAAAGCATCAATTGCTCCACACGGACCTTACGCTGTTCCTGAATCTCCGAATCGATTGCCTTTTTTCGCCAACCTCCTATGCAGAATGCCAGTAATCCATTTAGCATCATAAAGGCAAACAATGCATAAGATACCATAATCAGAGAAACATGAATACTTAACCAGGGAGACAGCAACACAGGCATCAGAGGAGTGATCTGAGGATTGTTCTGCCCAAGATAAGCTACCAACAAGGCAATTCCCGAAATGAGCAATCCAAAAGACAACGTAAAAGAGAAGCGACACCGGAATATGCATGCAAGCAGAAGTGTACACAGTGCCATAAATTGCATGGTTTCATATCCATTGCTCAACGGAATACGTCCGCCAACATACCACCGCAAACAGTAGCCAAAGAGTTGAAAAAGGAATGCTGCATAAAGTGCAACTGTAAAAACGCTCCATGCCTTACCTGCCGAACGATGCATGCTGCAATAAAGTAAATAGAAAAATGCCAGCATCCCTACAGTCAGATTGAACATGAACAACAGTTTGCTGAATGGAATACGATTGTACAATATTTCAGCCTGCACTTTTACGTCAGATAGTGGTTTTATACTCCCATCTTCCGGTAAAGGATGGATAAGTGTTCCACTCCGTAGCATCAGTATCAATCCTACCTTTTCGTCCGTTTCCATGATAGCCTTTTCCAACGAAGTCATTTTCATATGTGGCTTTTGTCCACCCTTCCAAAATTCCTGCAATCGATAGTTTTGTCCATCAAACAAATCAGTAAGACGGGCATAAGAAGACGATAACCGGAGTAAATGACGAAGTTCCGCACTCTTTATATAAATCATCGGTTCATTCTGCCAAACCTCCGGACGAAGTAGCCAACCTCCGACAACCTGTTCGGGTGTCATACCACCATAAGAAGGTTTTCCGGTCAGTTTCAATACAAAGTCTCGTGCAAGAGTATTAAAAGGTACTACGCGATCATGATAAATCACTTGTTTGAATGCCAGACTATCCGCCTGCCTGAGTGCAAGTGCCGGAAGGCTTCTGTTTTCTGCTTGCACCACCGTTACCACAGCCATGAGCAACCACACAAACATTCCCCCTTTCCGAAGCAATGGATGCCTGAGTAATCTACGGAATTCTCCACTGCGACCGACAAGCATCCACAACATGGAGATACCCAGCAAAATATATCCTGCATACGTAACCCCTATTCCCCACGGATCATAATTCACTGACAACCAACTCCCCTCCTTATCATCATCAAAAGAAGACTGGTAAAAGCGATACCCCTGACGAGAGAGGATACGATTCATGGAAACTGGTTCCGCATCCCGGATATAGCTGACATAATCTGCCGGAGCCTCCGTCCCCGGATAATACTCCACCCGGAAACTGTCCAGACACAATGTGAATGGTAATTCGATCACCCGCTTACTGTCTTGGTCTATGAAAGTTCCCACCTCAGTGCCTACTGTGAGATGCATATATCCTTTCTTGCTGCATGAAAATGTAATCATGGCTCCCACCAAGATAAAAAGGAAGGAGCCATGCAACAACAATGCCGGGAGATGCCCTCACAACTGCCGCTTAACCAACACGACAACTGCCAATGCAGCAAGTACTCCCCACAAACAACAAAACCAAACTGTATGATAAACATACTTTTCTACAAACTCTGTTCCGCGTACATGCTCCACAAAGGTCACCACAGCAAGTAAAGCCACCAGACAGATATATAAGGAGACGAGACTTTTCTTCAGATTAAAAAGGTGCATATTCCTTATTCTTCAAAGCCTTAACTCCCATACATTCCATTTCGATCAACCATCCGGGACGGCATACAGGCGCATGTACAAATACTTTAGGAGTATCTGGGAAACACTTGTCATACATACTCTTCACAACTGCATAGTCTGCAATGTCACGCAAGTAAACAATCATATGCCCCAAATCATCAAACGTGCACTCCGCCTCTTTCAGCAAGGCTTCTACATTTTCCCACATCCGTTCCGTCTGCCTACGGATGTCGCCGGGGTATACTACTTCCCCTTTATTGTTGATACTTGCCGTACCTGAAATAAACACTTGACGCCGGTCACCGTAATCGACATACGTTCCGCGTTCAAAGCTGACACCATACTCATAAGTAGGATTCAGATGCGTAGGAGCATAAAGGAAGTGTATCTGTTCCGGCTTTAAGCCTGCCACAGCATAGGTATCCATTTGCACCAATACTTTAGGATCAGCATGACGTCCGCCGATACCTGTACTGGCAATATAGTGTGTTTTTTCCGTCAGGTTCTGAGTGACGAAAACCTCATTACGCGCCTTTACCACACCGGCATAATTCACATCCACATTCTGTACGAAGAACCAGGTACGGATACAGTTATCCGCCAATTTACATCCTTGTTCCATAAGTTGCATCGCGTAGTCATTCAGCAACAAACGGGTCTGGTACTCAGAATTTGCGGCACGATTGAAAACACTGCCTCCCCACAGGTGGCGGTACGCATTGTGCTTTACTTCAAACAATCCGTTGTGCAGCACTTGTGTCTGCACATTGGTCTGTAAATAAGCCCACAAAGCTATTTTCGTCCCATCCAAAGGGGGTTGCTCTACCACGGAAAGAGCACAGTCGGAACTTTCGGTAGTGATAGCCAGCAGGAGGTCAGCCTGATTGGCGGTATCACTCAGAAAATAACGTTTAAACACAGCCATGGCACCTTTCAATTCACCTGCAAGCAAATCATTGTAGGCATTGGCTACTGCATTTAATTGTTCTTCATAAGTGTCTTCCGGCCGGGTAGAGTGAATCATTACATGAAACTCTGAAACGCCTTCTTTTACTTCATATTTAAAAATCTCGGTTAATGTATTCTCTGATTGATTGGTTGGTTGTTTTTTGTTGTTCATTTCCAATATCGTTTACTCGTTATTCAAAAAAATACCTTCGTTTATCCAATTATCTATCAGTTTCAATAAGGGTTGCTCATCTTCTGACAGCATATCGGTATGGTTCATACTCGTATCACCAGCCCTGTTCAAGACCAGATGTAGAAAACTCTCTTCTGCACTGCCGGGCTTCACCAATAGTATATCACTATTCTTATGCGCCGGCTGGTTGACCAACGCATGATAGCTCTTACCCTCCGTCAGAAATAAATTACCCGATGCAGAACCGGTCTGCCCATGGCACGCTACACATCTTTTATCGAAAACCTGTGACTGGATGGAACTGAACATACCCACGTCCAGTGTTCCCACATCCATTAATATAGTATCTGTAATAGCTGCGAGTTCTTCATCTTCCATCGTCTTAAATTCGACAATACATTCGCGCAGACGACTGATAACACACAATTTGAGTGATTTCACTTCATCACTGATACCTCCCAGTGTCATAACGATATCTGTTCCGTCGGTTACATTGACTGGCAGTGATTTCGTTATAACAGCGTATTCACTTTTATCATTGAAGCCTGCCACAACGACACTATAATCATCCGTCCAATTGCTGATACCACTGAAACGACCTGTCAACTTTAGGACTCGGCCACCACGCTGCACCTCTATCTCCTTCTCATAGATTCTTCCATCATCACATGAACAGAAGCAGAGTGTCATCCAGATAGCAGCAAAGAATAATATACATTTCTTCATAACTACTCTCTTTGTTTTTTTAGAAAGTATATTGCAGCATTACTGTTGCAGAATGAGTGGCCAGACCTAAATTATCATTATCTCGGTCGAGCTGTGTATCGTGCCCCGTACGGGCAATATACTGGTACATAGCCTGGAGTTTCAGGTTACAACCCTTAAAGAAATAATTCACACCCACAGCCGGCATATTCAGAAATCCGTCATCGCTGGTACCGTTACGGTTAAAGAAGTCATAACGCAAGGCAGCCTGCAAACGGGGAGCTACAAAGTAGCCGCCCTGTACATAACCACCCAGGTAATTGTATGTCTCATTTATTTTCTGACGATCGGTGAAGCCCACATTCATATAGTATGCTTCGGCGCCCAGATACAGTTTATTCTTTAACATGGCAAATTCCACTCCCACACGGGTATCATTGGTACTTTCATTCTCACTTTCCACATTGATTGAAGCCGATACACCGAACATGATCTTATCTTCATTCAAACGGTTAGGATTACCTTGGGTGGACGGCATCACACCTTTAGGCATATAAGTAAAGCGTCCCGCATACAGTAAAGAAGGAATATGCCAATCATCACTCAGAGTTTTTGTAGCTGTATTTACAGAAGAACCGGTACCATTGAATAAACCTACTTCATAGCCAAATTTATCAGCTAACAATCCGTGAATTTCAACACCGAGGTCAAAACCGGTACCGATGTTAGGCGTTACCGCATTCAAGGAATAAGGCAGAATGATGGCGGAAGTCAATGATACTGGCAACTGCGGCAACAATGTTTCGCCCAACGTCGTCAGATAAGCATGTGAGAAAGGTGTTTTGAATTTACCGACACGCACGGCAAACTGTTTTTTAAGTTGCACATCGAACCATGCTTGTTGAAGCAATGCTCCCCCACTGGCAGCCGCATTGATAGAAAGATTAAAGGCTACTTTACCAAAAGCTTTACCAGTGAAGCCCAATACAGCATAGGGAATTGAGAAACCGGAATTAGCTACATTATCCTGATTGTATGCCTTATCCAGGCCTTCATCATCATACCAATTGAAATTTGCACAAGTCTGTACCAACAGATAGGGCTTGAATACAAAGTCTCCCTTCTTGGTTTCTATCGTAAATCCCTCTCTTCCGGCAAGTGACACTACACCGTTTTCTGTATCTTCTTCATGCTGTGCCATAGCAGCCAACGAAAGGGCAGCCATTACAACCATTAAAATTAATTTCTTCATAATTGCTTGTATAATACTTATTGGTTTTATTGTTCGTTATTTGTTTTATAATGATTTCAGAAATGCGACCAAAGCATTACGATCTTCTTTACTCATCTTTTTGAAGAGATTCTTCGATGCTTCACCTTCACCACCGTGCCACATGATAGCCTCAATATAGTTGCGGGCGCGCCCATCATGCAAGAAGTAAGTATGACCATTCACAGTTTCCTGCAATCCGATACCCCAAAGCGGAGTCGTACGCCATTCGTTGCCACGGGCCAAACCGCTTACATAGTTATCATTCAGTCCTACGCCCATAATTTCAGAGCCCATGTCATGAAGCAGGAAGTCCGAATATGGATGAATTGTCTGACTACCCAGCCAAGGAAGGCGGGTTCCGTTCAGCAGTATAGAACCACGTGGTTTTGTGTGCAAGGTGGTTACATGGCAGAGATGGCACTTCGCCTTATAAAAATTCTGCTCACCCTTGATCACTTGTTCATTATTCACATTGCGACGTGCCGGAACACTAAGGCTCTGCATGTAGAGATCTACATTCTTAATTTCTTCCGTAGATACATCCAACTGGGCATAAGAAAGTCCCATCATACTGCCTTGATTTACTTGTGCCTGTCCTTCACAGATTTCTTCGGGATAGCGGCTGTTCGTAACTCCCATATCGCTGGAGAAACCAAGTTCCACTGTCAGGTCGGCATGCTGTGCTTTATTACCGGACAAGCCTAAACTTCTCATTCCTCTCTCGGAGATATAGTTGCAACGGCCACTGATACCATATTCCGGATAATTGCTTTTAGCAGCCAAAGCTTCAATTTCAGTGGGATCGAGCGCCATCATTTGTCCCATACCTACGTGGCGCAGAGGAATACGCACCGTACAGAACAGGTCTTCGGGTTTGATGCTGTCCGCATACCATTCATAAATAGAATAATTGGGTTTGCAGAGTTCATACGTCTCACCATCAGGGAACTGGAAAGTCTCATAGGTATATTCCACTTTCAGTTTTCCCTCGGGCTTCACACCATAAATAGCCTGATCATGAAGCACACGTCCATAATCCTGAAAGAAAGCTCCATTCTTACGACTAATATAAACCAACATAGACGAAAAGCCGGAGCTACCGGAACCACCTTCGCTCCACAAAGTAGGTTGCGTACGTCCGGCATTTCGGTGACAGCTACCACAAGAATAACCGGCATAAACCGGTCCCAGTCCTCCACCTATTCCATTACTACTGGTGCGGATATCATCATACAATTTGTCACCACGGGTGAAACGTTTATCGTATGCCCCTGTTATCCAGTCAGCCGACCTGTCATAAGCATAAGAGGAAGTCAGGAAGTTGGTAGCAGTACCGGCAGAGAGGGCAAAGCCGGCAGGTACTTCTATATTATCCACATCAATTCCATCATCCTCGCAGGCAAACAATGCCAGAAGCGAAAAACAGATTGGAAATGAGTATTTTAATAAGCCATTCATTCGTTATTGAATTATTATTGCAAAATACGTAACTAACATTTATCTTTTTAACGCAGATGTTGCGGAAACAACAGAATATTCATTATCCCACTGTTTCCGCAAAATCTGATTTCTAACAAGTAAAAATCTTACTGAATGGTACGGGCTTCGCCATCTTTGAAGATCAAATATTCCAAAGTGTGGTAACCACGCAAAGCTTGTGCACCGGCAATTTTATCATCTTCTTCATCATAGTCACCATCCCAGTTCAAGTCTGAATAGTTACCGGAAGTCAGGATCTGTACGATACCATCCTGATCGAGTGGCCAGCTATCCATATTGGGGTCAAGACCTTTGTCGGCAACCGGACCAAAAAGGAATGCCTCACTGGTTTCCCACGGTGTACGAGCAGCAAGCCATGCTGTGGCGCAAGCCTTGAAGTTAGCATTGCTGGGAGAAGTACGGAATGTCTCAACAGCATCGAAAAGAGCCTGATTTCCCGCTTTCAAATCAGAGTAAGTAGGTAATACAACTACATCCACATAATTTTTTACGACTTCAGCCAACACTGTTTTATCAATACCTTCGATACAACTCTTCAAACTACCCTTGAGTACTCCCTCTAAAGTGGCACAAGCTTCCATAGCACTTACTGCTTCCGGACTATTGATATTGTTGCGGAAAGGACTCGGGATAGCCCAAATTGCTGCTGCTGCGTCATCAATCGCTTTTTTTACTTCAGTATCAAGATTAGCATTTACCGCGGCTACTGCTTTTGAGAGAGATAACTCGCTAATAGCCCCTGTACGTGTTCCGTAATAAGCATTGCGAATAGAATAGATATTGTTACGATAGTCTTCACGAGAATGCCAGCTATACCATGACTCTACAGCATACAAAGCCTTTTCTTCATTATTATGTATGAAAAGATCGTAAGGGTCACCAATTTTGGCAGTACCTACTTCATTGGCAATGTCTACACAGCCGTCAATCAACTGCTCAACACTCGTCAAAGCATCTTGATTCTTAAAGAAATCTGCATAACTTCCACCTTCGTTGTATTTAACCGCCCAGTCATCATAAAGAGCAGTAGCATCATTCACCAACAATTGTGCAACTACTCGCATGTAATTTCCCCAACTACTTGCATTCTCCGCCGTATAGTCAAGATTTTTAGCGTCTATAGTCGTAGTGTCATCATCACTACAAGCCGTAATGGAACACATCATGCCCAATGAAAGAGCCGACAAATAAAAAAACTTTTTCATATTACTTAAACATTAAATTAATTATAAATACCTATTTGAACTATCTCTTGGTAAACCAACCGACATAAGCTATACCGATAGCAAATTCATTTTCATTGTTATATTTAGTCGATCCAAATACCTTGTTCGTACCAATATGACGGGTAGTATAATCGGCCTTTACAACCAGATTCGGCAATGCAAACCAGTTAACTCCTGCCGTCCATTTGCTTACCTGACAGCGCTTCTCCATTGTAGCAGAACCTTCTGCCTCTTCCTGCGGGTTGTAGTATTCATAACGGGCATAAGGATAAATAACCGGACATTTCTTCTGCGAGAAGAAAGCACTCAGGTTAAGACCAGCCTCCAAGCCATAGCACAGGGCATTCTTAGCTACATTACGCATAGCACCGTGATAATAATTGGAGTTATTGGAAAGAGTAACCTTGCTGATCTTGGAAGAATTCTCTAAATCACCATAAATGATATTACCACGAGCGGTAACATATTTATTTTTATACTGTGCATCGGCAGAGTAAATTTTCACTGATGAGCGGCCTACACTGCTATACTTATAATTCTTATCAGCATTGGCCGTCACGTCATTACAATAGTAAAAAGCAACACCTGCACGCAACCCCGATACCCCTTTATAGTCCAGACGTGCTACATAAGCAGGTGAAGTAAAGTTATCTTGTTCAAAGAGTCCCTGCTTACCACCGGCAACCCAGTTATCGCGACCAAAACCATCAGCATTCAAGCCGGCAACAATCATTGCCTGATAATCAAAACGCGCATATCCTTTACCAAAAGAACCGAAGAATTCCAATCCTGTCTCATGCCAGGTAGAAGGAATAATTGTGGTTTCACCCTCAGGACGAGATGTTCCAAAGAAGTTGATAGGCTCATGGTGTGCATTGGTCAATCCCATAGGTACAATCAAATGACCGGCACGAATATTGAAAGCCGAATGTATCAGACGGGTAATGTGAAACTGCTCAAGAGCGACTTCTCCACCCTTTTCCATTTCTGTCTCATACTCACCGTTTTCTGAATTCTCAAGTTCAGTTTCAAGACCTACACCTCCTGCTTCAAACTCTATCTCAGCACCCAGTATCCACTTGGAATTAAACTTGTAGTCAAAAGCCAACACAAAACGAGGAATCGCAATGGTATTGCGGTGATCACTGTTATCGACCCCACCATAGAAACGATTCGTTCCGTAATTCATAAACTTTGCTACCATCTCTCCGTATCCACCGAAACGGAACTTTTCGTAGTCGTCATCTTTTGTTACCTGTTTTATTCTCTCTTTCTTTGCCGCAGTTTCAGATACCTCTTCTGTTGAGGTTACTTTTTCGGGTTCATTAGCCCGTAAAGTATTGTTAAAAAGCAAGAAACCTAAGGCGAATAAGCAAGTTAATTTTTTCATCTTTTATCTTAAATTTTGTTGGCGCAAAGGTAGAGGGAGTTAAAAAGGCGGGCAATACCCAAATATGAGTATTGTGTTATTAAAAATAATAATAAGTAGGTACTTAAACGAACACTATTTCTTTTTGTTCTTTTTTACAAAGCAGTAATTCACTAAAAAGATAGCCGCAAAGATCACAGCAATCCAGATAAAACTAATAAATATCAAATAGCGGTTATAAATGTACTCTCCCTCTTCAGGAACATGATTAAGCATACATAGCAAACAGTTACACTGAGGATTATCAGCATCATGCGAAAAGTAAGAGTACAGTAAAAAAGATAAGCTACCTGCAAAAATAATAATAATAATAGCTATTATTCCCCATCTCTTACAACCTAAAGGTCTGTCAATTGTCTTTTTATGATTCGTTAGTTTCACCATATAGTAGTTTATAGTTAGATTATACGCGCAAAGTTGCATGCTTTCAGCGACCTTGGCAATACCCAATAATTGTGATTTTTATAAAAATCTAACAAAAAACCATCATTAATGGGTATTTCAGAAAACGCGGATTCTCCCCTACTTTGCAGTCGAGAAATAAAACTTATGCAATACTCTAAAGATGACATACAAAAAGAAATTTTGAAAGCTGCCGAAAAGGTATTCCTCGAAAACGGCTTTCCGAAGGCTTCCATGCGTGAAATTGCGCAAGAAGCACAGGTAGGGTTGAGCAATATCTATAACTACTTCAAAAGTAAGGATGATATTTTCTGTACGGTGGTACGGCCTGTAATCAGTGCATTCGAAAGAATGCTGCACGAACATCACGGTCGTTATGGAGCAGATATCATGGAAATGTATTCCACCGAGAGTCTGTGCAAAAACCTTAGACGCTATATTGAATTATTGGTTCTTCGTATATTTATGGAAAGAAACTAAACAATATATCTATAAACTACATAGTAGGAGGAAACAGAAAATCAAATTCAAATGATAACTCTTGAACAATTGGTTGCTCCAGATTCTTGGGCAAGGATTATCGATTTATTTGTGGATATCTTGCCTATAGATAAACTTGGGGTTAAACATGTCAAACTTCAATCAGAAGGGAGACCACCGTATAATCCTGTAACATTACTAAAATTGTATTTATTATGGTTATAAGCACTCAATAAGGTCATCAAGAAAGTTGGAACACTCCTGTAAAATAAATGAAGAAGAAAAAGAACTTCTTGAATCTAAGATTAAATTGCAGGATTGCGAACAACACCGTTATTGGGAGTGGGAGGATATGCAAGCTGAATTATTTAAGATATAAATGAAGGAATCTAAGACTCCAATAAAGCCAAGAAGCAGGAAGTCTTTTTATAAATGAAATTAAAAATATTGTAATAACTGTGGTGGTTGCAACATCTGTGGTTCAAGGAAGTCTGACTTTAAGTTTCTTGTGCCTTATCCGTATAGAGCAGGAGCAACCATCTTCCAACATCTGTTCTTTTTACAAAAGAAATATAGATGAAAGGTGGATTTTATATTCTCCGCAAAGGCTCATCCTGCCAATCCAGGGGAATGTTCATTGACTTGCTGTCAATATTTCGGATATTAACCCAGTAACTTTTGGAAATGCTGTTTCATATCGTTGTCCAGCGATATAATGTTGATAAACCACTAAATGATGCAGATTTCATAAAATGTCCTGTGTAGTGATATCATATCGTTTATCCAAGGGAATTGCATCCTCCGGACTACCATCGGATTGATGGCGTACTGCTTGTTTTATACCCTTGTATGATGACAGCAGGAATTTCTTATAAGGATTATGACTGTCAGCCACGAAGTGAAAACGGGAACGGATAGATCATAGCACACCGTAATCTTTTTTCAATGGATTGGATTTTATATTTTCATGGATGCTAGTTACGATGCCCATTGACAACATGTCCACAAGCATCCATGCAAGAGGATAAGTATTGCTGTATTTGTTCTTGAAATGCAGAATGAAATCCTCTTCTGGAGTTATTGACCTCCTTCTCTATTAGTTCCATTGTACAACTAAACTTGTTGGGGTTGGAGAATAGGGATCTGTCGGTCATTCAGAAGATATTGCCGGTCTCTTTCGCCACGACACTATGCAGGAAAACCTCGATCTTTTTAATTGAAGATGAAAAACGGAGTTAAAACATGCAAATCTTACCGGAGATATTTGCTAATTGTCAGCGTCTTTGGTATTTTTGTCCTGAAAAAAAGCTTCTTTGAGTTGATGCAGAATAAAACAGAATATTGTAATTCGCTCGTTTCTAAAGTGTTACCTATTATCTACAAAGTGAGTGATAACTATTTTATTTTCAGTTAGATAGAGAATTGGTTGTGTTTAGCCATGTACGAGCTTAATTTATCGCCTAGTCCTAATAACTCTCCTAGCAACATTAGTTGTTGATTAAAGCTGCGTAACGCCAACTGATATTCCCGATACGCCTCTTTCGTTCCTTCTCGGCTTTCCAAAAAAGGAAAGAGATAAGGAGAAGAAGAATCACGGTTCATGTATTTCTTTACCAGAATCATTGCTTCCGGAGTTAACGTCACCGACAGGGGACGGCCTGTTTTACGCCGACGATACGTGATCACATTATCACGTAAATCACTCTTACGTAGATAAGCAAGATCAACAAACGGTATACCACGAAGAAGAAACATTAAAATAAAAAACTCCTGTGCCCGTCGTAATCCTAAAGACACCCCGGACGAACGGGACAAGTCCGCAAAAACTTTCTTCATATCTTCGTCACTTAATGCCCGCTTATGGTCGGCACGAGTTCCCGTATACACCGAACGGAAA
>ERZ791615.437-NODE-437-length-18685-cov-4.26173_pt1 | contig 18685 bp, 9 predicted proteins | sample MGYA00510273_ERZ791615 | MGnify/ENA primary metagenome ERZ791615 (study PRJEB30046, sample SAMN00715185) | human gut metagenome | study: EMG produced TPA metagenomics assembly of the A metagenome-wide association study of gut microbiota in type 2...
CCTGTCAAAACAAAGGGGCTTAAAATTGCAGCACAATTGCAGAAAGGAGCTTCGGGAGGGGTGATTGAATGGAAAGTGAACTGAATGAACATATAAACCTTTTAAATAAAACTGTATGATGAAAACACATGAGAACCGGGCCTTGTTCAGCAGGGCTTTGCTGAAGGCTACCACCTGTCTTTTCCTTACTGCGGGTGCAGGAGTCAGTAGTGTATGGGCAACACCGGAAACAACAGAATCTATGAGAACCGAAATGGTACAACAGCAAACTGTAACCGTAAGCGGTGTGGTGAAAGACAGGAAAGGGGAGCCTATCATTGGTGCCAATATCATGGAAAAAGGAACGACCAACGGTACCATTACCGATTTTGACGGTAAATATACGCTGAAGGTAAAAAGTGCCCAGTCCGTTTTGACAATATCTTATATTGGCTATAAGACCCAGGAAATTCCAGTCGGAAATGGTGGTAAGAAAGATATTACCCTGCAAGACGATTCCGAACTGATGGATGAAGTGGTTGTAATCGGTTATGGTACGCAGCGCAAGGGAGATGTAACCAGTGCGGTGGCTTCTGTGAAGGCCGAAGACTTTACAGCAGGTAAGATTGGAGATGCAGCCGAACTGATTAAAGGTAAAGTGGCAGGATTGACCATTGCGAAAGGCTCCGGTGATCCGAATGCGGAATCTACAATTCGTTTGCGTGGTGTGATTTCATTGCAGGGAGGCTCTACTCCATTGGTATTGGTGGACGGAATAGAAGGTGGTTTAGGAACGGTTTCCCCCGAAAACATAGCTTCTATTGATGTGTTGAAGGATGCTTCTGCGGCAGCTATTTATGGTACACGAGGTGCTAATGGCGTTATTTTGATTACTACAAAAAACGGCCAGCGCGAGTCGCGTACGGCTGCCAATTATTCCGGGTATATGTCTCTTTCCAAGTTTGGCAAGACGCTTGATTTCTATGGAGCAGAGGAAATCCGTCAGGGATTGACAAACTATGCTGATAAAGGGTATGATACGGATTGGTTGGATGCGGTATCCCGTACTGCATTTACTCATAACCATAATTTTAATATTTCCGGAGGATCAAAAAATACCACTTATTCTGCGGATTTTACGTATCGCAAAGAGGAAGGTGTGTTGCTTGAGACCTATAATGAAGAGATGAGAATGAGGTTTGATGTTTCTCACTGGATGTTAAATGATATGTTGAAAGTGAATTTCAATATGGTAAAGACATTCCATAAGAATGGTCCGATTGATGCGGCAGGTCTGGGTATTTACCGACAGGCTATTATGCGTAACCCTACTGAACCCATCTGGAATGAGGATGGAACTTTTTACGAGAATTTTGCCGTAAATTATTATTATAATCCGGTAGGTATCATCCGTGAACAGGATGGTAAATACAATAGTGAGAATACCCGGATGACGGGGAATATCACCTTTGAACCGATTAAAAACTGGCAGACCAACCTCATGTTAAGCCGTAGGGTTACTAGTGATCATAATCGTGGATATTATACTTCCGAATATTTTTCACAGAAGAGCGAGAATCACACAGGATATGCTTATCATTCTCAGAATGAATATACCACAGATAATCTGGAAGTTACTTCTAAATATAATCATACTTGGAATAAACATCGTTTTGATGCATTGGTGGGCTATAATTACCAGTATAATGTAAATGAAGGTTTTGGAGCTAATAACTATGATTATCCAACAGATTTTTATCTTTGGAATAACTTGGGATTAGGTACAGCTTTGAAAGATGGAAAAGCCGGCATGAGCAGTTACAAGAATGACAATACCTTGATTGGTTTCTTCGGACGTGTAAGCTATGGTTACGATAATAAATATAATGTTCTGCTGAGTGTACGCCGTGAAGGCTCTTCCAAATTTGGTGAGAACAATAAATGGGCTACTTTCCCTTCTGTTTCTTTGGGATGGACTATCAGTAACGAAAAATTCATGGAAGGCCTTACGTGGCTGAATAACTTAAAGTTACGTGCCGGTTATGGTGTGACAGGTGTCATTGTAGGTGACTCTTATAATTCATTAACCCGGTATGAGTATGGTTCTCCTTATTTCTATGATAATGGCGTCTGGCATCAGGGGTTAAGCGTAAAATCCAATCCTAATCCTGATTTGAAATGGGAAACTTCCAAGGAATTTAATATTGGTCTGGACTGGGCTGTATTGGATGAACGCCTGAGTGGTTCTATTGATGTATATCAGAAGAAGACTTCGGATATGCTATATGATTTTACGGTACCGACTCCTCCCAATTTGTATAACAAGACTTTGGCTAATGCCGGCAAGATGCGTAACCAAGGTATTGAAATTGCTGTCAATGCCATTCCTGTACGGACAAAGGATTTTGAATGGAAAACCACAGTTACCGCCTCTCATAATGCGAACAAATTATTGAGTCTTTCAAATGACTTGTATGAGACTTCAAATCAGATAGATCATGCTTATTTGGGTGAACCTATCAGTCTTTCTACCCAGCGGATGGAAGTGGGGAGATCTATGGGACAATTTTATGGCATGAAGTCCGTTGGTGTTTCAGAAAACGGACTTTGGATGGTTGAGAATACGAAGACTGGTGAGATTGAAGAGTTTACAGACAATATGCTGTCTAATGATGACTACCGTCAATATTTAGGGAATGCTCTTCCTAAATTGTATTTGGGATGGAACAACTCGTTCAGATATAAAAATTTTGATTTATCTTTCCAGATGACAGGCCAGTTTGGTTTTAAGATTCTGAACGAGCCTCGTGCTTATTATGAGAACAACTCGATCGCTTATAATCGCTTGAAATCTGTGCAAAAGGCTCCTTATGGTGGACAATATACCTTATCAACAGCCCAAAAACAGACTTTTGTAAGCTATTATTTGGAGGATGGTGATTTTTTGAAAATGACTAACATTACGTTGGGCTATAACATTCCATTGAAAAGCAGTAAGTTTGTGAAAAATATCCGGGCTTATGTTTCTGCCGATAATTTATTCTGCATTACTGGATATGATGGATTGGATCCTGAAATGTCAAATGGTGATATTTGGTCTTTGGGTATTGACTGGCGCGATAAATATCCTTCTACCCGTTCATTCACTTTCGGTCTGAATGTATCTTTCTAACTTTTAAATGAAGAACTAACATGAAAACAATATTCAATAAAGCACTTTGGGCTTCAGCGATAGGAGCTTGTACCTTGTCTTTGGGCAGTTGTACAGATTTGAGCGAAACGATTTATGATACGATTGCTTCCGAGAAGTATGAGTTTACAGAAAAAGACCGGGCGGCCATGTTTGCTCCGGTATACAGCAGTCTTCGTGATGTGTATTGGGGATGGTATAGTTATGCCGATATGATGGACCAGTCGTCCGATTCATGGTGTATTCCTTATCGGATCAGTATCGGCTGGGGAGATTTGTACGTGTCTATGCACAAACATCAGTTCCATTCACAGATAGCCCATTTCAATGATACATGGAACCGTAACTATGCCGGTATCAATGCCTGTAACAAACTGTTGGCAGATGAAGTCATTGCTGCTGATATAACCACTTCTTCGCAATTAAGGGCTTATCGCGCTCTTTATTATTATATTTTATTCGATTTGTTCCGCAACATCCCATTGGATACGCAATATGAACATGAAGACGGATGGTTGCCCGAACAGGCAACTCCCCAACAGATGTGGGATTTCCTGATCAGTGAGTTGACGGATGTAAAGGGGAAATGTGGAACAAAAGTAGAAATGGGTAAGCTGAACGACTATGCCATCAATATGCTTCTGGCAAAAATGTATTTGAACCACAATGCATGGTTCAATGATTACTCTGATAATTCTTATTACGGAAAGGCTATTGATGAGGTAAATGAAGTGATTAACAGTGGCAAGTTCTCTTTGGCTCCGAATTATTCGGATAATTTTAGAGAAGATATTTCCGGTTCGCCTGAAATTATCTTTGGTATTCCGTTTGAATTCAATTATGCCGGAGGTAACTATATGGCAAATATGTGGATGCATGTAGCCGGACGTGCAACGTGGCAGTTTAACGGATGGGCTACCGGTGGGGCGGCTGTGTTTTCCCCAAACAATGAAGAAGACAGCCGCTATGAAGACTGTTGGATATCAGGACAGCAATATGACTATGCCGGTGCTCCCATTTATGTGGACAGTGAACCTTTGGTATATACTCGGGAATTACATAGTATAGACAATCCCGGTTGCTATCCCTTTGAAAGTGAACGCTTGGTGAAATATGAAATACTTTCAGGCGACTATGGAACTTCTTATGATGATGTGCCTTTCTTCCGTTTGGCTGATGCTTATTTTATTAAAGCGGAGTGCTTGCTTCGTTTAGGTGGTTACAATGGAGAAAGCGAGCAAGTGGCGGCCGATTTGGTAACAGCTGTACGCCAACGTGCCTTCAAGTCCGATCCCGGTAAAGCAACGGTTACTGTAGCTCAATTGAAGGGTGGCAGCCGTTATAACTACGGACATCGGGAGAATCAGGGAATCATGGGAGAAGCCGATAACTGGATTATCACAGAAGAAGGGGGCGATGATATTGAACTGGGTGGTTTGTTGGACGAACTGGCTTGGGAGTTTGTGGCAGAGCATCACCGTCGTCAGGACTTGATCCGTTTCCGTATAAACGGAACCAATCAGAATGTATATAATGGCAAGTCATGGTTTTGCAAAGATGCGAAGACGGATAAGACAGACAGGCATTGTGATATTTTTCCGTTACCTAAGTCTGCATTGGATGGCAACATTAAGTTGAAGCAGAATCCGGGATATGGTGGTGCCGAATAATGAATTCATTAATTAAAAAAAGAAAAGTACGATGAAAAAGAATTTTATATATGCTTTAATTGCTTGTTTCACTCTGTCACTGGCTGCATGCAGTACGGATCCGGAGGATGCTACCAGCAAGCATGTGTACGGGGAGAATGAAAATCCCTATCTGAAGACGAATGCGGATGCTGTGGTTTCTACCAAAGCAGAGTTTCCCATCAGCCGTTTGGAAGCGAAGACGGTTAAACTGACTGATTATGCAGAAAAGTTTCATACGTATTTGGGGATGACGGTAGATGAGACGTTGGCTGCATTGTCTAATGGGAGTGTGGTGTTTTATCCTATCAATATATCGAAAAACTGTTGGAATAGAACAGCTCCTACCAAGGGTACCAACGGTTGGTACTATAATACGGCAGGCGGTGTTTGTGATGCAGCTTCTGGTATAGCTAGTATTGAGTTGGATGCAACAAAGAAGGAGCTGGTTCTTAATGTGCTCGAAACCGCTTCTGTAGGTACAGCTATCTCCATTAACGTTGGATTTGCTATAAACAATGGTGCAAATTTTGATGATTATGTACGTTTTGCTTTTGATGTGACCGTTACTGATCCGGGACGTATTGTTGTTGCCAATACTATTCCAGCAGGTGACTATTCTGCATTTTCTATTGAATTTGCAGATTATCAGGAGGTGATAGAAAGTTGTTTGGGGCTGACTTTATCTGAATTCATTACCGCTTGCAAAGAACCGGGAGGCCCGATTGCTCTGTATATGGTCGATAGTGAATCTGGTGAATGGAATACTACTAGTGATTATACTGCTGGTGGTAGTGGAATAGGTTATTGGCTGACTTCTAATTTAAAAGTAACGAATTGGAGTGATGATGGTTCGACTGGTAGTGTTTTGTTTGTTGAAACACAAGAGAATGGTGATATGGTTAATATAGGTCGAAATCCAGCTTCAACTTCCGGTTCTGTTTTTAATGTAAATTTTGTATATGCGCTTAAGGAGGATAATAGTAAATTCGTAGAGTTTATTGTTAAAGCAACGTTGGAATAATATTTTATCGAGGGAAATCAGTATCTATAATGGATATTGGTTTCTCTTTTTTATTTAGTAAATTCAGAAAAACAAATGTGTGAAAATATTATTATTAAGAAGTCTTTTAGTGACTTTATTAGGATATTTTAGCTTTATAAATGTTTTAGCTGAAACGAATGACCATCAAAAACTTTATATATGTGTTAGTGGTAATGGGGTAAATATTGACTTTACCGCAGGCATTTAAATGGGACTCCAATAAAAGCTATAATTATGAAGAAATTATTGTGCAAAGAATTACTATTTGCTTTATCCATTTTTTGCTGTTTCTTTATTGCCTTCAGCAGTTGCAGTGACAGCGAGGATGAAAGTATTATCCTCCAGCTCACCCTAGACAGCAGTCAGCAAAGCAAAACACTATTTTGGGATGAGACAGAAGCTTCCGTAAAGTTCTCCGCTACCGGTCCTTGGACAGCCACTGTAGAAGATGTAACCAGCCGTGCCACCGATTCCAGTTGCACTTGGATTAAACTGCCCCGATATGAAGGTGAGGCAGGCGAAATTTCATTGCCCATGTTGTTGCAGAAGAATGATAGCGAAAACTATCGGGAAGCAACTCTTGTCATAGTATGCGGAGAATCCGAAGTAACCGTCCATATCCGCCAGGAAGCTAATCCCAATGCTGTGTTAACCTTGAATTCGGCTGATATCAAAGATTTTGATAAATATTACAAACCTATTGAGTTTAGTAATATGAATATGCTTCGCAGTGATGCGCGCTGGTCATGGTGGCGCATGAAGCAAAGCGAGCATTTCTTCGTGTTTTGGGAACCGGGGTTCGGCAACGATCCGGGAGCAGAGTCAGTGCCGGAGGTATTGCGTGTAGACATTGATGATTTATTGGCAAAGGCCGAACAATTCTACCGGACAAATATCGAAACCTTGAAGTTTGCTGACACTGGGCAAAACAAGTCTTTTCTGGATAAATATAAGATGGAGATTTACTTGCTGTATCAGACTGAGTGGCTTGCTACAGGTTCCGGTTACGACAATACAATCGGTGCATTGTGGGTAAATCCCAGCACCTGCCAACCGGTAGGTTCTACCATTGCGCACGAAATAGGACATAGTTTCCAGTATCAGGTAAGTTGTGACAAGATGTTGAACGGAGAGGCGGACTTTTCGCAAGTAGGATTCAGATACGGTTATGGGTCGAGTGGTGAAGGTGGAAATGGCTTTTGGGAACAATGTGCGCAATGGCAGTCGTTCCAAGATTATCCGGCGGAGCTGTTCGGTTACCATGTAGATGTGTGGAAAGCCAATTACCATCGCCATTTCAATCATGAATGGATGCGTTATGCCAGTTATTGGTTGCAATATTACTGGGCGCAGAAACATGGAGTCGATGTGGTAGGGAATGTCTGGACACAGTCGCGCTATCCGGAAGATCCGCTCATGACTTATCAGCGTCTGTACTGTAACAATGACTTGCAAACACTTTATACGGAACTTTATGGCTACGCTACCCGTATGGTGACTTATGATATGGACGTGGTGCGGAATTATGTCACAGAGACCGCTTGCAATTATACAACGAAAATGTATGATGCAGCCGGAGGATATTATCAGGTAGGCTATGCCAGCTGTCCGGGCACTACCGGATTCAATATCATTCCATTGAACGTTCCCGAAGCCGGAACAACGGTCAAGGCGAATTTTGCCGGACTGGCTGTGGGATGTGCTTTGGCAGAAGAGGATCCGGGAACGACATTGGATGCCGACGGCAATGTGGCAGGTACGGCTACCGCTTACAACAATAATGGTGGCAATACGGCAGCCGGATGGCGATATGGATTTGTGGCTATTGTAAATGGAGCTCCACAATACGCATCTATGAATAAGGAAAATGCAGGGGTGGTTTCTTATACGATACCGATCGGAACAGAAAAATTATGCCTAGTGGTAATGGGCGCTCCCGTTCAGTATAAGTCACATCCATGGAATGATGATGAGACTGACGATGAGCAATGGCCTTACAAAGTAAAGTTTGAAGGAACGGACTTGCTTGGCAATTTCTCTATTGACGAGACGGCTATGCCTAAAGATATTACATTGACATTCGATGTGAAGTGCAATGCCGGTTCCGAGGATTATCCACAAGGAACGGTGGACCTGAAAACAAATAAAGATTTGGCACAGGCGTTTGTCATGAAGCCTGCCGTGTTGGAAAGTAAACTGGCCAGTGTAGGTACAGAACCTGCCGAGGACAAAGTGGTTATCGCACTCGGTCAGACTGACGGCACTTTTGCTTACACTTCTACTGCCAATAACGGATTTTGGTGTGAAGCCAATGGCAACGTAGGCAACTGGGGTGATACGGCACCGGTCTATGTAGAATTCAGTGGACTGACCATGACATACGGACACCGGAAAGGAGTAAGTGTTGCCGGCCAGAAATATATGTTGAAACCTACTCTGATATATACCAGAAATGGTGTACAGTATAAAGCGACTATTGTGTTGAATATGCAATTTTAATAGCTGTTTACACCGTACACCTCCAAGAGGATAAAAAAATAGTCTAAACGAATGGAAGAATAGTACAACCGCCTAACTGTCAAATCCATAAAATGAGATTTATTGGACGATTCTGCCATTACATTATATTATATATTCCCTTTCTTGTAATTTTTTTATTTTACTTTGCAAGTGAACAACGTATACAACCGATAGATTATGAAAAACAACAAGAAACTCTGTCTTGCAATTTTATCTTTGCTTTTATTGATTGGAAATGCTTCATTTGCAGCCAAGGAAAAGAAATATGTACTCTCTTCACCCGATGGAACATTGAAAGTGGAAATCAGCGTCGGAAACGAACTGGCCTACCAAGTGATGCATGGAAATGATACAATTCTCTCACACTCTAATATAGGTTTGGTTCTGGAAAACGGAACTATAGTAGGTAAAACTCCCCGTATCACAGGGGAAAGAAGGAGAAAGATAAAGGATAACATAGAATCACCTTTTTACCGTTTCAAGGAGTTCGTTGCAACAGGCAACGAACTCGACTTGAAGTTGAAAGGCGGGTTCGGAATCATCTTCCGTGCATACAATGAGGGAGTCGCCTATCGATTCTATACCACACAATCTTCGGATATCATTATAAAGGAGGAACAGGCCGAGTTTAATTTTAAGGAAGATTATACGGCTTATCTTCCTTATACCACCAATGATAAAAAACCGATGGCGATGGCTTATCAGAATGTATATGACATCACTCCTCTGTCAAAAGCACAGCCTAAACTGGCTTTTCTTCCGGTTACCGTGGATTGCGGCAGCGTAAAACTGACCCTGTTGGAGTCCGACCTCGAAGCTTATCCGGGCATGTTTGTGCAGTCACAGCAGGGAAAGTATGGATTGAAAGGTGTCTTTGCTCCTTATCCGGCTAAAACAGACTTTTATCCTTGGCGGAAGCAGGAATATGTAACTGAAACTACCGATTTTATATCCCGTAGCCGTGGCTCCCGTTCCTATCCGTGGCGTGTGTTGGCCATTACGGAGAAGGATACGGATATGCCGGTCAACAACCTGGTCTATGCTCTGGCTTCTCCCAACCGTATCGGTGATACCTCATGGATAAAGACAGGCAAAGTGGCATGGGATTGGTGGAATGACTGGAATCTGAAAGGAGTGCCGTTTAAAGCCGGTATCAACATGGATACGTATAAATATTATATCGATTTCGCCAGCCGGAACGGATTGGAGTTTATTGTGTTGGATGAAGGATGGTATGCCCCGAAGAGCGGGGATATGCTGACCGTTATTCCCGAACTTGATTTGCCGGAACTGATAGCATACGGCAAATCCAAAGGGGTGGAAATAGTGCTTTGGACGGTGTTTAATGTACTCGACAGCCAGTTGGAAGCAGCTTGTAAGAAATATGCGGATATGGGAATCAAAGGTTTTAAGGTGGATTTCCTGGATCGTGATGATCAGACTGCCGTCGAAATGGTGTATCGCATCGCTGAGATGACGGCCCGGTATAAATTAACCCTTGATCTGCACGGCATTTACAAACCGACAGGTATCAACCGTACCTACCCTCATATTATCAATTTTGAAAGCGTGTTCGGCATGGAAGAGGTGAAATGGACGGATATCAAGAATAATATGCCTCTTTATGATGTTACTTTCCCCTATATCCGTATGATGGCGGGACCGGTGGATTATACGCCGGGAGTTATGCGCAATGCCACGAAGGCAGATTGGCGCGCTATGTATTACACACCGGCCAGCATGGGAACCCGGTGTCATCAGCTGGCTGCCTATATTGTACACGATTCTCCTTTTACCATGTTGTGTGATGCGCCTACCAACTATCTGAATGAGCAGGAATGTGTGGATTTCATAGCTTCTCTGCCTGTGGAGGTGGATTCTACTTTTATTGCTTCGGGCGAGTTGGGAAAATATATTGTAACGGTGCGTAAGAAGGATGTGAACTGGTATATCGGCGGTATGACCAATTGGGATGAACGTGATGTGCAGCTCGATTTCTCTTTCCTTCCCGAAGGAATGTCTTATACGGCTGTTTTGTTTAAAGACGGTGTGAATGCCAACAAGCAGGCCGAGGACTATCGCAAGGAAACCATCCGGATTGATAAGGACAGCCGGTTGACTTTGCATCTGGCATCGGGAGGCGGATTCGCCATGAAGTTGGAGCTTTGCCCTGTTCACGGACAGGTTACCGGTATTCCTGAAGGGAAAAATATTCCTTCTTTCTATCAGAAATACATAGAGACAGAAGGTTTGTATGTCACCTCTTCCGGAAAGGTGAGCGATGAGGCCTTATTGAAAGCCTGTGATATCATCAGTTTGATGTTGGCAAAACGTCCGGATGTGAAGGCGCACATGGTGAAGAAAGGTTGCCACGTCATGGTTATCGGTAAGGATGAGGAAACTTGCGATTTGCCGGAGTTTGCCCATATCTGCAATTGTGAGGACAGCATTAAATATTGGAACTGGCGTGCCCGTGGTTTTGGCGGAGCACCGGAAGATGAATTTTCATCCAGTTGCGGAGAAGAGAATCTGCTGGCATTGCCGCAGGATAAATATGTAGGTGAGAATATCCTGATTCATGAGTTCGCTCACCTTATTCATACGGTAGGTATAGTGGGAGTGGAGCCAGACTTTAATGAGCGTTTGGAGGCACTTCGTCAGAATGCAATCCGGAAAGGGCTGTGGGAAAAGACGTATGCAGTGAGCAATAAAGAGGAATACTTTGCCGAGTGCGTACAGTCTTTCTTTAACTGTAACCGCTATGCCGAACCTGCAAACGGAGTTCATAACTGGGTGAACCGCCGCACGAAACTGAAGACGTATGATCCGGATATGTATCGGTTGTTGCAGGAATATTTTTATGAGATAGAAATTCCCATTCATAATGTGGTGCATGAATAAGCGTCGCAGGGACAAATAGAATTTTGCTATATAGAGATGAATAAGATACGATTGGTTGTTGCTTCCTTATTGTTGGGAGCTGCTACAGGTTTTGCTCAGAAGCCTTTTAATGCTTCGGGTACGGGGAATCCCATTATTCCCGGATATTTTGCCGATCCCACGGTGAAGAAGTTTGGCGATACGTATTATATGTATGCCACTACGGATGGCAGTGGGGCCGGTTTCGGTCCTGCACAGGTGTGGACCAGCAAGGATTTTGTAAACTGGACGTTAATGCCCATGAACTGGCCGGACAGTCATTGGATATGGGCTCCCGATGTGATGAAACATACGGATGGGAATTATTATTATTTTTATTGTCAGCCCTGTATGATTCATTGCGGGGTCAGTGAAACGCCGCGTGGTCCTTGGAAAAATATATTGGGCGAAAGTGAGGCTGTTCTTGTACCCGACCGTTTTGTGACGAATGCCATTACATTGGATGGGCAGACCTTTGTGGATGATGATGGTTCTGTATATTTGTATTGGGGGACTTGGGGAATTTATAAAGGTTTCGGTTGCGGAGCCGGAAAACTGGCTTCCGATATGAAGAGTTTTACTGAAACGCGTCTGATTCCAAATACGGAAGCCACGGATTTTTTTGAAGCACCCTTTGTGATGAAACGAAAGGGGATCTATTATTTTATGTATTCTTCGGGTTCCTGTCACGACCACACCTATCGGGTGCAGTATGCCACTTCGGACAAGCCTATGGGGCCGTACACCTATCGGGGATGTATTCTTGAAACCAATGCCGACGGAACAATCCATGGGCCGGGACATCATAGCATTTTGAAAGAAGGCAATGAATATTATATGGTCTATCACCGTCATGATAATCCGCATTCCAACCGCGGATTTCATCGTCAGCTTTGTGTAGACCGTATGGAGTTTGCCGAAGATGGAAGCATTAAACCCCTTATTCCCACTCATGACGGAATAGGTGCATTGGCATCTTCTGTAGTGAAATCAAAAAATCTGGCATTGGGTGCTAAGGTAAGGGCTTCTTCTTTTTATGATGCCGGTTTCCGTCCCGAATATGCTGTAGATGATAATAACGGAACTTTATGGCGTCCTCGTGGAATGGGACAGGAGTGGATAGAAATGGATTTGGGTGTTGCCCGGCAGATACAAACTATCTGGACTCAATTTGAGTATGGCACACAATTTTATCAATATTTAATTGAAACTTCTGTCGATGGCAAGCATTGGTCTGTTTTCGCTGATAAGCGGAATAATCGTCTGGCAGGCAGCCCGATGGTCGATTTTGGCAAGGTGAAGGCTCGTTATGTCCGCCTTACCTTTACCGGAGGACAGAAGAACGGATTTGGCGGGGCGGTCTGGAACTTGAAAATCTTTGAGGGTGTGGAAGCATCGGCTCCGCAACAATGGCTGGGGCTTACCGCTGCCGATTGGAATGGTCGTGAATGGCAGAACAATGAAGGGATGCTGGGAGGGGCTTTTACTTTGAAGGAAGGTTCGGCACGCATACAGCGCATCGGTGGGCGTGATGCGTTGGTACTGGAACCGGGAACTACATTGGAGTATAGTCATCCGTTACTCTCCTCGTCCAAAGAGCATACAGTTAGTGGGTTGGTTTACAGGTCAGGTAAATGGCAGAGTTATGAAGCGGGGTCGTGTCTTTCATCAGGAGCGATTACGCTGCATAGTTCCACCGAACCTTTGGTCATTACCAATTTCCGTTACTACAATTGGAAACAGGAAGCAGCGGAAAAGGCATACGATGCGGAAACGGATATCGTGCGTCTGCCTGTAGCCGATCAGCAGAAACATGGGCTGGTGGTCAGTCTTTCTGCCGATGATTTTGTAGTGAACGATACGGTTCCTTATCTGGAAAACCGAGGAGTAAAAGGGTATTTTGAAGCCCGGAAATTACCTCTCGTTGTGAAAGAAGTGAAAGGGAAAAAGGCATTTCATTTTGAGGGTACTCAGGTCTATACTTCCAGTTTTATGCTTCCTGCCACTTTGCAGGATAATGCTCCTTATACCTTGGAGGCGTGGGTACTGAATGATTCCATTAGTGAAAATGAATGTGTGGCCGATTTTACTACCTCGCATGATGAATTGGAGAAAATCATGTTGGTCAACGGCACGGAGCCTCGTTGTGGAGTAATCAATCACTATGGCTGGTATGAAGATGCAGGATATAAGGACATGAAGGAATTGGCAGGAAAGTGGCAGCACATCTATATCTGCTTTGATGGGCGGATGGAACAGGTTTATATCAATGGAAAATTAGTCAGTGAAAAAGATATCCAGTTGCTGGTGAAACCGTCACAATTCATCACATTGGGACGCAATGCCGAAGGAAACTGGCCCTTTACCGGTTATCTGCACTCATTGAAATTATGGGATGAATATCTACCATTGAAAGAGTGATTCACCCTTTTCCTATGACCGGAATATGTATTTTTGCAAAAACTATGATAAACAATTAAATGATAGAACCATGAAAAAATTTTTAGTCACTGCTCTGTTGACTGCTACCGTAGCAGGCGGAACAGCGCAAGTAAAAAATCAGTCGCACGGCTATCCTATCGACCCCGTACCTTTCACTTCGGTGAAAGTAACCGATTCATTCTGGGGGCAACGGCTGAATGCCAGCCGTGAAGTAACGATTCCTCTGGCGTTCAGCAAATGTGAGGAAACAGGACGTTATACTAACTTTGTCAATGCCGCCCATCCCAGTGATACCATTAAAGTAGGCGGTCTGGCTTTTGACGATACTGATGTGTACAAAACGATAGAAGGTGCCAGTTATCTGTTACAGACCTATCCGGACAAAAAACTGGCTAAGTATATTGATAGTGTGCTGGTTATTGTCGCTGCGGCACAGGAACCGGATGGTTATCTCTATACTTCGCGTACCATGAACCCGAAGCATCCGCATGAGTGGGCAGGAAGCAAACGGTGGGAGAAGGTGGAGGAACTGAGTCATGAATTCTATAACTTGGGACACATGGTAGAAGGTGCTATTGCGCATTACCAGGCTACCGGAAAACGTAATTTCCTTGATATCGCTATCCGTTATGCCGACTGTGTCTGCCGGGAGATAGGTACGGGCGAAGGACAGCAAATCCGTGTGCCGGGACATCAGATTGCCGAAATGGCTCTTGCCAAACTGTACTTGGTAACGGGGCAACAGAAATATTTGGATCAAGCCAAATTCTTTTTGGACCAGCGTGGACACACCACCCGCACAGATGAATACAGTCAGGCGCACAAGCCGGTAGTGGAGCAGGATGAGGCCGTGGGACATGCTGTCCGTGCCGCTTATATGTATGCAGGCATGGCAGATGTGGCCGCACTGACAGGGGATACGGCTTATATCCATGCCATAGACCGTATTTGGGACAACATTGTGGGCAAGAAATATTATATTACCGGCGGCATCGGCGCCACCAGCAATGGGGAGGCTTTTGGCAAGAACTATGAACTGCCCAATATGTCCGCTTATTGTGAGACTTGCGCGGCTATCGGTAATGTGTATGTCAACTACCGCTTGTTCCTGCTTCATGGTGAGGCAAAATATTATGATGTGCTGGAACGTACTTTATATAATGGTCTTATTTCGGGCGTGTCCCTGGATGGTGGCGGGTTCTTCTATCCTAATCCGTTGGAAAGCATCGGGCAGCACCAGCGCCAGCCTTGGTTCGGCTGTGCCTGTTGTCCGTCCAATATCTGTCGTTTCATTCCTTCTTTGCCGGGATATGTGTATGCGGTGAAAGGTAAGGACGTGTATGTTAATCTGTTCATGTCCAATACTTCGAACTTGAAGGTAGAGGGCAAGGCTGTTTCTTTGGAGCAGGCTACTCATTATCCTTGGAACGGTGATGTCACTATCGGTGTCAACAAGAACAATGCCGGACAGTTTACAATGAAAATCCGTATTCCGGGATGGGTGCGTAATCAGGTAGTTCCCAGTGACCTGTACACTTATTCGGATGGAAAGCGTTTGAGCTATAGAGTGAAAGTAAATGGAGAACCGGTACAGAGTGAACTGAAGGACGGTTATTTCTGCATAGACCGCCGTTGGAAGAAAGGGGATAAAGTAGCTGTCCATTTCGATATGGAACCTCGTACGGTGAAAGCCAATAATAAAGTGGAGGCAGATCGTGGACGTATAGCCGTGGAGCGTGGCCCGATCGTTTATTGTGCGGAATGGCCGGATAATGATTTTGATGTGCTGAGCGTGTTTATGAACCGCACTCCTCAATTCGAGGTGGTTGAAAAACCGGATTTGCTCTATGGCATTAACCAGTTGAAGACGGATGCGCAGATTCTGGGCTATGACGACAGAGGTCGTCTGACGGCTACTGATGTGAAGCTGACGTTGATCCCTTACTATGCTTGGGCACACCGCGGTGCAGGTGCTATGGCAGTGTGGTTGCCGCAGGAATTAAGTGCTTCCCGTCCGACTATGCCTGCTACGCTGGCATCGGAAAGCAAAGTGGATGCTTCGCATAAGGTGAAATCCATCTCCGCCATTAATGACCGTCTGGTGCCGAAAGATGAGAATGACCGTTCCGTACCCTATTACCATTGGTGGCCCAAACAGGGAACTACCGAATGGATATCCTACGAGTTCCCGTCCGAAGCGACTGTTTCCAGTGCTACCGTATATTGGTATGATGATGCTCCTTGGGGAGGATGCCGCATACCGCAAAGTTGGAAGATGTACTATAAAGATGCACAAGGCCAGTGGCAACCGGTGAGTGGAGCGGATAAGTATGGAGTGGAAAAAGGTACGGGGAATACAGTCAATTTTGACCCGGTAAAGACAAAAGCGGTAAAACTGGAGATTGTTCAGCCGGCCGATAATTCATCGGGTTTGTTTGAATGGGAAGTGAAATAGAATAATTCAAAATGAAGGTTGGTAAGTTAGGTTGGCTGGTAGCCATGTTCCTTAGTGGGGGCATGGCTGTCGCTCAAGGTACGGCTGATGATTATCGGCGTGCTTATGCATTGAAAGAGAAGTTCAGTGCGGATAAAGTTTTCTATTCCAATGTCAATCCGCAATGGATAGAGGGTACTCATCAATTCTGGTATGTGCGGAATACTCCGGACGGCTGCCTGTATGTATCTGTAGATGCGGATAAGAAAGCTAGAAAAGAATTGTTTGATTCTCATCGTCTGGCAAAGGCGTTGGGTGCTGCATCCGGAAAAGAGGTCAAGCCGGAAGCTCTTGCATTGGGGCGTTTGTCGGTCAGTAAGGGATTGGATACGCTGCGCTTTGTGTTTAATAATCAACGTTGGATGTATGCGTCCCGGAAAAATCAACTGGTCAATGAAGGTGCGGTTCCTCTCCCTCCCAAGCAAAAGCATTGGATGGAGGTGGATGATGAGAAGACGGCATCACCGGTTCCGTCTCCTGATGGTAAATGGATCGCATTTATTAAAAATCAGAATATCTATGTAAAGGAGGTGGCTACCGGAAAAGAAAAGCAACTGAGCTTGGACGGGACACTGGGTAATTATTATTCAGCCTACATCCGCTGGTCACCGGACAGTAAGAAGGTGGCTTCCTGCAAGATCCGTCCGGTGGAAAAGCGCTATGTTTATTATGTGGAATCTTCTCCGGCTGACCAGCTTCAGCCCAAGCTTCACAAACAGGAGTATGCGAAGCCGGGAGACGAACTTCCTTTTAAAGTGCCCTGCATCTATGAAGTGGAAAGCGGACGAAGCATTATTCCTTCTACCGAATTGTTCGACCGGCAATATGAAGTATATGGTCCCGAATGGAATCCCGACAGCCGTGCCGTGACTTTTGAATATAACCAGCGTGGACATCAGGTGTACAGAGTACTTGAACTTTCTGCCGAAACGGGAAAAGTGCGCCCGTTGGTAGAAGAAACCAGCGATACATATGTGAATTATACCCGTCATTTCCGTCATGACTTAAAAGACGGCAAGCAGATGATATGGATGAGTGAGCGTGACAATTGGAATCATCTTTATATGTACAACCGTATTACCGCACAGCCCGATTATCAAATTACTAAAGGAGAATGGTATGTACGCGAAGTGCTTCGGGTAGATGAGGATAACCGTCAGATCTATTTCTCGGCAAATGGTATGGAAGCCGGTGAAGACCCCTATCTCATCCGTTATTACCGCATCGGTTTTGATGGCAAAGGTCTTACCTGTCTTACTCCCGAAGAAGGGATGCACCGTGCCTGGTTTTCGGGAGATATGAAGTATTTGGTAGATGTTTATTCTATGGTGGACAAGGTTCCCGTCGCTGTGTTACGTAGTGCCAGGGATGGCAAAGTGGTGATGCCGTTGGAAACAGCCGATATAACTCTTTTGGAGGCCGAAGGCTGGAAAGCTCCGGAGGTGTTTGTTGCCAAAGGGCGGGACGGCAAGACGGATATGTGGGGATTGATTGCCCGCCCCACCAACTTTGACCCGAACAAGAAATATCCGGTTATCGAATACATTTATCAGGGTCCCGGAGACCAGTATGTTCCGAAGACTTTCCGTCCTTATGACTGGAATATGACTTCCTTGGCCGAACTTGGTTTTATCGTCGTAATGGTCGATGGAATGGGAACTTCTTTCCGTTCGCGTGCTTTTGAGAATGTATGTTATAAGAATTTGAAAGATGCTGGTCTGCCGGACCATATTGCTTGGATTAAGGCGGCTGCACGGAAATATCCTTATATGGATGTGGACAGGGTAGGTATTTACGGTTGTTCTGCCGGTGGTCAGGAATCTACAAATGCAGTTTTGCTTTATCCTGATTTCTATAAAGCGGCTTATTCGGCTTGTGGTTGTCATGATAACCGTATGGATAAGATTTGGTGGAATGAACTTTGGTTGGGCTATCCGGTAGGAGATCAATATAAGGAAGGGTCTAATGTGGAAAATGCACATCTGTTGAGTCGTCCTTTGATGTTAGTGGTGGGAGAACTGGATGATAATGTAGATCCTGCCTCTACCATGCAGGTGGTCAATGCATTGATAAAGGCGAATAAAGATTTTGAATTGGTCGTGATTCCCGGAGCGCATCATACAATGGGGGAAGATTTTGGCGAACATAAGCGGTATGATTTCTTTGTCCGTCATTTGATGCAGGTGAATCCACCGAAGTGGGATGAGATAAAATAGGAGGAGTGAGGTTTGTAGCTGTAGGAGTTTGTCAGTTATGATAAATAGAGGTGGCAGTGTTATGGAGGACAAGTCCATAGCACTGCTTTTTTATGTAATTCCGTGTTTTCATTGATGAAATTATGTCGGTTGAGCCGTGTCTGTGCAAAATCTGCCTGAAAAAGACCAAATATTCTCTGTATTCAGATTGGA
>ERZ791615.438-NODE-438-length-18676-cov-2.93051_pt1 | contig 18676 bp, 15 predicted proteins | sample MGYA00510273_ERZ791615 | MGnify/ENA primary metagenome ERZ791615 (study PRJEB30046, sample SAMN00715185) | human gut metagenome | study: EMG produced TPA metagenomics assembly of the A metagenome-wide association study of gut microbiota in type 2...
CGGTTGTCAACAATGTCAAAGCGAGTATTGACGATGTGCCGAATTATTACCTCACCAGCCTCTATTTGGCCGAATTGAAGGAGAGAAATGCTCAAATATCCAAATTAAAGATGCAAATGAGCCGATTTAATGATGATTTTTAAGGAAATCATGTATCAAATCTTATTTTTTTTATACCTTTGAACTGACAAAAAGAAGGAACCTATGAAACTGAGCCAACAATCATTATCTATCATCGAATCGGCTATCCAAAAGGCAGTCGGCAAATATGTATGCAATTGTGAACAGACAGTCGTAACCGATATTCATCTGCAACCTGACCAGACGTCAGGGCAACTGAATATTTACAACGATGATGATGAAGAACTAGCAAACGTCATGGTGGAAGAATGGGCAACATACGACGGCGATGATTTCCTCGAAAATATTGAGCCCGGCTTACGTAGTATCCTTTGCAGAATGAAAGATGCAGGTGACTTCGACAAGGTGACTATCCTGAAACCTTATTCGTTTGTACTGGTGGATGAGGACAAAGAAACGGTAACTGAACTATTGTTGGTAGACGACGATACGATGCTGGTGAATGACGAGCTACTGAAAGGATTGGATAAAGAGTTGGATGATTTTCTGAAAGAGTTGCTGGAAAAGTAAAATCTAATATATGGCAATAAAAAAGATTCTGTTATTATAACAAGGCAAATGTAGAAGCGGCTGTACAAAGGCAATTCAACGGTTCGGACGAAGTAAACAAGTTGATGTGGATTCTACAAGAATAAAAAAGAACGGCATGAAACTAAATTTTTATATACTACTCTTATGCCTTAGCAGCATAGGAATAACAAGTTGGGGTCGCAATGCGCCCCCAACCTCTCATCTCACCGTCCTGCAACTCAACATCTGGCAGGAAGGAAGCATCGTAGAAGGAGGATTTGAAGCCATAGCCGATGAAGTGGCACAAGTTGATGCCGATATCGTTTTTTTCAGTGAAGTCCGCAACTACAATGGCACCTGCTTTATATCCCGCATCATTGAGGCACTTAAGAAACGTGGAAAAACTTACTATGGAGAACATAACCCTCTGGATGTAGGCATTTTATCCAAATACAATATAAGTCAGCAGGAGATTATCTATCCAAAGGACAGCGGTTGCGGCTCTATCCTGAAAGCAACTATCGGCATAGCCGGACATACTATTGCCGTTTATTCCGCCCACTTAGATTATAAGAATTATGCTTGTTACTTACCTCGTGGTTACAATGGAAGTACTTGGAAGAAAATGACACAACCTGTTCATAATGCGGATTCCATTTTAGCGGCCAACCGGATCGCCTTTCGCGAAGAAGCCATTGAAGTATTCATCGAAAACGCACGGCAAGACATTGCCGAAGGAGCCATTGTTCTATTAGGAGGAGATTTCAACGAACCTTCTCACCTCGACTGGCAAGAAGATACAAAAGACCTATGGGACCATAATGGGGTAGTTATCAATTGGGACTGTTCAAGTATACTCTGCAAAGAAGGATTCAAGGACATATATCGGACTCTATATCCTAACCCGGTCACTCACCCGGGATTCACTTTTCCTTCCGACAACGACAAGATGCCTGTCAGCAAATTAACTTGGGCACCCGATGCGGACGAAAGAGACCGGATTGATTTTATTTACTTTTATCCTAATCAGGACATTACACCGATATCCTCTATGATTCTCGGTCCGTCCCGTTCCATTGTCAAAAGTCAGCGCATAGAAGAGAATACAGAAGACAACTTCATCACCCCCAAAGGCATATGGCCTTCTGACCATAAAGGAGTAATAGCCACTTTCAGGATATCTCCCCAATAGAACAGACTTTTCCAGCTTAGAGCCGTATTATGGGGAGATACTGCTGATCTGTCGGACAGCTCCTCTTTTTATTACTTCTATATTACTAGTTTATCGGACATATAGATCCAATGTGTTGGACATATATAGCCAGCGCGTTGGGCATATAGATCCAATACGCTGGACATATAGATTCAGCATCTCATCCATAACAGCCTGATTAACCGCCCGTTAAACCCGGTAGACAAATTGCTGTTACTTTATTTATTTTCGTCCATAGTTGAAACAAATTCTTCGACTTTTGAAAAGCAGCGCTTTAGGTAGGCTAAAGCTATGCTTTACACACTCTAAAGCGCCGCTTTAGAGTTCAAAAAAGGACACTACATGGAAGTAAAACGTACAGGGTGAAGAAGTGAAGGACGCTTTCAATCGTTTCTCCTTCTCTCCTTCACCCTGTATCTATTTATTCATCGGCAGTCCAACACGAAGATGAACCTGATGAACCCTCAATAAGAGTATAAAAATAAAATTGCTATTATCTCATACTTTTGAATCAATACTCATGAGCCTTTTCCGCCCAAGCTTTCTCCATACCATAGAAATTAATCACTTCACCGCTAGCTTTGCCTTCCAACTCCTGTTGTTTCTGCTCAAAGAAAGTTTTCCAACGCAGATAATACAAATCTTTCAAAAGACCACTCCATTCACGATGAGAATAATCATGCAAACCTCCCTGATTGGAAGCGATACTATCACCCCAGACTGTGATTAATGCAGATGCATTCCATTCATAGAGTTTCTTTTCCGCGTCCGTATTGCCCAAAGAACGTGCGGCAGTCAGCCAAGAAGATACGGAGAATTCTTTCCGGGTAGACAATAAACTGTCTTGCGACAAAATGAGTTCAAGGAACTGCTGCGTCTGCTTCCGGAAATTCTCTTTGTCTTTACGATCATAACTTTGGGATATTTCATCGAGCAATGCATTGCCTTTATCAGCATTACTCTGACGTACGATATCCACCAAGTCATATTCAAAATTATTGTTGCCTTTATATTGTTCAGCCACAGGGAGAGCATTAAGTCCGCAGCTTTCGAAGTAGAATCAGGCGAATAGAACAGTTTGGAATATCCCCATGTAGACGTTCTGTCCAAATGGAAACCCGGACGGGCACACAATAAGGATTCCACCGTTCCCTCACCCTGATAATTCTTGGGAGCATTATAAACCGTATGTTCCAATGCTCTCCATGCTTCCATAACTTCCGGTGACAGTTCACCACCATAACGGGCTTTCAGATATCCTTGCAACCATGTATCCGGCGAGAAACGTTCCGCACGCCACGGCAACTCATACAACAATTCAAACATCACCGGATTATTCTCAATACCTTCGGGAGTAGTACCTACTCCACGCAATGTTTTCCCATTTGCATGTGTACACGCATCGTAATATCCGTTCACCAACTGATTCATTCGTCCATGCAAACCGACATTTCCTCCGAAGTTCAACAACATACAATAAAGCCAGTCATGCTTGCCAAAGCCTTTCTCACGATACCACATCGAATCCGGATCCCCCCATTGAGGAAGTCTTTCGCTATACAAATCCAGCACCAACATATCTCCGGCATTCAACACATCAACCATAGCCGGACGCGGATTTGCCTGCCATGCCTGAATGACCCAAACTGCTTCCGGATTGGCTTTCTTCATGGCTTTCATTATAGAAGTTCCGGCCTTCGCCAAGTCTACCCCTTCTGTGTTGCCTCCCTCATGGAATGGGTCCATACTATAATATTTAGCTTTTCCGTAAAGTTTCTCCAATTCTTCGTAGTACATAGCCGCAAAAGAATCGAAATGCTCGTCTTCCGAAGAAAGGAAGGCCGGACGAGGGAAACCGCACCACTTGCCGGGGTCGGCAATCTGATAACCTAGTTTCTCACCGATATTACGGGGAACCATTCCTGCATAACCCGGAAATACGGGTTCAATTCCCAGTTCCCGCATACGGGATACGATCTTCTTTTGAAGTGCTTCTTGTTGCTGATACCAACTGTCAGGATTGGGTCCGCCCCACCCTTCCAGATTGTTCATCTGCCACCAGGCCATAAATGCCGGACCGGAGATAAATTCATTGATTTCTTCCGTTGTGTATCCGACACGTTTCAGCAGATTATACCAGACTACTTCCATTCCGGTTATGCTCAAAGGCATATTAATGCCATGCAATGCCATCCAGTCAATCTCCTTCTCCCAACGTTCCCAATCCCAGAAAGCCATTGAGTAGGAATAAGTACAATAATTCAGATAATAACGGTTTTGCATAGCTGTCTCCTGACGGATTTTCCCCGTGGGAAGAGGGAGCACTTCCGGCAACTTTTGTGACGGGTTATTCCAGGAAAGATGAATACCGGCTACATACTTCAGATACCAGTTCAGTCCTGTTGCCAATGACAGATCGGAATTTCCGACTATCAGGACTTTACCGTCTTCGGCAGTTATTTCAAAGTAATCCTTAGACACATCGTCTTTTTCCGGTGTCATCCGAAAAAGGATTCGATCTTTCGAGGTTCCTTCCGTTACACGTTCTGCCAAAGAATTTACCGGTAACTGCTTCGGTTGGCAGCTACAAAACAAAGTCACTCCAAATAATAAGGTTATCAAAATACGTATGTTCATAATCGTGTTTTTTAGATTTGCCAAAGATAGTAAATAGAAATCAAATTTCTTACTACCTGTACACTTTAATCAATGAAACAAGAAGAATTGCGGGCGACCGTATACGTTTATCTCTTTTACCTTCCCTGACAAAAAAGCACCTTTACGTACTTTGAAGCGAAGGGCTGATATTTTATAGATTTCCTTTATGTCCACAATGATACGGTGCGGCTGTCCGGGTTCCGTTGCCGGATCTGTATGCCAGAATGAAGAAATATCTCCGTCGAACAAGTTCTCCGCTACACCCAGATTCTTATCTGCCTGCTCGCTGCTTACGTAAACAACTTCCCATTTGGTCTTATCAATCGGTTGTCCCTTATCGTCCAACAAATCAACCTCTGAAATACACGCCTGATTGTCTTCCGTATAAGAAGAAAGCGTTTCGATGCAAAAATGACGCAGAGTGCGCACAACCGGTAAATCAACTTGCTGCCAATCGTTTGTCTCCGCCAAAGTGGTGTTCAGAAGAATATCTCCTTCTTCGAGAATCGGACTGCCTGTTTGATTGCGTTGCTGTTTCTCCGGCTTGTTTTTATCAATACCCAAACTGTCGAGAATCGGCTTGTCCAATCCCTGCAAGTTCCTCTTTCCCGTATCCTCCATTTCGAAAACAACAATCTCATTCTCACCTTTTTTCAACCAGGGAGCAGGTATATAAAGAGTTTGTTGCGGACCGATATTCCAGAAACGTCCCAACGATTTACCGTTTACCCAGACAGCTCCTTTACCCCATTGGCTCATATCGACAAAGCAATCGCCTTGCTGTTCGATAATGAATGTCCCTCTATGAAATGCCGGAACGCCTTTGATTTCTTGTCCGAAAGACAAGGAAGATACTTCTTCCTTATAAAGAGGAAGCGGTGTGATTGACCACCCTGTCAATTTCTCATTCCCCCAAAGCACCTGACTTGTAATTCCTTTACGGTTAAAAAGAATATCGGGACCATAATTGACCCGTCCGGTATTTTCAACCAGAATCTCAAGTGTGGCGGGAACTTTATGAATATCCAATGTCGTGCTATTCTGATTATAACGACGGTCAAGGCTGGCTACTTGTTTACCGTCCACCAGAATAACGGCATAATCACGCAAATCCTGAATAATCAATTTCTGTTTTCCCGGTGTCTTAATGGTAGTCTGATAGTGGATATATCCGAAATCGGCTCCTACATCTTCCATGGATAAAACATCTTCCGATTGTATAGTCTGATGAAATGCCGTAGTTAACGGAGCACTTTCTTTCAGCTCGACCGTCGCAAAGGTTGTGGTCGGATTATCGGCAGGCACTTCCGGCAAGTCTCCCGGAAAGCATGATATTTCGGATAGCAGTTGCCCCATTCTCCAAGCGGAGCGTCATAATCGTAGCTGGTAGGTTGGGGACGGAATCCTCCGCTGGTATTGGCACCGTTCATATACCAGAAATTTGTTCCTCCGTGGAACATATACATACTGACAGATACGCCATGTCCCAACATCCAATCCAGTTGTTCGGCAGGACGCTCGTAGGCAACAGAAGAATGACGTTTCCCCCATTCATCAAACCAAGCCGGATAGAACTCCGCCACAAAGTACGGACCGCCCGGATGATATTTATCCACGATTTTAAATATATCTTCGCCGAACACGCCGTTCAAAGTAGGCAATGCACCGGCAATATGTCCGGCTTCCACCTGCCCACCGCCGTCGCAAGTAAACAACGGAACATTGAATCCGGCTTCTTGAAGCATATCACGGATAGCAGCAAGGTATTCTTTGTCGGCCGCATACGAACCGTATTCGTTTTCCACCTGTACCATGATAATATTACCGCCGTTGTTGATAGTCAGAGGGGCCAGTTGCTTGCCAAGTTCCTTGATATATCGTTCGCAATAAGACATGAAACGCGGGTCCTTACTGCGATAAGTCAAGTCCTTTTCTTTCAGGAGCCACGAAGGATAACCTCCGAAATCCCATTCCGCACACACGTATGGCCCGGGACGAAGAATGACATACAGCCCTTCTTCCTGTGCAATACGTACAAACTCGGCAATATCCGCTTGTCCGCTGAAATCAAATACTCCGGGTTGCCGTTCATGGAAGTTCCAGAATACATAAGCAGACACGGTGTTCAACCCCATTGCACGCGCTCGGTGCAGACGGTCACGCCAATACTCGTGCGGAATACGGGGATAATGCATTTCTCCGCATATCAATTGCACATCTTTCCCGTTAATATTAAAAGTACCATTTTCTATTTTAACCTGTTCCCTGGGGGAGGAACAGGCTGAAATAAAAAATGATACAATTAAGTTAAGCATAATAAATACGTTGCTTCTACTTTTATTCATCTTTATTCAAATTATATCATAAGTATTGAATGTTCCGGGGGCTTCTTCAAATTTGGTGGTTATTTAGCAAGTCGGTGGTATCTCCATTCCCCTCCTTCGGGAAGGAGAATGGAGGATACTATCGACTATAAACTAGCAAATCATTATTTTACAAATTCACCTTACCGACAAATTTAAAGAGTAATCTGCTCCGACTTGCCCACAAGATATCGGTTTGTCCCGGCCGAAGCATTCATCAATCCGTATCAGAATGTAACTTCACCGAAAATATTCACTGCATATTTTCCTGCGTCATCATACCAATGAGTGAGTTTCTCCGTCGGAGCAAACTTGATGGCGTAAGCCGGATTGTATTTCAAATCGGCCACTTTCTCCGGCATCCAGATTCCAACTTTGTATGTCCCGCTCAATCCGGCAGCTGCACTTCCTTTTATAACATACTTCGCTACCTGATTCGGTTCTTCATTTGTAGAAGGAATCCATGTTTTAGGATCAACATCCAGCTTTATTTCTTTAGCTACCTGACCGTCTCCGGAAACCAGCACAAGATATACTTCTTTCGGATTAATCACCGTAGCAAAACCGGTATTAGTTATCGTCAGATTATATTCCAAGTTTCCGTTTTTCGCCTCCACTGTCGATTCGCTTTGCAGATTCAACCGGTATCCCAAATGGTCACGTACAAATTCATAGAATGAACGGACAACCTCATTTCCTTCAGCGTCTTTAAAATAACTCTCATCAAAGAGAATGTTATTATCATTCAGCAAAGAAGGATATACTTTTACTTGTTTCCAACTCATGATATTCAAATCAAAATTCTGCGTTATATCAAAAGCCGAATAACGGTGTTCACGCAAAATACGCAATGACTTCATCGGAGTAATTAGTGCAGCCAAACCCCATTCGGTATCTTCATTATTAGGAATCTCACCACTCATATAGAAATTATTCGCTTTTACTTCCCCGGTTATTTGTTTATAATCATCCGTATTGGGAACAAAGTCATTGCCCGGCGCATGAGAATGTTCACCGGCTGTAAAGTAATCGTTCGCATATCCGATACGTCCGCGGTATTCTTCCTGCTCCAATGTCAATGCTTTCTTATGACTCGGGTAACGCATTTCTACACAATATGGAACAGGCAAAGCTCTTAACAGTGCACTGACAATTGCATTCTTCGCATCCTGATCATTTGCCAACGGCGACGTATGCCACTCTCCCCAAGCACCAATAAAACCAACTTGCACCGTAGCAATCTGACCGATATATTCATTCAACAAAGGTGTCAATTGTTCAATATGCCTAAGAATCCATTGTTTAGATTCACCGCCGGACGTATTAAGCCCCGCATGATTGTATGCAAAACGAAGAATGGCTTTATATCCCTGCGCTTTCATCAACTCAAACACCTTGCGGATATTATTCAAAGCCTCATCATCAAGATCTTTACTCACCCATTTGGTCAGATAGATATATTGCTGCACAAGAGTCAGATTATCGTCTTTCGCATCAAACTGCTCTATTTTCTTTTTATACAAATCCTCACCATATACTTCATAATCATTATATGGACTTTTCATCTCATCAGCCAGCAAATTACATTCAAGATGAAAGCCTCTATCAGGATTTCTCAACGACTCGATATGAACAATTTTACCTACAACTTCCGGAGTTTCCGGTTCATTCGTACCTTCTTCCTCTCCATACTGTCCTGCATACACATCTATCGTATCAGAACAAAAGCTACACATAATACCTAATAATAAGGTAGATAATATGGTCATAGTTTTCTTTATATTGATTAACATGATTGATCTATTTTTAATTTTCACCTGATTAATTTTCATTGAAGATAAAACGTGCAGGAGCCCCTGTTGTCCAAGGAGTCCACAATGTTGCTCCGCCATCATGAAGCATACATCCATGCTCTGTATTATCAGTCACCAACAAATAGCAATACTGTCCGGTGTGATTATTAATATTCGGTTCTACCCATTGACCGGAAGCACACAAATTAAATTTCCAGTCATTCAAATGAGTCTGTCCTTTCACTGACTCATAATAATCAGGGTCTTTCAAAACATTCCATTGACCTTCAGCTGTTCCCGCTTCGGCAAACAGGTTCTTATACTCCTGCATAGTCGGTAAGCGCCAACCCGTAGGAGCTATTTTGTCACGAATGTCATAATGATAATGAACTCCGTATGCTTTCACTCTGCCTTCTCCAAAAGATTCCGGCGTATTCTTATAATTATTTGACTCAATATCAGTTCCGTCAGGATACTTGGTCGTCCTCAAATTATCTGCCAGCCAAACCAGTGAAGTTCCGTCGCTATAAGAAATACGGGCAACCCGATAAGTTATCTTCTCATCACCGCGAACATCAATGAAACGCATCATTTCCGTCATATTTAGTACTCCGGAAGAACGTGACACCAGTTGCCCGTCATCAGTCTTCACATTCCAATATATAGCGTTGGATGTCCAACGTTTAATAGAAAGTTGGTCGAGCAAGGTCTGAAGTTGCTCGTGTGTCAGAGAAGACTTACCTTTTACAATCCCTACACTTTGCTCGGCTACAGTCTGTTTCATTTCAGGATCAAGTGACAGACAGAGTGAATATGAGGTTGATTCAGGCCTTCCTTCCGTATCCCATTCAAACTGTACGGCAGTTTCCGGTTTATCTTCAGCCAAAGCAATCTCAGTCATATCCTCAGGTTGTAACAACTTGGTAGACATACGTTTCACATGAATCGTATGCACATCCGACGCAGCAGCCGTAGTATTGCCAGTCTCTTTAACAGTCCAATACAACAGCGCTTCTTGACCGGCCTTTATTCCCAACTGAGAGAAATACTGATCGGCTGCCAATACGGACAAAGTAAAAGAGGTCGATTTACCAGCGTCAATCTTCACCGGCTTTTTGAAATCTCTGGTAGCACAAAGAATCAGTTTGGCACCTTTCTCCAATGCCTTATCCCATGAGAAACTATATTCATCGATTGACAAATCATTCAAGTCAATTTTCGTTCCATCCTGAGGCGCACTCAGGTAAATATCCGACATAGGAATAATTACATTATACTTGTCCTCTTTACATCCGGCAAGTAATAAAATACCTAATAGAGTATATAATAAATGTTTCATAATACTATCCATTTTTAGTAACCGGGGTTTTGAATTATAAGACCTTGTCCTTCAGTAATCAAATGAGTAGGTAACGGAAACTTCTCATATTTATATTGCCCGTCTACCTTCGTTTCGATTTTACCAGTCGGCTGACCTGCAAATCTTGCTTTAGCAAGTGCCGCTTCTATGAATTTTCCGTGACGAATCAGATCCTGTCGACGTACACCTTCAAAATAGAACTCATGTCCACGTTCTTCCAACAATTTATCAAGGAAATCTTCCACTGAAGCGAAATCACTCAATTGATAAGCTTTCAGTCCGCCATGGGTAACACGTACTTGATTCAATAACCCGACAGCTTCCTGAGTTATGCTATTTCCATTGCGGACAATAGCTTCTGAAAGTAAAGTCAATACGTCTGCATAACGGTAGATTGGCATATCTATTTCACACAGTTCTCCTATCACCCCTTCGATTTTATACTTAACCGGAATTGCACCATAAAAGAGTACACCTGTTGTACCTCCGTCACGGTCAAGAGCACGACTGTGATGCACGCCTTCCGTACCAGTATATTCACCTATAATTCTTTCCCGTCTTTTGTCTTTAGGATCAAAAGATTCATAGGCAGGCCAGGATATTTTATACCCTCCCCATGCAGTCACCGCCATTCCTGTCGGAATAGGATAGTCGCGGAATAGGATAGTCGGATGTTAATACATGTGCAAACCACTTCTGCTCCATCACACCAGCTTCCGCTACACAAGAGAATATTACTTCCGAATTCTTTTCTCCTGATAAAGAAAACAAAGAATGATAATCGTCTACCAGTTTATAACCGTATTCGGATTTAGTCAATTCACGTCCTATTTTCTCTGCTTCATCCCACTGTTTAGTCATCATATAGAATTTTAACAACAATGTGTTGGCCAATCCTTTTGTAAAACGTCCGTAATCCGTATCTTCATATTTTTTATAAGGCAGTATGTCGGCCGCTTCCTTCAGGTTAGTAACAATGTATTCACGCATCGCTTCTTCAGACAAGCGGGGAATCACAATCTCAGCTTCCGGTTTCTGCAAAGTTTCCAAATCTGCAATAGGTATCGGACCATACATATCATACATCAGAAAAGCCAGAAAACCACGTCCACATTTTAATTCGGCCATATAACGGGCCTTCAATGTTTCATCCATATCCACGTTCTTGATACGTTCCATTGTCAAAGTCATGGAAGCCAGATATTGGGAATAGTCATACACGCGGCGATAATCTCCGTCGATATGCCAGTCATTAGCTTCATACGAATTATATACGGTAGTCCACCCCCATGTATTTTCCACATAATCGGTCACCATTTCCGAAGTCGTCACATAACCTGCCGCCACCTCAAAAATCCCCCACGGAGAAAAAACGTAATAAGCACTTGAGTTGACCAACGCATTTACATCTTCAGCATTCTGCGGAAACATTCCCGGATTTATTTTATTATAAACTTCCTGTTCCAGCGTGCAAGACGATATGAGGAACAAAAGAGTTGCTATTACAGTATAAATTGTCTTTTTCATATTCATAACTTATTAGAAAGATATTGATACACCAAAATTATAAGAGGTCACATTCGGATATGCATAAGTTCCGTTATCCGTTTCAGGATCCAGCCCTGTCCAATTGGTAATCACAAACGGATTGTTCACATCTACATATACACGAAGATTATTCACGATCTTTTGGCTGATCGGTACTTTATATCCCAATGTTATACTTCCGCAACGAACGTAATAGATAGATTTTACGTAATAGTCTCCCCAACCGTTTCCCCCTCTCACGTAGGTAGGATCAGTAGCTGTCAAGTTATTACTACTGAACGCTTTCAATGCGTAAGTGGAAACGTTGATACCATTATCCATGCGTGTCCAACCTTCATAATAGCTGGCTCCCCGCTTTCTACCCGCTTCTCCGTAAAAATAGATATTCAAATCAAAATTCTTATAGCGGAATGAATTGTTCAAACCGTAGATTATTTTCGGATCACCATTCCCCATATAGACCTTATCTTCATCTCCTAACACACCATTTCCATCCCGATCTTTCAACTTCATCATTCCCGGAACCAAATCTTTCTGGGCATCCGGTGCCTTCTCTCCCGGTTGCAGGATACCGATTGCTTCATATTCCCACCATGCCCGTATCGGGTCATCTTCTTTTTCATAGGCTCTTGGCTTCCAGTTCGGATCACGTTTCAACCAACGGTCATTATAATGCGATAAAGTCAATGTGGTATCCCATTCAAAGTCTTTTGTAACAATATTCACTGTATTCAATGTGATTTCCACACCCTGGCTTTGCGTTGATCCTATATTTCCTGCAATTTTATTTACCTCATTATAAAATGGCAAGGGCTTGTTTGTCACTAACAAATCTGTTATTTTACGCTTAAAGTACTCGGCAGCCAACTTAAACCGGTTATTAAATATTCCAAAGTCTACTCCAAGATTAAATTCCGTAGTTGTTTCCCAAGTGATACTCTTGTTTCCCAAATCCGAAGCATATACTCCTGTTGACTCCGCGCCTCCAATAATGGCATTTCTTCCTACCTCATAATAATCATAAATACGATAACCGACATTAGAATTACCGGTCTGTCCATAAGAAGCTCTCAATTTCAACATGGATAACCATTTAGAAGCCCCTTTCATGAAATTTTCTTCACTAATCATCCAACCTGCTGATACAGAAGGGAAATATCCCCAACGATTTTCCGGTGCAAAATTAGATGCAGCATCAGCACGTACCGTGGCTTCCAACAAATATTTTCCTTTGTAAGAATAATTAGCACGGGCAAACAAAGAAGCAATACTATTTATAGAAGCCCATGAACTGACAGAAGGCTTTTTATAATTACCCGACCCCAAACTGTTATACCCAAATCCATCCACCAGAAAATCTGAATTTCCGGCACTGAATCCGTCATTCTTGAACTTTTGGAATGAATAACCACCAATAGCTTTCAGATTATGATCACCAAAACTTTTAGAATATTGAGCGGTCAATTCCATTAGATAAGTAGTGCTTGTCTCTTGTGAAATATCTGCCCTTCCATTCTTATTTGCCCCTTGCAAAGTTGTCTTAGTGGATTGGACTGAATAGCACCGGTCAACACACCTGAATATTCATTAACCTTATCTCCTAAAGGAACGTTATCATACTTATTCTGTGAGTAAGTAGCGGTTAATCCGAAAGATACATATTTACTTAATTCTTGATCCAGATTTAAACGGGCAGAAAAACGGCTGACACCATTATTCTTGACAATACCTTCTTGATCCATATAGTTGACGGAAGCCAAATAACGGGTTTTCTCCGTACCACCATTAACAGAAAGATTGTGTTGTTGCGTATATCCGTTACGCATTACCGCATCAAGCCAATCAGTACCACTTGCCAACAATATCTCATCATTATTGAAAGCTGGTTTATATTGAGTGGGCGGAGTATCCGGTTTCTCCACATATCCTTTATAAATCCCCATTCCATTCAACTTCAGCCACTCCTCGTGCTGCTGCTTATTATACATATCCATATACATACGAGTATCAAGCATCTTATAATTCGAACGGGCTACCTGCACAGATCCCATACCGGAATAAGTCACTCTGGGCTTCTGACTCTTACCGCGTTTTGTTGTAATCAGAACAACTCCATGACCGGCACGTGCTCCATAAATAGCCGTAGAAGCGGCATCTTTCAAAACTGAAATTGATTCAATATCATCCGGATTCAAAGACTCCAGCACATTATCAATATTACCGGATTCATAATAGCCGTTCCCCGAACTTAAATTACCGGAAGACGATACCGGAAAACCATCAATAACAAACAAAGGGTCGTTACCTGCTCCTGTAGAAGCCTCACCACGAATACGGAATTTAGCCTCACCGCCAGGTTGCGCAGAGATCTGATTTACACGAAATCCGGCAGCCTTACCTGCCAATTCGGAACAGTATTCATTTCTACATCACCCATATTTACCATAGAAACAGCACCTGTCAATGTCTTTTTACTCTGTGTACCATAACCTACCACTACTACTTCTTCCAATTGTTTGGAATCTTCCTGTAAAATGATTTTTAGATTTTTACCGACTTGCACCGCAACAGTCTGTGACTGATAGCCGATATAGGAAATATCCAATTGTGCTTTCGATGAAGATACGGAAAGTTTGAAGATACCGTCAATGTCTGTAATCGTTCCATTTCCCTGTACGCCTTTCTCCAATACACTAGCTCCGATTACCGGTTCACCATGAGTGTCCAGTACCGTACCCGATACTGTTACTTTCTTTTCCTGCTGTGGTGATTGCGCTTCAACAGACAATATTATTTTCTTATCCAACACCGAATACTTCACATTCGTACCGGCAAAGATTTCCTTCAACACACTGAAAATATTACTTTTATCAGCAGACACAGAAACACGACGATTCAAATCTACATGTTTGTTATTGAAGAAGAAGTCAAAATCCGACTGCGCTTCAATCTCTTTCAAAATATCCTCCACACGCTGGTTATGAACATCGATACTGATCATAGCTTTCTGAGCGTAACTATCGGCTGCATAACTTAGTCCGATAGAACATACTAAGAACAAAACTAATAGTCTCATAGATAATGGGATTTTTTTTGAGGTTAGCCAAAGCGACTTTATCACCCATAAAAATTGGATGCTAAAATAATTTTGCATAAATTTGTAATGACTTAAAGTTAATAAAAAGTTTATCTAAGCTTGTCGCCAAACAAGCATTAAAAAGATTTACTGGTTTCCATACGGGAAGATACGCCAATATCATCCCGTATGTTTTTCATTTAAGGGGGTCTGTCTTTCATACAATTACTTTTCGTTTTAAGGTAAATCAATTAATATATTTCTATCTTACTCTTTTCATCTTTTATATTCGGAGAATCAAGATACCGCCAACGAATCTGGGAGGAAAGTTGGAAATACTCTAAGATACGTTCCAGACGTTGATTCGTGAATGTTCCTGTAAACGAGTCTCCTTTCAAGCGGTCATTCTTAATTATAAATTCTACATTATATCGTTTCTCCAACATTCGTAAGCCTTCTTCTAAAGGAGTGTTCCTGAATATAATTTTCCCTTCTTTCCATGCTGTTTCCGATTCACCGGAAGTGGCATAAAGCTGCACTTTACAATCTCTCGAATCATAAACAAGTTTTTGTCCCGGATCCATTAATACCTTTTTCGACACATTATCCTGTGTAAAGATGAATCCTATCTTTCCTTCCACCAGTGTTGCCAGCACTTTATCATCTTTCTCATAGGCTTCTATATTAAAATGTGTACCCAGCACTTCTATCTGCGACTGATGAGAAGTGGAAACGATAAATCTCTTTTCGGGATTCTTGGCAACTTCAAAATAGGCTTCTCCCTGCAAGGTTACGTTTCGTGTATCTCCGTTGAAATGTGAAGGATAAGTCAGGCGTGATTCTGAATTAAGGAAGACTACCGTTCCATCCGATAAAGTTAATGAAGTGGTCATTCCCGGATTGGTCTTTACTTCCAACATTTGTGCCAGTTCCTGTTCGTCTCCTCCCCAATAGTGCACCAACTGAACAACGAGAAGTGGAATGAACAGAACTGCGGCCGCACGTTGTGCCCATTCCCACCACATCGTTTTCTTTCTACCTGTTATCCTGCCTTTTACCCTCGACAACGCTTTTTCCGTATCGACTTTCTTCATTACATGAATGGTATCCGTAGCCAGATAAAGCGAATGAATCTGTTTGGCTACCCGCCGGTTCTCCTCCGATTCGTTCATCCAAGCCTCAACCAGCAGACGTTCTTCTTCTGTCACTTGTCCCTCACAATAGCGGGGAAGTAATTCGTCTATTTTATTTTTATCAAGTTTGTCCATATCCTCTTTTTCTTGTCTTTTATTATAAGACAGGAGACTCCGGATAGATTCCTAAACTAAAATCCATTTTTTTTCAGAAAATCTTTGTTTTCTTATAAAAAAGCTATATTTGCAGTGAATTTACAAAACTAATACATGAAAGAAACCTACCGCTCAGAAAACGATTTCTTATTATCAGCCGTCCGACACGGAGATCAAAAAGCTTTCGACACGCTGTTTCGAAAGTATTATCCGATGCTTTGTGCATCTTTAAACAAACTCGCGCATATCGACGCCACCCAACGGGCTGATACCCGTTTTTATGAAGAAATGCAGGAAATGCTGCAAGATACGGACTACTATCAGATGGAAGAACTGACCAAACGAATTGAGGAGGCTATCGCAGCGCTACCCGAAAGCTATCGGGAGTCTTTTGTGATGCACCGTTTCCGGGACATGAGTTACAAAGAGATCGCCGAAACACTGGGAGTATCACCCAAAACAATAGATTACCGTATCCAGCAAGCTTTGAAGCAACTGCGCACGGACTTGAAAGATTATCTTCCGTTACTACTGCCGATTCTATTTCCTTAATACAAAATTTACCCTTTTCGGTAAGGCAACGTAAACCAGAAAGTAGAACCTTTTCCTTCTTCTGAGTTAACGCCTATTTCCCCTTTCAAATGCTCGACAATCATGTGACAAATGGAAAGTCCCAGTCCTGTCCCCTGAATAAACGGGTTATATTTCACAAAACGTTCAAATACGTGCCGGCATTGTTCGGGCGACATACCGCACCCCGTATCCGAAACATAAAAATAGATCGTATTAATATCTTTCATACGGTATCCCATACGGATACTGCCGGATTTGGTAAACTTTATGGCATTAACTATAAAATTAGAAAGTAGCTGCATCAGGCGGTTCTTATCTATATAAAGCATACATTCCGGCAGACGTTCGCAAAAAGTGAAAGTTACCGCATCATTCTTCAAGCGCAGCTGCATACTTTGCTCTATTTCCTCCATTGTCTGATTCACATCAATCAGCGCCGGACAGAAATCGAATGTCCCGGCTTCAATCTTCGACATATCCAGAATGTCATTAATCAGTTGAAGCAACAAGTTAGTGTTTGTTTCAATAATATCTGTGTATTCCCGCATTTCCTCACGATCATCAACTTCCGGTAACATATTTGAAAAGCCAACAATAGCATTCAACGGAGTACGTATCTCATGACTCATGTTAGCCAAAAAAGCAGACTTCAATTGGTTGGCTTGCTCCGCCTTTTCCATAGCTTCACTTGAACGGCTGTACGCTTTCCGAAGAATACGGATATAATAGGTAATAGCCGTTACCAAAATCACCAATATAGCTATGCAGACAAGGATTTCGACTTTATGTTGCTGAAAGAAACTTTGGGGCTGATTGATATAAACAGCTGCTTTCGGATAACGATAAGAAGGTATATTATGTTCCTCCAACACCGGATAGCACAGATAGGCATTCTCCTTTCCACCAGTAGTTTCCGGAATATTCCGGGCTTGTTCTCCGTCCAGAATCCGGTAAAGTATCTCCAGCAAAGACTGCCCGAAAGACTCCGCCGAGACATAATATCCGCCTGCGAAAGTATTGTTAGACAAATCTTCGGACGACAGCAGGAATAAAGGAGATGGAGTAAAATTGGATATCACATCTTGAATATGATCAAAAAGATAATTATTATCATCTTTATTGTGTGATTCAAACCAGGAATAATAAATAATTCCGGTATTCGATTTATAGCTGTGCAGAGTATCCAGCAACGCTTCCGTTGACAGTTGAGTGGTAGAAAGCAGTTGCAATGGCAAATCCGGGATTCAATGGCAAATCCGGGAAATACTTGGTTACGACTTCTTTCATATCACAACGAGTCTCCTCGCTAATATATCGGTCGTCTGAAATAAATGCCAGACGTTTCATATCAGGAATCAACTGACGAATCAGCTCTATCGTTTCTTTTATGTAATAATGCTGCTTTAGAGTGGTAATGTTATATCCCCGCCTCCATTCTTTAGCCGGAACACTGTTTGCTTCTGTCAACGGAGCGTGAGACAGCAATATTTCCACCGAAGCCGGCAAACGGTCACGGGCATTCGTCACTACCACGGGAACATCTTTCCAGACATCATCAAACAACTCACGGCAGACAATCCAACCCGGATCACCAATCAGTACTATTGCAGCAGGCGGAACTGGATACTTCTCGCGCAGACGGGTAATCACCGCATTTACTTCCATTGTATCCAACAAAGCGGGAACAGACAATGATTCCGCCTTAACAGAAACACCCCTCTGCTGAAGTTCATCATGTACGCACCAGTAAAAATGTTTCGACCAAGGTAAATTGAAATTGATGGAATTCAAGACCAATACTTCTTTATCCGCCTTTCCGGTATCTGCCAACATGGAAAAAAGAAGCCCCTCAAAAAGAATGAAGGAGTAGCAAAGTATAATAATCCGTAGTGTTTGCTTCATTTGTCGGTGATATTAAAAGAGAGAACAAAGATAGTATTAAAATTCAATCTAAAAAAGAAAGGCATCCCAAATCTAGCGGGATGCCTTTGTATTGCATAAAATTAAGTATCAAGTGATTATCTTTTCAACAAAATGGTAAGACTTTCTTTCAAAGATTTGATAATACTTTCCGCATCTGCCTGTTTTTTGCGTTCAAGTTCGATTACGGCTGCCGGAGCATTGTTCACGAATTTTTCGTTGCTCAACTTCT